>Ga0316188_10001757_pt1 | contig 10311 bp, 8 predicted proteins | sample Phiworburrow1_MG_FD_204933 | JGI IMG/M metagenome (GOLD analysis project Ga0316188, IMG submission 204933) | Coastal sediment microbial communities from Maine, United States - Phippsburg worm burrow 1 | ecosystem: Environmental > Aquatic > Marine > Coastal > Sediment | place: USA: Maine... | reverse complement strand
GTTCACATCGGCTACGATCGCCTTCTTGTCTTCGAGTCTTAACGCCACTTTCACATACTCCTGGAAAAGCTCCAAATCCTGAATCTGCACTCAGGATTGCCTTTGGTGCATAAATTCAGCTTTGACCGCTGAATCACACCCATCTGCGCAGGCCCTGTTGAATTAAGCTCTCATCAAACCATTGCGCTGCTGGCTTCGACTGGCGCCGATAGCAGCTGTCGCCAACGCGTTGCAGTGTCACCATCAGCAACAATAAGTGAGATTTGAGCGCCTGCGGTCTTTGATGGTCTTCGGTCTCTCTGTCCAAAGACCACAAAGTCTAGCGCCGGCGTCCTTGCGGCCGCCGGTGCGAATTAAATTTCAAGACTGGTTTGATCGATCTGCAATCCGGGACCCATCGTCGTGGAGAGGGTGATCCGCTTCAGATAGGAACCCTTGCTAGAAGCCGGCTTCGCCTTTTTGAGATCATGCAGCAGAGCTTCCAGGTTTTCCTTGACCGCCGCGCCGGTAAAACCTACTTTGCCGATACCACCGTGAATGATCCCGTTTTTATCCGTGCGATACCGCACCTGCCCAGCCTTGGCATTCTTCACCGCCGTGACCACATCGGGGGTCACGGTGCCGGTTTTCGGGTTGGGCATCAGCCCACGCGGGCCGAGTATCTGGCCAAGCTGACCGACGACCCTCATGGCATCCGGACTGGCGATGACCACATCAAAGTCCATCATGCCGCCCTTGACCTGCTCGGCGAGGTCTTCCATACCCACGATATCGGCCCCGGCGGCCAGCACAGCATCAGCGTTGGCGCCTTGAGCGAAGACAGCCACACGCACGCTCTTACCGGTGCCATTGGGCAAAGTGGTAGCACCGCGTACCTGTTGGTCCGATTTTCTAGCATCGACCCCGAGATTGACTGCCACCTCGATGGTTTCCGCAAATTTGACGGTTGAGAGTTCCGTCAGAAGCTGCACTGCGTCGAGTACCGGGTAGGCCTTGCCGGCCTCAACCTTGCTCGCAATGCTTGCTTTCCGTTTGGTCGCCTTGGCCATCTAGAGACCCTCCACTTCAAGACCAGCACTTCTGGCTGAGCCGGCAATCGTTCTGACTGCGGCCTCCATATCCGACGCCGTCAAATCCGGCATCTTCAGTGCCGCAATCTCTTCGACCTGAGCCCTGGTTACCTTACCAACTTTGTTGGTGTTTGGGCGCGCGCTACCGCTTTTCAGGCCGGCGGCTTTCAGCAGGAGCACCGCAGCCGGCGGCGTCTTGGTGACAAAGCTGAAACTGCGGTCGGAATAAACGGTGATGACGGTGGGGGTAGGCATACCGAGTTCAAGATTCTGCGTTTGCGCATTGAACGCTTTGCAGAACTCCATGATATTTACCCCGTGCTGACCCAGCGCGGGTCCGACCGGAGGGCTGGGCGTTGCCTTGCCAGCGGCCACCTGAAGTTTTACATATGCGGTAATTTTTTTCGCCATCTCAGACTCCTGTGGGTAATTGCGCCAACCAACACACAATGCACATCAGCGATTTGCGGTTGCCGGCTCCCCTGTTGCGCTGCGTTATACCAGCGCTTGTTAAAGACTCACCCGTGGATGAGTCCGCCAATCTCTGCTAATCTTTTCCCGTAACGAATCAAGCTTTCGGCCGTGGCACGAGGCAACGCTGGCGTGTAACCGATGCCGCGTCTAATGTTTTTCCTTCATTACAACAGCTTTTTAGCGCAGTGATTTACCAATACAGCGACGAGAACAGGACTTACCAACTCACCGCCAGGGCTCACTTGCCGCTAAAGCCAGGACGTTAGGGCGAAGGCCGATCGCATTGCATCAGGCTTTTTCTACCTGCCCGAAATCCAACTCGACAGGGGTCGAACGCCCGAAGATAAGCACTGCGACCTGAATTCTGCTTTTATCATAATTGACTTCTTCCACGACCCCATTGAAATCGTTGAAAGGGCCATCGATGACTCGAACCATTTCTCCCGGTTCAAAAAGTGTCTTCGGTCGGGGCTTATCTGTACCCTCTTCTATGCGGTTCAATATTGCCTGAGCTTCCGCATCGGTGATAGGCGCTGGCTTATCGGCTGTGCCACCAATAAAGCCCATCACTCGCGGCGTCTCCTTTACCAGGTGCCAACTGTCGTCATCCAGTTCCATCTCCACCAGAACGTAGCCGGGAAAGAATTTCCGTTCGCTCTTACGCTTCTGCCCTGAGCGCATTTCGACAACTTCTTCAGAGGGCACCAGTATCCGACCAAATTTTTCCTCGAGACCGCGCAGTTGAATGCGTTCCTCCAGCGCAGTTTTTACCTTTTTCTCAAAGCCCGAAAATGCATGTAGCACGTACCAGCGCTTGGCCATCCTCTACCCCTAGCCAATAATCATGGAAGCGACAAAACCCAGCAGCGAGTCAAGCCCCCACAAAAACAATGCGGCCAGCAACACCACACCCAACACGATCAAAGTGGTTTGCATCGTTTCCGGCCGAGTCGGCCAGACCACCTTGCGAATTTCCATTCTCGCTTCTTTGACAAGCGCAGCAAACGCCACCCCTTGAGTGGTAGCGAGCGCCACGAAAGCTGCGCACCCCGCCAACACAACGAGAGCCAATACCCGGTACAACAAGCTCTCTTCGGAATAGTATTGATTACCGACCACTCCGACGAGGACGATCAGCGTAACCGCGCCCCACTTGATCATGTCCATTGGGTTGCGGTCGGTTTCAGCTTTAGGATTCATTAATCAGTTTGAACCTTGTCTACGTGCGCTTGAAATACAACCGGGCAAAAATAATTTGGCAGGCCAGGAGGGACTCGAACCCCCAACAGCCGGTTTTGGAGACCGGTGCTCTACCAATTGAACTACTGGCCTTTAAACTAACGGGGCTGCCGCTCCGGCAGCCACTCCAGTACAAAAAATATTTACTCGATGATTTTCGCCACGACGCCGGCGCCTACGGTACGGCCACCCTCGCGGATAGCGAAGCGCAGCCCTTCTTCCATGGCGATGGGGGCGATCAAGGTCACGACCATCTGCACGTTATCGCCGGGCATCACCATCTCGGTCCCTTCCGGCAGCTCCACCGCACCCGTCACGTCCGTCGTGCGGAAGTAGAACTGCGGACGATAGCCCTTGAAGAACGGCGTGTGGCGACCGCCCTCCTCCTTGCTCAGAATATACACCTCTGACTCAAAGCGCGTGTGCGGCTTGATCGTACCCGGCGCCGCCAGAACCTGGCCACGCTCAACATCGTCCCGCTTCGTGCCGCGCAGCAGCGCGCCGATGTTCTCGCCAGCCCGACCTTCGTCCAGCAGCTTGCGGAACATCTCCACACCGGTGACCGTCGTCTTCTGCGTCGCACGAATACCGACGATCTCGACTTCGTTGCCGGTATTGACAATGCCCCGCTCAACGCGGCCAGTCACCACCGTACCACGACCGGAAATCGAGAACACGTCCTCGATCGGCATGAGGAACGGCTGATCGATCGCACGCTCCGGCTCGGGAATGTAGGAGTCCAGCGCCTCCACCAGCTTGCGCACCGCAGTGGTGCCCATCTCGTGGTCGTCCCTGCCTTCCAGCGCCATCAGCGCCGAACCCAGGATGATCGGCGTGTCGTCACCAGGAAATTCGTACTGGCTCAGGAGATCGCGCAACTCCATCTCCACCAGTTCTTTCATCTCCTCGAACTCTTCGCTGTCCACGCCGCCGCAGTCATCCGCCAGCAGGTCCGCCTTGTTCAGGAACACCACGATACGGGGAACACCCACCTGACGCGACAGCAGAATGTGCTCGCGCGTCTGCGGCATCGGGCCATCGGTGGCACCACACACCAGAATGGCGCCGTCCATCTGGGCCGCACCGGTAATCATGTTCTTCACATAGTCGGCATGCCCAGGGCAGTCAACGTGGGCATAGTGCCGCGCGCCCGACTCGTACTCCACGTGCGACGTGGCTATGGTGATGCCACGCTCACGCTCTTCGGGCGCGTTGTCGATCTGATTGAAATCCTTGACCTCGCCGCCCCACGTCTCGGCGCACACCCGCGTCAGCGCCGCGGTCAGCGTCGTCTTGCCATGGTCTACGTGCCCGATCGTACCCACGTTCACGTGGGGCTTGGTGCGTTCAAATTTCTCTTTAGCCATTGCCTACACTCCCCTGGCCTACCAACTATCGAACCTTGGTTTTTGCGATGATTTCGTCAGCGATATTATTGGGCGCATCGTTGTACTTCAGGAATTCCATGGTATAGGTCGCACGCCCCTGGGTAGCCGAACGCAGGTCGGTTGCGTAGCCGAACATCTCGCCGAGGGGAACCTCCGCATCAATGACTTTGCCCGACACGCTTTCATTCATCCCGACGATCAGACCGCGACGCCGGTTGAGGTCGCCAACGACGTCGCCCATGTTCTCCTCGGGCGTGACCACCTCGACCTTCATGATCGGCTCAAGCAGCACGGCGCCGCCTTGCGTGGCGAGTTTCTTGGTAGCCATGCTGGCAGCAATCTTAAAGGCCATTTCGCTGGAGTCGACATCGTGAAACGATCCATCAAACAGCGTCGCCTTCAGGCCAAGCAGCGGAAAGCCTGCGAGTACGCCATTGCGCATCTGCTCCTCGACGCCCTTCTGCACCGCCGGAATGTATTCCTTGGGTACGACACCACCAACGATACCGTTGACAAACTCCAGCTTGTCCGCGCCCACATCCTCACCGGGTTCAAATTTGATCCACACGTGACCGTACTGACCCCGCCCACCGGACTGCCTGACAAATTTGCCTTCGATGTCACAGGTATTGCGGATAGCCTCGCGGTACGCCACCTGAGGCTTGCCGATATTGGCCTCAACGCTGAATTCGCGCCGCATGCGGTCGACGATAATATCCAGATGCAACTCACCCATCCCGGAGATGATGGTCTGGCCAGTCTCTTCGTCGGTCCTGACGCGAAACGACGGATCCTCCTGGGCCAGTTTGCCCAGAGCAATACCCATTTTTTCCTGGTCCGGCTTGGACTTCGGCTCCACGGCGACGGAAATAACCGGCTCCGGAAACTCCATGCGCTCGAGCGTAATGATATTGTCAATCGCGCACAACGTATCGCCGGTGGTGACATCTTTCAAGCCGATCGCGGCAGCGATATCCCCCGCCAGAACCTCCTTGATTTCCTGCCGGTCGTTGGCGTGCATCTGCACCATGCGGCCGATGCGCTCCTTCTTGCTCTTGACCGGATTGTAAACGGCGGTACCGCTTTCCAGCGCGCCTGAGTACACCCGGAAAAACGTCAGCGTACCCACGAAGGGATCGGTCGCGATCTTGAACGCGAGTGCAGCGAACGGCGCCTTGTCATCGGCCACACAGGAGCGCACGGTCTCGCCGTCCTCGATTACGCCCTCGATAGCCTTGACTTCTGTGGGCGCAGGCAGATATTCGATGACTGCATCGAGTACGGCCTGCACACCTTTGTTCTTGAAGGCCGAACCCCCGAGCACGGGAATGATCTCATTGGCTAGCGTGCGGGCACGCAAACCCTGCTTGATCTCGGCCTCGGTGAGTTCGCCACCTTCGAGATACTTCTCCATGAGTTCGTCGCTGGCTTCGGCGGCCGCCTCAACCAGAAACTCCCTCATCCTGGCGCACTGCTCCTCGAGGTCCGCGGGGATGTCCGCGTACTCGAAAGTCATGCCCTGGTCAGCCTCGTTCCACAAAATGGCCTTCTGCTTGACCAGGTCGACCACCCCTTTGAATTCGTCTTCAGCGCCGATGGTGCACTGAATGGGCACCGGGTTTGCCCCCAGCCGCTTACGCAACTGCCTGATGACCATGTCGAAATCTGCGCCGGCGCGGTCCATCTTGTTGACAAACACCAACCGCGGAACCTGGTACTTGTTGGCCTGACGCCACACAGTTTCCGTCTGGGGTTGCACCCCGGAAGAACCGCACAACACGACCACGGCGCCGTCGAGCACCCGCAGCGAGCGCTCCACCTCGATCGTGAAATCGACGTGCCCGGGGGTATCGATGATGTTGATCCGATGCTGGTCGAACTGGCTCTGCATGCCCGCCCAGAAACAGGTGGTGGCCGCCGACGTGATGGTGATGCCGCGCTCCTGCTCCTGCGCCATCCAATCCATCGTCGCAGCACCATCGTGAACCTCTCCGATCTTATGGGAAAGGCCCGTATAGAAGAGCACGCGCTCGGTGGTCGTCGTCTTGCCAGCATCGACGTGCGCTACGATACCGATATTGCGATACCGGCTAATGGGTGTTTTCCGTGCCACAATGTGCTCTCCGGATAGACTGAATCAGTGAGACTAGAAACGGTAGTGTGAGAACGCCTTGTTGGCTTCTGCCATCCGGTGCACGTCTTCGCGCTTCTTAACGGCGGCGCCCTTGCCTTGCGACGCATCGAGAATCTCCCCGGCAAGACGCTGAGGCATGCTCTTCTCACCCCGATTGCGCGAGTATTCTACAAGCCAGCGCATGGAAAGCGCCTGCCGCCGGGAGGGACGAACTTCTACGGGAACCTGATAGGTGGCACCGCCCACGCGACGGGATTTAACCTCCACCATCGGCGCGATATTTTCCAGCGCCGCATTGAAAACATCAACGGGGTCTTTCTTGCTGCGCTCGGCGACGATTTTCAGGGCGCCATAGACAATGCGCTCCGACACAGCTTTCTTTCCGCTTACCATCACGTGATTGACAAACTTGGCCAGCGTTACACTGCCGAACTTGGGATCGGGCAGCACTTCTCGCTTGGCGACAACGCGTCTTCTTGGCATAACGACTTCCTTTGCATTCAGGTAATTCCCGCCACATTCAGCCAGGTCGCAGCCGCTGGACGAGCCTTACTAAAGGTGATGCAGCGCGAATGCGCCACAGTTGAAAAATGCTTATTTCTTGGGCCGCTTGGTGCCGTACTTTGAGCGCGCCTGCTTACGGTTGTTGACACCACTGGTGTCCAGCGTACCCCGCACCGTGTGGTAGCGGACACCGGGCAGGTCTTTCACCCGACCGCCGCGAATCAACACCACGCTGTGCTCCTGCAGGTTGTGACCCTCGCCACCGATGTAGGACGACACTTCAAAGCCATTCGTCAGACGCACGCGGCAGACCTTCCGCAACGCCGAGTTAGGCTTCTTAGGGGTAGTGGTGTACACGCGGGTACAAACTCCCCGGCGCTGTGGACAGGCCTGCAACGCTGGGACGTTACTCTTCTCTACCTTGCGCTTTCTAGGCTTACGGACCAACTGATTGATCGTTGCCATATTGTATCACTCCAAAAATTCGAGTCCGCCTTCAGCCTGCACACGAGCGGACCGAGGCACAATGTGACCCCTCAAAAGAGGGGCGCATTCTATAGAGGGCGCCCTCTGCAGTCAAGCGGCGCCGACGATGTTCCAGTCGACGCCTGGACACCTCACGCGTTGGTTTTCAAGGCCTCGGTGAGCGCGGCTTCTACATCGCTGGCGGATATGGATTCCCGCTTGCCGGGTTCCTCCAAGCGCCTGCGCTTTCTCTCGCTGTGATACGACAGACCGGTGCCCGCCGGGATAAGACGGCCAACGACGACGTTCTCCTTCAGCCCCCTCAGATTGTCCCGCTTTCCGGTGACCGCCGCTTCGGTCAGGACGCGGGTTGTCTCCTGGAATGACGCCGCCGAGATGAAGCTCTCCGTCGCCAGCGATGCTTTGGTGATACCCAGCAGAACGCGATCATACTTGGCGGGGATTCTGCCGTCCGCTTCCAGCCGCTCATTCTCCTCGATCACCGTGACGTATTCCATCTGCTCGCCGCGGATAAACGACGAATCGCCTGACTGCGTGATTTCGACCTTGCGCAGCATCTGCCTGCAGATGACTTCAATGTGCTTGTCATTGATCTTCACGCCCTGCAGGCGGTAGACATCCTGAATCTCATTGACGATGTATTTGGCCAACTCCTCGACACCCTTCAGGCGCAGGATATCGTGCGAACTCATCGGGCCATCAGAGACTATTTCACCTCTTTCGACCATCTCACCCTCGAACACGGTGAGCGTTCGCCACTTCGGAATGAGCACCTCGTAGTGCTCCTTGCCGTCGGACAACACGTCGCCTTCCAGCGGCGTGATGATCAACCTGCGCTTGCCCTTGGTCTCCTTGCCGAAGCTTACGGTGCCGGTAATTTCCGCCAGAATCGCCGGCTCCTTGGGCTTGCGTGCCTCGAACAGGTCGGCGACGCGCGGCAGACCGCCAGTGATATCCCGCGTCTTGGATCCCTCCTGCGGAATCCGCGCGATGATATCGCCCGAGCGCAACCGGTCACCATCGCTGAGCGTCAGAATCGCTTCGGCCGGCAGGAAGTAATGGGCGGGCACATTGGTGCCGGCGATGGTCAACTCCTTGCCGTCATCATCCAGCAGCGTGATCGCTGGCCGCAAATCCTTACCGGCGGCCGGCCGCTCCGCCGGATCGATGATCTCGACCGACCTCAAGCCCGTCAAATCGTCGGTCTTGTAGCGCACGCTGATGCCTTCTTCCATGGCACTGAAGCGCGCGACACCCGCAACCTCGGTAATGATCGGGTGGGTATGCGGGTCCCAGGTCGCGACGATATCGCCACCTTCAACCAACGCCTGATCCTTGACCTTTATCAGCGCGCCATAGGGCAGCTTGTAACGCTCGCGCTCCCGCCCGTTGGCGTCGGCCACGGCAATCTCACCCGATCGCGATGTGGCGATGGCGTTGCCATCGACCCTTTCTATGAATTTGACGTTGTGCAGGCGCACTTGCCCGCTCTGCTTGACCTGGATGTTGTCGGCAGCAGTGGCCCGCGACGCAGCACCCCCGATGTGGAAGGTGCGCATGGTCAGCTGGGTACCCGGCTCACCGATGGACTGGGCAGCAATGACGCCGACGGCCTCGCCTTCGTTGATCAGGTGCCCACGCGCAAGGTCGCGGCCATAACACTTGGCGCAGACGCCATACCGCGTTCCACAGGTGATGACCGAGCGGACGATGATTTCATCGATACCCATCCGCTCGAGATCTTCGATCCAGCGCTCGTCCAGCATGGTGCCCGCCTGCACGGCCACCTCGTCAGTGGCGGGCTTATAGACATCGCGGGCCACAATGCGGCCCAGCACGCGGTCACCGAGGGACTCGATGATATCGCCACCCTCGATGACAGGCGTCATGGTGATACCTTCATAGGTACCGCAATCCTGTTCCGTCACCACAAGATCCTGCGCCACGTCGACGAGGCGACGGGTCAGGTATCCGGAGTTCGCCGTCTTCAGAGCGGTATCTGCCAGGCCTTTGCGCGCGCCGTGCGTGGAGATAAAGTACTGCAGTACGTTCAGGCCCTCACGGAAGTTGGCGATGATGGGCGTCTCGATGATGGACCCATCCGGCTTGGCCATCAGACCTCGCATACCCGCCAGCTGACGTATCTGCGCCGGGGAACCCCGCGCACCGGAGTCCGCGTAGATGTAGACCGAGTTGAACGAGTCCTGCTGCTCTTCCTCGCCGTCGCGGTTGATGACTGTCTCTTTGGAAATCCCCTCCATCATGGACTTCGAGACCAGGTCGTTAGCTCGGGACCAGATATCGATCACCTTGTTGTACTTCTCGCCCTGGGTTACCAGACCGGAGGAGAACTGGTCCTCAATTTCCACCACCTCCGCCTCTGCGTCGGCAATGATCTGGGCCTTGGCTTCCGGAATCTCGAAGTCGTTGACGCCGATGGAACTGCCCGAGCGCGTGGAGTACTCGAAGCCCGTGTACATGAGCTTGTCGGCAAATATTACGGTGGCCTTCAGCCCGACCCGGCGATAGCATTCGTTGAGCACACGGGAGATCGCCTTCTTTCCCATGTTCTGGTTAATCATGCTGAAGTTCAGGCCATCGGGCACAATTTCCCAGAGCAGTGCCCGACCGACCGTGGTTTCGACCAGTGACGTGGATCGCGTGATTACACCGTCCTCGCCCTTTTCAGCTTCCTCGATGCGCACCTTGATGCCCGCCTGCAGGTCGACCTTTCTGGCACCGTAGGCGCGAGACACTTCCTTGATGTCGGCGAAGACCATATTCTCGCCACGGGCGTTTACGCGCCGGCGGGTCATCCAGTACAGACCCAATACCACATCCTGCGAGGGCACGATGATGGGTTCACCGTTAGCAGGGGACAGGATATTGTTCGTTGACATCATCAAGGCGCGGGCTTCCAGCTGCGCCTCGAGCGTCAGGGGCACGTGGACGGCCATCTGGTCGCCATCAAAGTCGGCGTTGTAAGCAGCACAGACCAGCGGGTGCAGCTGAATGG
>Ga0316188_10001756_pt1 | contig 10313 bp, 10 predicted proteins | sample Phiworburrow1_MG_FD_204933 | JGI IMG/M metagenome (GOLD analysis project Ga0316188, IMG submission 204933) | Coastal sediment microbial communities from Maine, United States - Phippsburg worm burrow 1 | ecosystem: Environmental > Aquatic > Marine > Coastal > Sediment | place: USA: Maine... | reverse complement strand
GGTGGTCGCAAGACCTGCACCCAGAACCCCCAGTTCCGGCGCCCCGAGGTTACCGAATATCAGCACCCAGTTCAGGAAAATATTACAGGCATGCATGATCAGCAGTGTCCGCAGGTACACGCCCGTCATGTGGATGGCGCTCCAGTAACCGCGGAAAGAGAAATTCATGCCCACGGCCACCATGCTGAGAATGCGGACCTGCAAATAGGGCACACCCTGCTCGATAACGGCCGGGTCGTCACTGAGAAATGAATAGGCGGAGGGTATGGCCAGGTACAAAATCGCACACAGGGGCAGACCGATGACCAGGGCGAGGATCAGCCCACCGTTCAGCGGTACCGCGGTTTCGCCATCACGCCCTTCACCCAGGCGCCGGGCGGCCAGCGCCTGCACACCCGCCGACAGACCGATAATGAATGAAATGGCCAGGTAGTTGGTAAAACTGCCGATTCCCGTGGCTGCCAACGCGGTGTCGCCGAGGTGGCCAACCATGCCGATATCAACCAGGTTCAGGATGTTCTGCGACATCATGCCGCCCATGATGGGCAGCGCAATGGCCCAGATCAATGCGCGTCTGCCCTTGTCGGGAAAAAGGTCTCGTATGCGGCTTGAAGCGGTACTCAAGTTCTCATTCTGCAAACAGGAGGGTTTCCCGGGTTGCTGCAAACCTGATCTTTGGCCAGCGCTCTTCGGTCAATTGAAGGTTGACACGTGAGGGTGCGAGGTAAACGAGTTGATTCGCGGCGTCACGTGCGATGTTGTTGCTCAATTGGTTGGTAAAATCTTCCAGCATTTTTTTATCTTCGCAATTGACCCAGCGCGCCGTCTGCACGTTCACGTTTTCAAAAACAGCATCCACGTTGTACTCGTTTTTCAGCCGGTAGGCGACCACGTCAAACTGCAGTATACCCACGGCGCCGAGGATCAGTTCGTTGCTGATAAGGGGACGGAAAAATTGTGTCGCGCCTTCCTCGGATAACTGTAACAGGCCTTTCTGCAAGGCCTTGAGTTTGAGCGGATCGCGCAATTGCGCGCGCCTGAAGAGTTCGGGAGCAAAATTGGGAATGCCGGTAAATTGCAGCATTTCACCTTCGCTGAAACTGTCACCGATCGCGATGGTGCCATGGTTATGCAGGCCGATGATATCCCCGGGCCAGGCATCTTCAACCAGGCCGCGGTCCTGCGCCATGAAGGTCAGCGCGTTGGGTATCTTGATATCCTTGTTCAGACGGACATGCCTGAGTTTCATGCCCTGGGTGAAATGGCCCGAGCAGATACGCAGGAAAGCAATACGGTCGCGGTGTGCGGGGTCCATATTGGCCTGGATTTTGAAAACGAAACCACTCATGGCGGGTTCATCGCTGCTCACCGCGCGACTGACGCTTGCCCGGGCGCCGGGCGCCGGGGCGTTTTCCACGAAGGCATCGAGCAGCGGTGTCACACCGAAATTATTGATGGCGGAACCAAAAAACACCGGTGTCTGATCACCGTCCAGGTAGGCCTGCGGGTCAAACTCATGGCTGGCCCCTTTGACCAGTTCAATTTCGTCGCGCAATTCCTGGCTGTCATACGGCCCCAGGCGCTCATCCAGCAAGGGGTTGTTGATGCCCTTGATGATGACGGCCTTCTGGGTGACGTAGTTTTTACCCGATTCGTACAGGTGTATCGCATCGTCGATCAGGTGGTAGACACCCTTGAGGCGTTTGCCCATTCCGATCGGCCAGGTGACGGGTGCGCACTGGATCCCCAGGACCGATTCGACCTCGTCCAGCAGTTCGATGGGTTCACGGCCTTCACGATCCAGCTTGTTGATAAAGGTAAATATCGGGGTCTGGCGCAGACGGCAGACCTCCATCAGCTTGATGGTCCTCTGCTCGACGCCCTTGGCGCAGTCGATCACCATCAGCGCAGAATCCACTGCCGTCAACGTCCGGTAGGTATCCTCGGAAAAGTCCGCGTGACCCGGTGTATCCAGCAAATTGACGATTAAATCCCTGTAACAGAACTGCATCACCGAACTGGTGACCGAGATGCCGCGTTCCTGTTCCATCTTCATCCAGTCCGAGGTCGCGTGGCGGGCCGCTCTTTTTGATTTGACCGCACCCGCCATCTGGATGGCGCCACCGAACAACAGCAGTTTTTCGGTCAGCGTGGTTTTGCCGGCATCCGGATGTGAAATGATCGCGAATGTACGCCGGCGGGCGATTTGTTGTTGCAGTTCTGACATGGGTGGAATTCTGGTCGGTGATAAGACGCGGATTTTAACAGAACCACCCTGTTACGGGGTGGCGTATTGCAACTATTTTTTTGGCATCACACCGCTGATCATCATACGGTGGGATGGCGTGACGGTGCCACCGGTGGGTGATTTAAAGCGGAAAGGCACAGATTCCAGGGTCATACCGGCATTGAGCTGGACAACAAAATGCAGGTGAGGGCCATTGCTGTAGCCGGTATTTCCGGAGTTGGCGATCCATTGCCCGCGGCTTACCTTTGCACCCTGTCGGACCTGCAGGCTATTGGCCTGCAAGTGGGCATAAACGGCCATGGTGCCGTCATCGTGCAGTATGCGTATCTGGTTGGAACGCGCCAGGTAGCGCTCCTGCTGGGCCGCACCGTGAAAATCGTCTTCCATATCCATCACGCGGCCGGCGCGGGCAGCCAATATGGGTGTGCCGATCGGCATGACAATATCCACCGCGTACTCGTTGGGCGGTTCCTTGTGGGTGGTGTCCTCATCAAACCCCTGGCTGATCGGGAACTGCAAGCCAAGCGGAAACGGCGGATAGTAATCATATTCGACCGGTAGCTGGTCGAGGGGCGGGCCCAGCATCTGTTGATAGGAAAGACGGAAACTGAAACCCAAGTCTGGATCCGCCGCCCTGATTTTCAACAGGCGTTGCTCGACCTGGCCGTCCAATACGAATCGCGCGGGCAGGGGTGGATCGGAACTCACATTCACGGCATCGTGCAACTTCAGTTCCAGTTCAACCGGCCCCCAGATATTGTTGATAAACGAATACTCCGGCTCACGTTCAAGACCCAGCTTACGCATCGTCACCACCGGCTTCGGGTCAGCCGGCATCTCCATGGTGTCAAATTTGATATCGGTCTCGGGTGGTGTTGAGCTGAAGTGCCATACCCCATCCTTATCCTGCCACTTGTACATGTCTCCGGCAGATGCTGCAAAAACCACCAGCATGCAGATGCTGCAGACCCCGGCCCTGATGTCGCGGGAACTCAGCATTCGATGACATTGACGGCCAGGCCGCCGCGCGAGGTTTCTTTGTAATGGTTCTGCATATCGGCGCCGGTTTCGCGCATGGTCTTGATAACCTTGTCCAGTGATACCTTGTGTTTGCCTTCGGCCTGCATGGCCAGACGTTGTGCATTGATCGCCTTGACGGCTCCCATCGCATTGCGTTCGATACAGGGTATCTGCACCAGTCCGCCAACCGGGTCGCAGGTCAGACCCAGGTTGTGTTCCATGCCAATCTCGGCTGCATTCTCGACCTGGCTCATTGTACCGCCCAGGGCCGCGGTCAGACCACCCGCCGCCATCGAGCAGGCAACCCCCACCTCGCCCTGGCAACCGACCTCCGCGCCGGAAATCGATGCATTGAGAATGTAGAGGATTCCGATGGCACCGGCTGTCAGGAGAAACTCAATAACACCGTCCTCGTTGCTGTGGTAGATGAAGTTATTGTAATAGTTGAGAACGGCCGGAATGATACCGGCTGCGCCATTGGTGGGTGCGGTTACCACACGACCCCCGGAAGCGTTCTCCTCGTTGACCGCCAGCGCGTACAGGTTGACCCAGTCGATTATTTTAAGCGGGTCGCGGTCAGCGGTTTCACTGGACTGGCTGAGTTCACGGTAAAGCGATGGTGCACGCCGATGCACGTTCAGGCCACCTGGCAACACCCCGGTCCTGGTATAGCCACGCTTGATGCAGCCATGCATGGCATTCCAGATTCTTAACAGACCGTCACGTATTTCTTTCTCGTCACGCCAGACCTGCTCGTTGGCCATCATGATTTCGGCGATACTCAGCTGGTGCCGGGCGCACAAGGCAAGAAGTTCGTCACCGCTGCTGAATGGGTAGGGCAACGGCGTCTCGTCCTTGACGATGCGGTCAGCTGCCGCCTCATCGTGGTTCACCACGAAGCCACCGCCAACGGAATAATAATCACGCTTAATTAAAGTCTCGCCGCTCTTATCGAATGCCTTGAAGCGCATGCCGTTGGTGTGGTGAGGCAGGGTTTCGCGCTTGTTGAACAGCAGGTCGGTTTTTTCGGAGATTGCGATCCGGAAGTGACCGGCAAGCCTGATAAAGCCGCTGTCTTGAATCTCCTGCACGATGCCATCGATGCGCTCAGGGTCCACCTGGTCAGGCAGTTCACCGGTCAGACCCAACAACACCGCTCTGTCTGTACCATGACCGCGGCCGGTGAAGGCCAGCGAGCCATACAGGGTTACCTCCAGGCGTTCCACCCGGTTTAACAGATCCAGCTTTTCCAGGCGTTTTACAAAGGTATGCGCCGCGAGCATGGGGCCCACGGTGTGTGAGCTTGAAGGACCGATTCCAATTTTAAATAATTCAAAAACACTGACAGCCATGTCATGCTTCCCTGGTTGTTTATGCGATGATCCAAACCCTTTAAAAGGCCAATACTGAGGACAACTCCATGCGTCAGCTGAACTTATATTACACGGCGAACTGTCATTTGTGTGATGAAGCAGAGACGATACTGCATGCCACGGGCTATGGCGAATGCTACACGAAAGTCGAAATCGAGGGCGACCCCGCCTTGCTTGAACGTTACGAAATTCACATTCCGGTCCTGGAACGTATTGATAATAAGAAGGAATTGTTCTGGCCGTTCGGGCCTCGGGAACTCGCGGTGTTTATGGGGGGAGACAAATGAGACGGTTGATCATCGCCCTGGCGCAGGCGCGGCCGGCCGAACCCGTGCCCGGCGTACGCCAACCCGTCAGTCACAATGCGGTCACGCTTGTCGAGTGCGAAGAAGGTGTTTACCTTGTGAGCGTTTAATAATCCCTGTGTGAAGAGTTCCTGTTGCCGAATGTGTTGCCACAGTGTCTGCCCACCTTTTCGGTAAACTCGCGGAACCATATACCAAGACCTTCAAACACGCTCCGGGTACGCTGCGATGTCTCTTTCATGAACAGACCCAGCAGGATATAGACCGCGAGCGTGATAAAGCTGTAGAAAACACCCAGCACGATGGCGGACAGCCTGATGAGCCAGACCTCCTGGTCGAGACGCGCGGCCAGTGTCTTGCAGACACCGAGCACGATCGGCTGCCCCGGTTCACCATTCAGGTTTCTCTTGATACTGTCAAAAAATGTTTCGCTTTGCATCGTTTTCTCCTGTCCTGTTCATTATTGTAACGATGCAGGTTCTATGCCAAATGTGCCATTAGGCCTGGTCTTGGTTTGCGGGCCGGTTGTTTTTGGAACTGGTGTATACAACGCCAAAGTTCGGTATTTTTCGCCAAAAAATATTCACCCCCAACGACGATGCACTACACTACACGTTTAAGGATTCATTCGCGCTGGAAGTACTGTTTTGACCAAAGCCGTTGCCTATATTGATACGAACCGCATGGTGAAAGCATTGACGGTTGCAATTGCGCGCCTGTTCCAGCGCCGTGAGTATATCGACCGGATTAATGTTTTTCCGGTACCCGATGGTGATACCGGCACCAACATGGCCTTCAGTTTCAAGGTCATTCACAAGGCCATGCTTAACGCGGATGGCCTGTCTATTAAACAGCTGATGAAACGTGTGGCCGACGCTTCACTCGATGGTTCAAGGGGCAACTCCGGCGCCATCATGGCGCAGTATTTTCACGGCTTCAGCGAAGCACTGGGCGACAGTGACTCCATGAATGCCGCCGCCCTGGCAGCGGCCAGTAGCGCCGGCGCCCGGGCCGCCTGGACAGCCATGTCGGAACCGGTCGCCGGAACCCTGCCGACGGTGCTGGAGGACTTCTCGATTGCCCTGGAAAGCAAAACCCGGCAGGGTGTCGAAGATATCCGCGAGGTGTTTGAATACGGCCTGTCATGCGCCAGGGAATCACTTGCCCGCACACCGGACCTGCTGCCAGTCCTGAAACAGGCCGGCGTGGTGGACGCCGGCGGGCAGGCGTTTGTAGATCTGCTGGAAGGTATCTGGTCGTTTATCGAAAACGGGGAGATAGAAACCGCAGCCGCCGACATCGAGGATACAATCCTGGTTGAAGGCACCGGCATGGAAATGGATCCCGGTGCACACCGTTTCTGCACGGAATGCATCATAGAGGGCGATGCCCTGGACCGTGCCGGGATCATGAAGCAGCTTGAGATGCTGGATTGCAGTTCGCTGGTGGTGGCCGGCGGCAACAAGCGCGTCAGGGTGCATATCCATGTGAATAACCCGGGCGAGGTCTACCTGGCCTGTGAACAGTTCGGCGAGCTCCACCAGCAAAAAGCCGATGATATGAAACGTCAGCACGGCCTGATGAACCAGGCGGGAAAAGTCGCGATCGTGACGGATTCCGGGGCGGATATCCCGTTTGAAGAACAGGAACGGCTGGCCATACACATGGTATCGGTGCGTCTAAATTTTGGTACGACCGAGTATATTGACTATGTTTCGCTGATGCCGGCCGATTTGTACCGCATGCTGGAAGATTGTAAAGAGCACCCCAAAACTTCGCAGCCACCGGTTGGGGATTTCGTACGGATGTATGACTTACTCACCGGCCATGGTTATGAGGTCCTGTCCGTGGGTTTATCCGCAGAGCTCAGCGGCACCATCCAGGCGGCGCGTACTGCGGCAGAACGATTTGCCGGCCGGGTGCGTATATTTGACACACGCAGCGCAAGCTGCGGTGAGGGTTTGCTGGTGGCCATCGCTGCACAGGCCGCGCAGCAGGGTATGACGCTGGATGAAATTGAAGCGCTGCTGACGGAGTTTCAACCCCGCTGCCGCGTCATTGCTCTGGCTGCGGATCTGACCTGCCTGGTGCGTGGCGGACGTCTGCCGGCCTGGGTCAGGAAGCTCACCGATTTCTTTCATATAAGCCCATTGCTTACCGCGAAGAACGGCCGTTTTGGCCTGGCGGGCCTGACACCCGGTATCGGCGCCAATCCGGTCGCACTGGGGAAGGCCGCTGTGCGGAAGATGAAGAAGGATCTGAGTTATCGTATTTTTATTGCACATGGCGCCAATCCCGAGGGTGCGCGGGCATTGCGCCGGTATATACTAGGCCGGCACCCACGCGTCCATTCCTGCCATATCTCGGAGGCGGGACCTGCACTGGGCGTGCACCTGGGGCCCGGTGGCCTGGTGGTCGGGTTTTTACCGCAACCGGATCAATTGAACTGAACAGCAGGGACAAATGACTGCATTGATCATAAAAGTGGTTCTCGCTTACCTGCTGGGTTCTGTCTCCGGCAGCCTGATGCTGGGCAGGCTGAAAAAGGTCGATATTCGCAGCCTCGGCAGCGGTAATGCCGGCGGCACCAATGCTTTCCGCACCCAGGGCCTGGTTTTTGCCCTGGGCGTGGTGGTGATCGATGTTGGCAAAGGCTTCCTGGCAGCCTGGTGGATACCGGCGCTGGGTCTTGGCGGCTTACCGGCCATCGCCGATTCGAACCTGCTCGCCATGGCTTGCGGGTTGGCCGCCGTGGTGGGGCATTGTTTTCCCATCTGGCATGGTTTTCGCGGCGGCAAAGGCGCGGCCACCGCGGTCGGTGTGCTCATCTTCATCGAACCCTGGTTGCTGTTACCATTGCTGATAACCTGGTTGGTTACCCTTATCATGAGCGGTTACGTGGGTTTGTCCACGGTGCTTGCCGCTTTCAGTTTGGTACCCTCGGCCTGGGCAATGAATGATAACGCGCTGATGCTTTTTTCAGCTGTCCTGGCCCTGTTTATTCTCTTCACCCATCGCGGAAATATACGTAAGCTGCGTAACGGTACCGAAAACCGTTTTGAACGAATGCAAATTTTTTCACGCAAGCACTGACCGGGTTTATGCCACATGAGCAATGCGATCATTCAGCGCCTGGCCCGCTACCTGTCCGTGGATGAAACCCGCTCCGGGGAGGCCATCGGCAATGAACTGGGCTGCAGCCGGACGGCGGTCTGGAAACATGTCGAGAGCCTGCGCGCCCTGGGTATAGAGATCGATGCCATAGCCGGCAAGGGTTATCTATTGAAGGAACCGCTTGAACTGCTGGACAGCAGCCTGATCCTTGACGGGCTGAATCCCGCGGTCCGCAGCAAGCTGCGTGGCTTGAATATAGAATCGTCGCTGGATTCAACCAATTCGGCCCTGCGCCGTTTGCCGGTTGATGACCAGCATGCCGCGGTGATCCTCGCCGAGCACCAGACCGGCGGCCGTGGCCGGCGTGGCCGGTACTGGCATTCCCCGTTTGCCAGAAACATCTACCTGTCGATGGGCTGGAGGTTCGAGAAAGCCCTGTCCGAACTCGGTTGCCTGTCACTGGTAACGGCCCTGGCAACGGCAAATGCATTGAACCGCGCCGGCCTGCAGGGGCACCGGGTCAAATGGCCCAACGACCTGCTGCTCGACGGGCGCAAACTATGCGGCTGCCTGGTGGAAGTACAGGGTGATTCGCAGGGGCCCTGTCATGCGGTTTTGGGTGTGGGTATCAATGTGCATATGCCGGCTACGGCTTCCACTGCCGGCATCGACCAGCCCTGGACCGATTTGCAGTCACAATTGCCGGCCTGTTCACGTAATACCCTGGCAGCCTTGCTGCTGGAGGAACTTTTGATCGGGCTGGAGTTGTTTGCCGGGCAAGGTTTCGCGCCCTTCACCGGTGCCTGGGAAAAAATGGACGGATTGCGGGGGCAATTCATCGAGGTCACTACCGGAAATGCCGTGGTCAATGGAACGGTCAGTGGAATCAGCCAATCCGGTGCGCTCCTGCTGGATACCGGCAATGAATTGCTGACCTTGTATTCCGGCGAGGTCAGCCTGCGTAAAACGGGGATATAATGATCCAATGTTAAGGATATTGGTCATAAGTCTCGTTGTTGCAAACCTGCTGCTGCTGGCATTCCAGGACAGCAAACCCGTCGTTGCGCCTGAAACCGCGGTGGCTCAAACCATGGTTATAGACACCGGTATCCCGACCATCCACCTTTTCAGTGAAATGTTGCAGGACGAGGGATTGCTTTCAGGCAACCGCCAGTGCTTCAGCCTGGGTCCGTTTCATTCGAGTGAAGAAATGGATGAAACCCACTTGTTGTTACAGGCGGTTTCCACACGGATCAGCGAGCGTCGCACCGAAGCGTTGGTGGAGAAGGGCTACTGGGTATTTATGCCGCCTTATGCTTCTGTACTCGAGGCCAACCAGGAGCTGATTTCCCTGCAGGCGCTGGGTCTCGAAGACATCGGGATAATTCATGAAGGTGAATGGGAAAATGCCATTTCACTGGGCTATTTCATGCGCCAGGAAAATGCGGTAAGACGCAAAAAAAGCCTGGAGGACAAAGGCTATGCGCCTTTGATGCGTGTACAGCGCCAGTCCGAACCACGCTACTGGCTGGATTACGAACAGACCCCCGGTTCCGGCCTGATCGCACTGGATATGCAAGACCGCCCGAATGATTTCATGCAGCGCTCCCTGCCATGCCCGGAAGAGCACTTGTTTGAGTCTGTCGATACGGAGTCACAAGACCCCATTGAAGACCTGGCCGAGATACAGACCCCGGAAGAAGAAGGCATAGCCCCGGGCCAGGTTGAAACACCGGGTGTTGAGGAAGCGCTTGAGAGCACGGCTGAAGACATTGGCGATGCCATGCCCAAGCAGGCTGAAGACATTGAAGAAGCCATACCGGACCAGGCTATTGAGAGCGAAGCGGAGAGCGCCGGGGAAACATCAACCGGGGAAGGTTGAGAACCACAACTAAAAACATTGCACTGGCGTCATTCTGCACATAAAATGCCAACCCCCCTGATATACCCAGTGCCGGTATAGCTCAGTTGGTAGAGCAACTGATTTGTAATCAGTAGGTCCCGGGTTCGAATCCTGGTGCCGGCACCATTTTCTTTCATATAAATCAGATATTTACAATATCGACGCTTTGATTACTTCATCAACATTGCACGAAGCATGCTACATGGTTTGTTTCGGTGGCAGGGCCGCCGGGGTGGGTAGTTACTTCCAGGACTCGCTAGTCACATCCCTGGTGTCGCTCGGGCCTCGGCATCCCTGCCTCGTACGGTCCTGGAAGCAATTACCCACCCCGGCGTCCGGCAGACGCCGTG
>Ga0316188_10001755_pt1 | contig 10313 bp, 3 predicted proteins | sample Phiworburrow1_MG_FD_204933 | JGI IMG/M metagenome (GOLD analysis project Ga0316188, IMG submission 204933) | Coastal sediment microbial communities from Maine, United States - Phippsburg worm burrow 1 | ecosystem: Environmental > Aquatic > Marine > Coastal > Sediment | place: USA: Maine... | reverse complement strand
AAAATGGAAACCATCGACCGTTTCTATGCCGACCGTATGGCCTCCAGAATTTTAGGGATGGGCGACGTAGTGGGGTTGGTTGAAAAAGTCCAAGCCGCCTACGATCAAGAGCAAACCGAAATCCTCGAAAGAAAATTCAGAAAAAACCAGTTTGACTTTAATGATTTTCTTACACAATTGGAGAGCGTCAAAAAAATGGGAAACATTAAAGACTTGCTCAGCATGGTACCGGGAGCCGGTAAGGTCTTAAAAAATTCTTCAATAGACGAAAACACGTTCAAACCAGTCGAATCAATTATTCTTTCTATGACCAAGAAAGAAAGAGAAAACCCTAAACTGTTGAATCCTAGTCGCAAATCTCGAATTGCAAGTGGTAGCGGTACAAGTATTCCGCAGGTGAATCAATTGATAAAGCAATTTGACCAGATGCGTACTATGATGAAATCTATGAACAAAGCACCAACAAACAGGAGATAGACAAAACGGATGACTAAGTACCTCAACTAAAACTATTTTGGAGGTTTCTCTATTTCGGAAATGCCGTCTTTGGCTAGTTGGAAATCGGGGGCAACAGCTAAGGCTTCTTTAAAAAACTTTTTGGCATTCACAAAATCAGACTGTTCTTTGTAAACTACTCCCTTTAAATTTAGCAAGGCCACCTTCATAGGGTATTCCTTAGGTATGTTTTGACTATCGTTAAAAACTATTTTTACAGTATCAGCATCTTTTCTTGACAATAAGATATCGGTATTATTAATAACCTCTTGATACCGTTTTAGTTTTAATTGCAGGAAAGCCATTTTGTATAAAACCTGACTATTGTTAGTAATTAAAAAATGACTTTCAAAGTTTTGTAATGCTTTATCATAAATATTTAAATTCTCATAACTTAAGCCTGACAATTCCAATGCAGCAATATTTTTTGGACTTCTAGCCAACAGATCATTGCAAACCAAAATAGAGGAGGGGTATTTTCCGTTCTCGTAATAAATTGTAGCTAATGATAACAGTAGAGAATCATTTTCCGGGTATCTTAAAATCAAATCGTAAAGTGCGTCTTTGGTGACTTCAAAGTCATTCCATCTCGTAGAAATGGTCTGTTTGCGGGTGAGGTATTGGATAAAGTACTTTTCATCGTTGGATATAGTACTATCCAAATTTTGGGTAGCAGTAGTCTCAACCTTCTTAGGTTCTGGAATTGATTTTGTTTTCTTTTGTCCGTTCGCAAAAGAATAAGAAATCAGTGACAACACAATTAGTAAAGAAAATTTTGTCATGTTAGTTATGATTGAGTTTAATTTTAAAAATTCCCATTTTTTCAGCAAGTTTATATAATAATTCTAAGGCCTCTTCTCTGTCGTTTTTTATCTCTCCTTCTAAGATAGCTTCTTTGACCTGCTCTTTCAGGATTCCGACAGCCGGACCTGGCGTAATTCCAAATAATTTAATAATCTCATCGCCGGTAACGGGAGGTTGAAAATTTCTGATTCTGTCTTTTTCTTCCACCTCCAATAACTTCCGCTCTACTTCCTCAAAGTTACGTAAATATTTGTTCACCTTTTCAGGGTTTTTGGAAGTTATATCAGCCCGACAAAGCGTCATCAATGCAGCGGTGTCTTTATTAGCTTCAAACAATAATCTTCTTAATGCCGAATCGGTAACTTCCGAAGCCAAGACTATTGGACGCATGTGTAGCCTAACCATTTTTTGAACAAATAGCATGGGTTCGTTCATTGGAAACTTAAATCTGCGAAAGATTTTTGGAACCATTCGAGCACCTAAGTCCTCATGGCCATGAAATGTCCAGCCATGACCTTCTTCAAACCGTTTAGTTTTAGGTTTTGCTATATCATGAAGAATTGCCGCCCAACGAAGCCATAAATCATCTGATACTTGAGATAAGTTATCCAATACTTTAAGGGTATGATATAGGTTGTCTTTATGCCCTTGATTTTCTTTAAATTCCACTCCATGCATTAAGGCAAGCTCAGGGAAAAATATCTGGAGCAATCCACTCGTAAAAAGTAATTTCATCCCTAGTGAAGGGGTTGGAGATAAAATAATTTTATTTAACTCCTCCATAATACGTTCGATTGAAACAATCCTTAATCTTTCGGAATTTTTAATTATCGATTGAAAAGTATCGGGGGCTATATCAAAATCGAGTTGAGTAGCAAACCTAATTGCCCGCATCATTCGAAGGGGGTCATCAGAAAAGGTAGCATTAGGGTCTAAGGGGGTAACAAGAGTTTTTTGCTTTAAATGCTTAAGTCCTTCGCTTCGATCTATTAACAAACCGAAATCCGGTTTATTTAAGCTAATAGCTAAGCAATTGATAGTAAAGTCTCTACGTTGAAGGTCATCTTCTAAAGTTCCACTTTCCACAGTTGGTTTTCTAGAGTCAGTATTGTAGGATTCTTTCCTAGCTCCAACAAATTCTAACTGTTTCCCTTCAAAAGAAACCATGGCAGTGCCAAAGTTTTTGTATTGAACAACAGGTAAGCCCCCTAAAATTTCGGCTACTTTCTGCGCCAATACAATACCACTTCCAACACAAACAAAGTCAATATCTTTAACATTCCTACCCAGCAACAAGTCGCGAACAAAACCACCTACCGCATAAGTTGGCAACTGCTCGGTCTCGGCCACCTTCTTCACTACTTCAAAAATATGCTGAGAGGATAACTCTTTCGACAAATTCATCATTACTATTCAATTAATCTTTCAAAGATAGGCAATTGAGTTAAGGAAGCTCAAGAATAGGCCTAGAAGATATAATTTTCCTTAATAAAAACAAGGACTAATCAAAAGCTAACTTGAAAATTATTTAAATAGTCCACTCTTTTGAACGCCGGTAGGACAAGGAATTATACCACTTCTCTTCTTATTCTTGGGAACGCTCAACTTAGTTTGAAATACATAGGATACGGCAACTTCGTGAGCCCCTCCAGATACATTAGCTAGAGCAGAAACGTTAAAATCATAACTATAGCTAAAAACAAAATTTTTGAAAAGCAGTCCAAATTGAAAAATCATAGCATCTTGACTGGCCAACCCCAATTGGTTCTTTTCATACGGCTTACCCCTATAAGATACTCCAATAAAAATTGGATCTATATGGTAATTAACTCCAATCGTTAACTGAGTAAAAGTAGCCTGCTTTTGAAAAATAAAACTGGGGGTCAAATAGGTATGCTTATCTACTTTTCGTTTACTTTTAATAGCTAGCCTAGCTCCGGTGGTAAAAGTGATTTTCATAGGAAGGTGCGTTACTGTATTGATAATAGATAGGTTAGGTTGATTTATGTGATTAAAAGACAAACCTACCCACCATACTTTTGTATATAGCACCAAGCCACTACTAAAATCGGCATATTGGTCATTGCCCAATCTACTTAGAGCTGGGTCTAAAGACTGGACCTGACCACCGGAATTAAACTCAATCTCGTCACCCAAAATTAATTTGGTTCTGTCTAGTCCATTTATACCATAGCCATAACTAGCGCCTGGCGAGAGGACCATTTTTTTGCTTAACCTAATGCTGTAGCTATAAAAAAGTGTGAGATTGGTTGTGTACCAGTTTGCACTTCCAATGCGATCGGTGGTTAATAACGCTCCTAAGCCACTGTTTAACTCGTCCAGTCTGACATCATAAGACAGAGCATAGGTAGTAAAGGCTTGTGGCAAACCCGGCCATTGAATGCGATTATTCAAAACTAAACGTTGCTGTGGCGTAAGTCCGGTAAATCCAGGATTCAAATATAACGGTGCTTGAAAAAATTGAGAGAAAATAGGATCCTGAGCTACTGTTACATGAGTAAGCAAAACAAAAAAAACAATGTAATTAATTCTTTTCATCTTACAAATCTAACGAATTAGTGAGATGTCACCAACTTGTGTACTCCTTTGTCCGTTCGAAAGCCTAATTGACAGTCGATATACATACACACCTGCCGGCATTAACTTCCCATTTTGATATCCATTCCAACCAATTGAGGAGTTATTACTTTCAAATAGCAAATTACCCCATCTATCATAAACCTGAAGATTATACTCTTCAGCACCTTTAACAATAGGAAGAAATACATCATTTGTTTGGTCTCCTATATTTACAGTTCCACCAGTCCCACCAGTCCCACCAGTTCCACCTTTTTGGGCTCCGTTCAAGCTGGGAGTAAAGGCATTCGGCAATTTGGCAGTTCCACCAACCTTCGCGACAATGTCCTTTGAGGTTTTAGATTCGCAAATATAATTATTGCCAAAATCTCTATAAGCCGTCAACGTAATGGTATAATTACCCTCAATTTTATATTCATACTTGGGTTCAAATTCCTTAGTCGATTGACCATCGCCGAAATCCCAAAAAACACTGGTAGCATCACTAGAAAGATTAATCACCTCCAATTTCGAATTTGGAATATATACTACGGGAGATCTTAAATTAAAATCGGCCTTCGGTCTTGGGAACACTGTTACGTTTATTGGAGGAGCACTTTTCCACCCATCGTTCGCATTAGGGTTTAGTACCGAATTTTTTGCTCTCAAAGTAAGAGTATAATCTCCATCGGAAGAAACATAAAACGTAGGATTTTTTAAATTAGAAACCCCCGAAACATTGCTTCCCAAATAGAGCTTATATTCCCAAATATCGCCTGTAATTGTGCTTTTATCCACTTGAATTTGAGCAGGCAGACAAATTGTGTCACTCTTTACAGAAAATTCAACCACCAATTCAGGCACATCCACCAGAATGATTTTCTCATTTTCGTATGAACAAGGATTTCGCAATTTCTTGCTGGTTACAGTAAGAGTTACGTACTTGATTCCAGCAGCAAGATAAGTTACCGCTGTTGGTGGCTCTAAACCTCTAAAAGTTGATGGATTTGCGTCTTTTCCAAAATACCAATCATATTGATACTGTTGGTCGTCTAGCACAGAACTAGTATTGGTAATTGTTAAATTCGCTTGTCCACCAGAGTAATACACTGGGTCAGGTGACCATTTGAAGTCTGGATTCACTGATGAGAAAACCTTTAATACCGGTCTATGATGAATAGGATCCGGATTGGGGACAACAACCCCTGGGTCATCTACATCATAGTCGAAATATACTTCATCTGAAGGGCAACCATTTGTAGTTTCTGCCAAATACCTTAACTCAATTTTAAGGGGATTCTTCGGTACCTTGGGGGTTGGGTCCTTAGCTGAAGGATTAGTAAATGTATAATCGAAAGCAGCATCTGCCCCCCCTGATTTAGTTTTGAACGGGTTGCCCCAATCAGTGGTCCCTTTTTCTCTATAGTAAAAACTTTCAATATTAACCCCCCGGCTTGAGTTCGTAAAATGGGTAATATCTCTACCACTACAAATTTCATCAGGGTTACCCTGCAAGTTAACATTGACGCTTTGCTTCACATTTATTGTCTGAACAGGTGTAAAACGGTCGTCAGGATTTAATGCTGTCCCCGCCGGAGGTGACTCGTTTACGCACCCGGGATAAGGAGCCTCTAATTTAGCCGTCAAAGAAAGTTGATAAAACAAATTACCTTGATCACTACCATTTTCAAAAGTATGTTTTATGGGTCTATTAGGAATATTGTACCCATATCTTTTTCCACAATCCATTGTAGAGGGACACAAACCAGTATATGTTGAATCAATGGTATTAAAATGCCAAGTGTAAGTAACACTATCAACATGGTTGTATCTAATAATCGGAACAAAAGGACTACATCCTCCGAGATATACATCTCCGGGGTCAGTGGCATTGACGTGGTCATTAACAGTAAATCTGGCATCAGGATTCCCCACGCTAACTCTAAATCTCGGCGGTGTTTTAGGGGGAATGGTAAGGTTAACTTCACACCCCAAGGCATCCTTAATACGTGTTATGGAATAATTGGTAGTGGAAAGTGGCGTCACCTTGACAGTTTTTAAATTTCCAACAACCATATTATTCAAACTTGGTGTCTCATTAGCGACCACAGTGAACCCATCTGGTCCGATTGTATAACTCTTTGCATTATAATCAAATTCAAGAGGGGGAACCCCGGAGAATGAAAGTTGCAAATCTATATCTGCCCTTTTACATATATAAGCACCAAAATTAGGGGCGGGTTCAGAGAAATTTAAAAAGCTAGCTTTTAGTTCGGGAGAAACTTTTACTTCAATATTTTTAGTAATACCAACGCATCCTGTTCCGGTTACTTTAGGGGTTACCTGATAGTACAGCAATCCGAGTCCGATTGTAGTATTGTTCAATGCTTGTCTTATGTTTCCGGTACCGGTAGTGGCTACAGTACTAGGCAAAATTCCATTAGCATCATTTACAGTCCAATCATAAGAAACGGGAGTATCAACTATTCCAGGCACACGGGGCTGTACTGAATTACTAAAATCAATATTTAATGGGTTAGGGTGGCAAATATTTATTGGGTCAGGTGCTACTACAAGCTGTCCAGTAGCAGGATTAGTTACATTGGCCACCGCCTTAATTATTGGGTAAACTTGTACTGAAATGGTAGAAGGTTTTCCGCCACAGCCATTAAACTGAGGAGTAACCAAATAATCCACTTGAGTAGTTTTGTTACCGGAGTTTCTTATTGTTTGCCTAATTGAATTAAAATTACTTGAGCCAAATGTTCCGGAAATATACGATACCCCGTTTGCGTCAACCCCACCATCATTACTAACAGTCCAGTTGAAATTGATTATGTCCACAGCAGTACTTGGTAGACCTGTTGTTAAAAAGACCGTAAATTCAGAATCACTGCAAATCGCCGTTGCCGGAGCTGGAGTGGTAGGGGTCACGGGGCTAACTAGGTTCAGGGCCGTAGGTCTGGGTTTGATATAAACGTCTAGTTTAGCGAGACTTGTACACCCTGAGCCCGGAGAAGTAGCCACAGAGGTATTCTTAACAATTGCATACACAGTTGCAGTCCGATTAGCACTACTCACAGCAGTATAATTACTTGGAGTAGTAATTTGCATCAAGTTAGCCTGATCCGAATACCAAGTTACTTGACGGTCAACTACAGTTCCATTTGCAATAGCCATATCGGAGTTGGTGAGGTCAAACGTATATTTATTACTTGGCAAAGGATTGTTGGTACCAACATCCATAGTAGGGTCGAAATCTTCACACCCTGTGACAATTACATTCGTCACCGGTGGTAACGGATTTACTACAAAAGTCACTGTTGCTACTTTTTCACAAGTAGTAGTAGTATTTTGTACCAAAGCATAAAACCTGTCGCCATTTTTGAAGGTTTGATCAGTTGCTGCCACTCCTGCCAATAGGCCTGTGGGTGGCATTCCATTCGTGTACGTAGTGTACCATGCAACAGTCACCCCTGTTACACCTAAACCACCTATAATACTAGAATTATGAGATGTTAAATCATGATGCTCTGCTTTATCGGCACATATTGAAAGTTGAATATTGTTGGCTAAAGGAAGGGGTTGTACAGTTACGCCTAAATTGGTAACAGCCCCATCGCACCCTTTGTAATTTGGAGTAACACTATAAGTGACCGTTTGTGCAATATTAGAGGAATTCACAAGCACCTGAGACAAGTTGATAGAGGAGTTGCCGGCAATTAGTTGTTGTCCATTATTGGTAACAGCACCACTTCCGCTACTTTGAACGGTCCAAGAATATCTGTCTGCTACATCTACAGGATATCCAGTTTTAAAAAATGCCTTGTATTCCATCCCACTACATATTTCATTAGGAGGAGTCAACCTTCCATTAGCCGGATCTACGTCAATTAAGACACCATTTGGTCGAGGTTTTATAGTGACATCAAGTAGTCCGGTATTTTGACAACCAGTTAAGTTATCAACAACCTTGGCATAAACTTTGGCACCACCGTTAGCATCCCCAAGTAAGGTATAGTTGTCCGGAGTCATGATAGGCATCGAGATTCCCACGTCAGAATACCAAGTTACCGTGGCATTTCCATTTGAACTGATGGCTCCGCCAAAGTCGGTAAGCTTTAAAGTCAACTTATTAGTAGGAATTGTAGGTGCCATAGCATTAACATCCTCACAAGCACTATAGATTTGAGTTGATACACTGGCCTTATTATTAACGGTAAAAGTAACAATAGAACTTTTGACACATCCTGTTTGTTTGTCAGTTACTTTAGGATAAAATACGGCCCCGTTAATAAAAGTTTGCATTGAGGGGTTACTAGTTCCGGTGGTACCGTTTAACAAACCGGAAAGAGGCGGACCCGGAATAGTGTACCATTCTATATTCACTTGATTAGGAAAGGTTGAATTAACCAATGCATTAAGGTTAAGTAAATCATAATCTGTTGCACTCTGTTCACAAATAACAGGAGTTAAAGGATTGGCTACAGGCAAAGGATTAACAATTATTGTAAAATCTTTTGGCAATCCATCACAGCCATTAAAAGTGGAATTAAAGGTATATTTTACTGATTCTGCCGTGGTATTAGGATTTCTAAAGAATGTAGAAAAAGCAAAGGTCGAAGCACCGGGACCTACGGTGGTGGTTCCGTTATTAAGTATATTTCCGCTATTGTCAGTTACCGGAGTGCTTGCTACAGTCCAAGAAAAAGTCGTAACGTCAGCCCCAATGGTTACCAAGTTGGATTGTAAATTAACGGTCAATTGGTTTTCACTACAAATACTGCCATTGGCAGGAGTAGAAGAGGCTACAATTTCGCCAGAGGGACGACGTTTTATATTTACGGTTAGAGTAGAACGGGCTTTACATCTTGTAGTAGAACTTAGTTCTGTGACCTCAGCAAATACTTTAGCTTGTCGCTGCGCATCTCCACTGGCTTTATAATTTGTCGGATTGCCTATTCGGTTGCCAGGGATGTACGATCCTGTAATATCTGTCATGTCGCTTGTGTACCAATCTACTTGTCTCACAGTTGGAGTCTGATTATCCGAAATCGGACCATTATAATCTCTGGTTAAGTTTAAGGTAATCGAATTACTAGGCAATCTGGGGGGATCGGTCGGAAGGACCGGTGCAGGCAGAATATCCTCACAAAAACTTTCCGTTAGGGCTCTCACATTTGGTAGCGGGTTGACATTAAAAGTCACCTGTCCGTCGGAATAACAAGTGGTTTGGTTGTCTGTCACACGAGAATAGTAAACTTTATTTACGTTAGTAATGTTTTGGGGAGTAGTGAGCCTATTGGCTACATTTCTAGCTTGATTGTTGAACCAAGATACGGTTACACCGGTAGCACTATTGGCCATGAGAGAATTTAGTTTCGTCAAATCATATCCGGTTGCATCATTGGCACACAACTCTTTTGGCAAGTTGGTGGAGGCAAAGGGAACGGGTCGAACTTCAATTGTTACATCGGAAGTGGTGGGGGAACAAACATTTAGTTGACTGTTTACAGTCCATGTAAACACAAAAGTTCTAGCTTGTCCGGAAACTGGTGGAAAATTCCCAACCATTGCATTAGAAGTATTTTTATTGGGACTAAAAGTAATGGAATTGTTAGGAGTTAAGGCAGAAGTAACCGGATCCCGCTCAGAAACTGTCCACGTTCCGGTTCCATTGTTATCTACCGGAACGGCAGTAAGAGTGTAGGTCAATGAATTCCTAGTACACAAATAAACAGTTCCGGCAGGGGTATTTCCTAAAGCATTAGAGGCCGTTGGTGCCAGATCTTTTATTGACTTAACAAGGGTTCGGGCTCTACTTACGCAACCGTTACCATCTCTTGCTTCGGCATAGAAATCCTGAATAATTGTCGAAACTGGTGTGTAGCTATTGTTAGGCACAGTGGTCACAGCAGGAACAGCAGGAGGTCCTGGAATCATCGGGGACCCGGGCGTACCCTGACTAACACGGTTGCCGTTCGTAGCCGCATCGTACCAATCAATTGTAGTGAAAGCCGACGGAACATTTACCTGTATAGCAACCGGATTACTTGAAGAACACCATCTGGAATCTACTGGAACCGTAGGATCCGCTGGTGGTGGGTTGACTGTAAACGTAACAGTTTCATTGGCAAAATCCTTTTTACACCCACCTGCGACAGTAAGTGAAATAAATCTAATTGTGTGAACCATTTGACCACCTGTCGGATCTAAAGCATCCAATTCACCATCATTAAAACTCAATTGACTCGTAGGTGTTCCGGCATTTGTAGTATTAAAATTTAGATTTCTTTCCTGACTGTTGTCAATCCTATATTTTAAAGTTAAATTATTCTGAGCAGTCTGATTTCTTAAGGTAAAATTCAGTTCCGGATTTTGAGTGTCTCCCACAAAATTTTTGCATGCCATAGCCGGTGTCAATCTAGGTTTTCCGG
>Ga0316188_10001754_pt1 | contig 10314 bp, 3 predicted proteins | sample Phiworburrow1_MG_FD_204933 | JGI IMG/M metagenome (GOLD analysis project Ga0316188, IMG submission 204933) | Coastal sediment microbial communities from Maine, United States - Phippsburg worm burrow 1 | ecosystem: Environmental > Aquatic > Marine > Coastal > Sediment | place: USA: Maine... | reverse complement strand
ATTCTCAAGATTTTCCGGGCTCTCACAATTAACCCCGTTAAGTCAAAAACTTATAATTTTCAACTGTTTACGTTAACCTCAATTCACACGGTTACCCAGAGACTTCAGTCATGCACTCAATATTTTCCCTGCGCCGCCTTTGCATATTGATGATCATATTACCGGCCATCGCCCTGATGGCTGGTTGTGAAGGAAAAGGACCCGAGAGGATTGCGGGGACACCCGCACCGCCAGTTGTGGTGCCGCCGGATACCTGCGCCGATGCGATTGATTTTGAGGATGCCTGCGGGCCATTCGTCTTTAGTGACTTTGGCGGCGGTGCGGCGTCAGTCATTGACAATCCGGATTCCAGTGGGATCAACACCACCGCAAAAGTGGGCCGGATGCAGAAGTTTGAAGCAGAGGTTTATGGCGGCAGTACCCTGGACCTGGGTGGCGCCGTGGATTTTGCGGCGGGTACAGCCTTTACGATGAAAGTATGGTCATCGCGAGCGGTGCCTGTTCTTTTCAAGCTGGAAGGCCTCGCCCAGGAAAGGTCGGTCAACCACAGCGGAAGCGGTGCCTGGGAAGAGCTCTGCTTCGACTTTACGGGTAGTACGGCCGGTCCGGCGGCGACTGCAATCACCTTGATCTTCGATTTGGGCGTCATGGGTGACGCGACAAACGACCCGGACAACTGGACTTTCTATTTTGACGGTATTACCCAGACAGCCAGCTGCGGAGCAAGTGGTCCGGTATACGAACTGGTGTTTGCGGATGAATTTGATACAGACGGTGCGCCCTCCAATGCGAACTGGACCATCGAAACCGGATACGGTCCTAATGGAAATGGCTGGGGCAACAATGAGTGGCAGTTGTATACCACGGCGCCAGAGAATGTCCGTGTAGAAGGCGGCAACCTGGTGCTCGAGGCCCAGTGCCCGGTGGCGCCCTGTGGCGTGCGCGACGGATCGATCACATCGGGCAAAATCAATTCCCTGGGCAAATTCAACTTCAAGTTTGGAAAAATTGAGGCGCGAATCAAGCCACCGGTTGGAAAAGCAGCCTGGCCGGCGTTCTGGAGCCTGGGTACCAATTTCCCAACCGTTGGGTGGCCGCAGTCCGGTGAAATTGATTTCATGGAAATGCACAATTTCTATTCTGACGCGAATACGACCCATACCACGATGCACTGGTGTGACGAAACCGTGGTAGCGCCAGCCGACTGCTGGACCTATTTCACACAGTACAAGACGTTAGCATCCTCCCTGGGCGATGACTTTCATATATGGGAAGCTGTTTGGGACGAGAACCAGATTGTCGGGAAAATTGACGGACAGGTGTATTTCACCAAGGCCATTGACCCGGCGACAATGGATGAGTTTTTGAAAGAATTCTTCCTGATCATGAACGTGGCGATGGGTGGAACCCTGGGCAGCGGTGATCAGCCCCCGGATGGAACCGAGACTTACCCCCAGACCATGCTGGTTGACTACGTCAGGGTATACCAGGAAGCGGGTACCGGTGGCACCGGAGGTGTGCCGGATGTGGTGCTGTACGCGACGGATCCAGCGATCACACCTGACCTGGTGTATGGCGTGGACTACACCGGCTATGAGCCCTTCGGATCAGGGTCTGTATTTGATGGTCTCTACGCCGGTGATGCGGACTACAGCCCGGCATTTGCCGTCACGACGGGAGCCGATTACGGGGCCAATATCGGTCAGTTTGCCTTTGTAGGTTTTAACGCCGGATTTGCTTCAGGCTATGGCACGCTGGAGTTCAAGGCCAAGGGTCTTTCCAACGATATTATCCGTGTGAAGTTCCTGGATGGCGGTGCCTATCTTGATGTCAACCTGGCCACCAGCGGATTTTCTACATCTCTGGGTAATGGTTGGTACCAGGTATCCATTCCTCTTTCCAGTTTGAGTGGAGTGAATACGGCGACCGGCCTCCTGTTCGAGACAGACGATGCATCGCCTGTCCAGTTCACATTCCTGATGACAGACATAGGCTTCAGCGGCACCGCCGGTGGTGGTGGAACCGGGATTGTTCCTGACGTGGTGCTGTACGCAACGGATCCCTCTGTACCGGTGGACCTGGTATTTGGCGTGGACTACACAGCCCTTGAGCCGTTTGGTTCGGGTTCGGTATTTGACGGCACCTATGCCGGTGATGCGGACTACAGCCCGGCATTTTCCGTGACAACAGGCGCCGATTACGGCGCCAATATCGGACAACTGGCTTTTGTCGGCTTCCAGCCGGGGTTTGCCTCCAGCTACGGCACCCTGGACTTCAAGGTCAAGGGCATGTGGAACGATGTGATTCGGGTGAAGTTCCTGGACAGCGGTGCGTATCTTGACGTGACGCTTACCGCCGGTGGCGTATCCTCGTCCCTGGGTAATGGCTGGTACCAGGTATCGATTCCTCTATCGAGTTTGACGGGGGTAGACACCGCAACCGCCCTGCTGTTTGAGACCAGTGGTGCTGCTCCTGCGCCGTTCTCGTTCCTCCTGACCGATATTGGATTCAGTGGCACCGCCGGCGGCGGTGGCGTAGGGACGGGCATCATTCCTGATGCCGTTCTGTATGCGACCGATCCGGCGGTTAATGTAGACTTCGTGTTTGGCACCGACTACACAGCGATAGAACCGTTTGGATCGGGCTCGGTGTTCGACAACAATTACACTGGCGACGCGGACTTCAATCCGGCCTTTGCGGTGACCACCGGTAGCGGCTACGGCGCCCAGGTGGGTCAGTTGGCGTTCATTGGTTTTGCAGGCGGTTTTGCGACCGGCTACGGCACCCTGGATTTCAAGATCAAGGGCATCAATAACGACCTGGTGCGGGTTAAGTTCCTGGACGGCGGTGCGTATCTTGATGTCACGCTGACCAGTTCTGCCTTCTCCACCCTGCTGGGCAACGGCTGGTACCAGGTGTCCATACCGCTGACGAGCCTAACGGGAGTCGATACGGCGACCGGCCTGCTGTTCGAGACGGACAACACGGCCGCCAGCGCCTTCACCTTCCTGATGACCGACATCGGCTTCAGCGGCACTGCAGGTGGTGGTGGCCCCAGTGGAGAACTGGCGGTCAATGGTGACTTTGAAGCCGGCGATCTCAGCGGTTGGGTGGTAATACCCAATGGCGGCAGTATTACCGCGGATAACACCGAGAACAATGGAGGCTCATGGTCGGGCCACCTGGTAGCCGGTGCGGGGCAAAACCCGGTGCTCAAGCAGGAGCGTCTTGCGGCCGGCACAGTGGTGCCCGGCGATACCATTAATATTTCCTTCGACATGAAGGGATCGGCAGCAGCTGGCGGGGTCATTTTTCCGGAGCTGATTTCCGAAGGCGCCGGTGGCGCGGCCGTCGGCAATCTGCTGGACACGATTGCGGCCCCCACGGCAGGCTGGACGACCTACACCTACAGCCCTGCAGCGGGTGCTGATGTCAGTGCAGGTATCACCTTCCAGATCGCCGTGGTTTGCGGTGCGGACAATGCCTGCTCCAATGACGTGTTCATAGACAACGTTTCCATCACGATTAACGGTGGAGGTGGCGGGGATGTTGGCGATCCTGCCGCGGCAGTTACCCCGCAGGTTGTGCTTTACGCAACTGATCCCGCCGTCCCCGTGGACCTTGTCTTTGGTGTCGATTACACAGCGCTTGAGCCTTTTGGCTCGGGTTCGGTATTCGATGCATTCTATGCCAATGACACCACCTACAATCCTGTCATGGCCGTCAGCAGCGGTACTGGATATGGCGCAAATATCGCACAGTTGGCGTTCATCGGCTTCGCGCCAGGTTTTGCTGCCGGGTATGACGTCCTCAATTTCAAGATAAAGGGAATCCCGGGCGACTTGATTCGCCTGAAATTCCTCGATGCGGGCGGCTATCTCGACATTAATCTGACTACCGATGCCGACGTGACGCTGCTGGGTGATGGCTGGTATCAGGCTTCAGTGCCGTTGACCCGGTTTACCGGGGTCGATTCCGCGACCGGCCTGTTGTTTGAAAGCAATAACACTTCTGCCAACGCGTTTACCTACTTCCTCACGGATATTGGTTTCAGTAATGCAGCGATCAACAATGGGCCAGCCCCGGATGTTGTCCTGTACGCCACCGATCCCGCGGTGAATGTCGACCTGGTGTTTGGCGTGGATTACACGGCGATTGAGCCCTTTGGTTCCGGCTCGGTGTTCGACAACAATAACACCAGTGATGCGGACTTCAGTCCTGCCTTTGCGGTGACCACCGGCAGTGGTTACGGCGCCCAGGTGGGGCAGCTGGCTTTCGTAGGTTTTGCTCCCGGGTTCGCGACCGGCTACGGGACCCTGGAATTCAAAATCAAGGGTATGAATAACGATCTCGTGCGTGTGAAGTTCCTGGACGGTGGCGCGTATCTTGATGTGACGCTCACCAGTTCTGCATTCTCGACCTCACTGGGCAATGGCTGGTACCAGGTCTCGATCCCGATTACGAGTTTCACCGGGGTGGATACCGCGATCGGTCTGTTGTTCGAGACTGACAACACGGCGGCGAATGCATTCACCTTCCTGATGACCGACATTGGCTTCAATACGACCAACGGTGGGGGCGGTGTAGGCACCGGAATTATTCCGAGCGTTGTTCTTTACGCGACCGATCCTGCGGTCAATGTCGACCTGGTGTTTGGCACCGACTACACGGCCATAGAACCCTTTGGATCCGGCTCGGTGTTCGACAACAATAACACCAGCGACGGGGACTTCAGTCCGTCCTTTTCTGTGACAACCGGAAGCGGCTACGGAGCGCAAGTCGGTCAGCTGGCATTTATTGGCTTCGCCCCCGGGTTTGCAACTGCCTATGGCGCCCTGAATTTCAAGATCAAGGGCATCAATAACGATCTTGTGCGCGTGAAGTTCCTGGACGGCGGTGCGTATCTGGACGTGACGCTGACCAGTTCCGCGTTCTCGACCTTACTGGGCAATGGCTGGTACCAGGTGTCGATACCCCTGGCGAGCTTTACGGGAGTGGATACTGCGACCGGCTTGCTGTTCGAGACCGATAACACGGCGGCGAATGCGTTCACATTCCTGATGACTGACATGGGCTTCAGTGGTAGCGCAGGGGAATTGGCGGTGAACGGTGATTTCGAAGCCGGCGACTTGAGCGGCTGGGTGGTGTATCCGAATGGTGGCAGCATTACCGCGGACAATACCCAGAACAATGGCGGCTCATGGTCGGGTCATGCTGTTGCCGGAGCGGGGCAAAACCCGGTGCTCAAGCAAGAGCGTATTGCCGTGGGTACGGTGGTGGGCGGCGATATCATCGATATTTCGTTTGATATGAAGGGTTCGGCTGCCGACGGCGGCATCGTTTTCCCCGAGTTAATCTCCGAGGGTGCCGGTGGCGCCACAGTTAGCCAGATTCTCGAGACAATTGTTACGCCTACCGCTGGATGGACGACCTACTCGTACAGTCCTGCGGCCGCTGCCGATGTTAGCGGAGGCATTACATTTCAGCTCGCGGTGGTCTGCGGTGGGGCTCCTACCTGTTCCAACAACGTCTACATAGACAATGTGTCCATTACGATCAGGTAGCGGGGGCGGGTGACAGTGATGCAAATATTTAACGTTCCTCAAGAAACCAAATTCAATAAAAGAGTAGTCGCTATGGCACGAATAAGCTTCTTCGCGGGCCTAAAAAAGCTCGGCAGCCTTATGGCAGTCTCACTCCTTCTCGGTGTCGCGTTCGCTGCACCGGCCCAGGCGGCAGACAAGGTGACGACAGTCAAGGATGAAAACGGCTGGAAATTGCAGGTTAACGGCAGCGATTACTACTTGAAGGGAGTGGTGTGGGGATACAGTCCAAGAAACCAGAACTACTCCTATAACCTGTGGGGTGAATCTGATGATTTTATCCGCAAGGTCATCGACTACGATTTCGGGCTGATGAAGGCGGCGGGCGTCAATGCTATTCGCAGCTTTGGCTTCATTCCACCCGAGTGGATCACCTATATCTACCAGGAATACGGGATCATGACCGTTATCAACCCTCTCATGGGACGATACGGATATAACGTCGGTGGCAAGTGGATTCCGGTGACCGATTACTCGGATGAGCTTACCCGGGCGACCCTGAAGGCCGACATGCTGGAGATCGTGGACAAATACAAGAACACGCCAGGCGTGTTGATGTTCGCCTTTGGCAATGAAAGCAACTACGGCCTGGAATGGTCCAGTTTTGAAATTGAGAATCTCCCGGAAGGAGAGCAAAACACGGCGAAAGCCAGGTATTTGTACAGCTTGTTCAATGAAGTGATGCGCTCCGGCAAGGCCATTGATCCGAATCATCCGTTCACCATTGTCAATGGCGACTTGCAGTACATTGACCTGATAGCCGAGCTATGTCCCGACCTGGACCTGATGGGCGTCAATGCTTACAGGGGAAAGAGCTTTGTCAATCCGGAGTCAAATCTCTGGAAGGACGTCGAAGAAAAGCTGGATCTGCCGGTTGTATTTTTCGAGTTTGGAAGTGATGCATTTAATGCAAAAGAATTCCATGAAGACCAGCTTGCCCAAGCCGAGATCCTCAAGTCCCAATGGCAGGAAATGTATAACAAGGCCTATGGCAATGGGGAAGAAGGGAATTCCATTGGCGGCTTTGTTTTCGAGTGGCGCGACGAATGGTGGAAGTACAAACAAGTTGAAGATCTGGATATACACGACACCCATGCGTCCTGGTCCAATGGAGCTTACAAATTCGATTGGGTAGCCGGCAAAAACAACATGAATGAAGAGTGGTTTGGCATTACCGCGCTCGGCACCCCCAATTCAGACGGTGTGTACACTGCCAGGCCCAGGATGGCATACGACGTGCTTTCAGATATCTGGCACATGGACCCTTACGCTTACAAGAAGGCGGCGCTAAACCAGGGGTTCGATAATATCAATATGGACTACCTTGCCTTGAAGGGCGAGGTCCGTATGCTCAAGGGCGAGAGCGAGGAAAAGCGCAAGACGATTAGCTTCACCGGCGGAAGCCTGAGAGGAGAACTATTGCTCAAGGGCATGGAGAAGGACATTACCGAAAAGGGCGAGAATGGCGTGGATTTCTCGGACGGCCAGATGGTCTTCCTGGATTTCGGATTCCAGCCCACTGACAAGATCGAAGGCCAGTTGTCACTGAATGTTCTCGGAAATGTCGCTGATACGGAACCCATGGAAATCCAGTACGGGCGAAGAGGATTGCCAATTGAGGTGGTCACCATCGACGATTCCGGCGACGTTGGCATTATTACGACCGAGACATTCACGGATCGCGAAAGAGTCGAGATCTATGATTTTGACGCGACCTACCAGGGAGAGAGCCTGGACTTCACCGCCTTCTACCATACGCCCCGCTATCATTGGGGTTACGAAGGAGACTTTTACGGGCTGATAAGAGAGGCTACAGATCTGGAAGGGATGGATATCTGGAACTCCAAGGCGCCGGAAGGCGTCGAGTTTTCGGGTAAAGGGAGTCTGGAAGGTCTCAAGGTGCTGTTTGGACCTGAAGTCTACTGGGGCGCTAACCCGAAGGCGGTACTAAAGTACAGTTCCAAGATTGGCAATTTTGACTGGACGTTTATCCATTCAGAAGATGTGGCCCGACAAGGCGAATCATCGTCGGCCACGGCCGCCACGGAAAGGCAATCCCGCCAAACCACGTTGTATGTCAAAACCGATATCACGGAAGATGTCACCCTGGAGCTTGGCGGCATTATGTCTGCCACCGAAAAGGTCGATGAAGAATATGATCGGATTTCCGGAGACGACATCATTCTCGACCAGATTGAAACCAAGGATACCCTGGGATTCAAGGCCAAGCTGAGCTTCGATCTACTGGGCACCAAGTCTTACCTGGCGTTCAATCATGCTGGCCTGGTAGCCGATGGCGGCAATGCTCTCAAGGAATTCGGCACCCGCCTGCCATACTCGGCGCTGGGCAACAAGCAAGAGTATGAAGCAGGAATAATGATGAATTTTGGCGACTACATGATCTTCCCGCGGGTGCTGTATCGGGACAACCTGGTGGATGCCAATCCCTTGCTTCCGCCGTCCATCACGCCCCCAGGAGATCTCTTTCCGGGTTTGAGCCCCCGAAACCGCGATGATGATCCGTTCGCAGTTCTGGATAACAGGGAGGCGAGAGCAGGCGAGATCTTCTTGACCTATGATCCCACGGGTGCGACGCCATTCTACGACTGGGATAATGACATGCGTGAAGACGCCGGCTTTGCCTTTAACGTGGGTGCCAATTACACCAAGTACTCCACGTTCACCGACGCCTATTTGTTCTTTTACGCTGAAGAGGGTATTAACGCGTCATTCGGGCAGGGGCTTCCCGCGGAGGAGGTATGGACACTCTCCAGCAGAATGGTATTTAACCCCAACCAGCGCGCGAAATATATTGTCAATCTGGTAAGCGGTTTTGATCAGTCCACTGGAGACCCCACGGGTGGTACCAGGAAGTTCTATGAACTTGAAGGCAAGGTCATTCTGAACAAGCGGCATATTATTTCCGGCTATTTCAAGAAGGATGCCTGGGGACCCTATGATTTCCACCGGCAATTCAATATTACCTATCCGGAACAATTCAAACTGGATTACGCGGTACTGCTGGACGATCTCTTCGATGAACGACGATCGACAAAAGTGGGTGTCAGGGTGCTATACAGGACGGTCGATGAGAATTCGCCAGGCGATGAATATCTGGATGGCCAGAACGACTGGATGTTCCAGACCGTTTTCTATTTCACTTATATGTTCTAGTGGCTGCGTATGCAGAGTCGAGGATTTGATATTATGAGAAGCCTGAATCAAAAAGAGGTCTATTCAGTTGCCTCAAAAGGGTTGACCCTGGCAATGCTTGGCCTTGCTCTTCTGGCTGCCGGCGGGTGTGGGGAACGCAGCGACAGCGACGGTGTCATTATCACTACCATTGTGCTGCCTACGGATACGCTGTTGAACCTGAATTGTATCGATGTGGGCATCGCTGCGGAAACCTGTGTGTTGGACGATCCGGAAAATCCGTTCAGGACGGTGCCAACCAATGAATACGATGTAAATTTCCCTGATGCGGAAACCAAGTTTGACCTGGCCAATAACATCCCCGTTGGACCGACCGGTGCAAAAGCGAGGTTTTATCTCTGGGCGACGGCGCTGGCGAGACGACCTTCAGGTGAAAACCAGTGGTACACAGCGCGCGCGCTGCACGAGCTGTTCGACGCGAACAGTGACCCGATCGTGCACGATCAGGCTCTGAAAGCGTACCGCTCCGTTCTGGACAACTTTTTCGGATCAGTAACGTTTTTTGAGTGCTGTGGAGGGGTGTCCTTTTCAGCAACGCTAAACGAGCTGGTTGCCGATGACTTGTACAGGACGGAGGCTACCGGTTATGTGAGGCTCGTACCAGGCGATCCCCTTTTGGTCCTGTCTCTTTTGTCGGAGTGGGGTTACACCTATAGACCGGCTACGCCTCCTGACTACAATGATGGATTGGTATTTGTAAGCGGCGGTTGAGAGATTGGGATAGGGGCTTGTGAATATCCGCGTTGCCTAGCTGGAATCCTGATGTGCGTAGCTGCACCTGTACAGGTCCTGTTGTTAGCCAGCATCTTGTCGCTGCCCGTGTTCGCATGGGCAGAGGCTATCCCGGTGGAATTGCGACAGAGCGAACATGGTTGGCAGCTACTTCGCGGGGATGTTCCGTATTTCATCCGCGGTGCCGGCGGAGACGCGTCCCTGGAGGCGCTGGTGGCCGCGGGCGCCAACTCGGTGCGCACATGGGACGCAGATAACATTGGAGCACGTCTCGACGAGGCGCATGCCCTTGGGTTGTCAGTAACGGTTGGTATCTGGCTGGGCCAGGAGCGCCACGGTTTCGACTACAGCGACAGGAACCAGGTCGCCGAGCAACTGGAACGCGCCCGCCAGGCCGTACTTCGCTACAAGGATCACCCTGCCGTCCTCCTATGGGGCATAGGCAACGAGATGGAGGGCTTCGGGTCAGGCGACAATCCGGAAATCTGGGCGGCTGTCAACGAGATTGCCGCCATGGTGAAGCGTATCGATCCTGCCCATCCAACCATGACCGTTACCGCCGAGATTGCTGGCGGGCGTATTGCCGGCGTGCACAAACACTCTCCCGCTGTCGACATTCACGGCATTAACTCTTATGGAGGCGCGCCATCACTGCTCGAACGCTACCGTGCCGCCGGCGCGACCAAGCCCTACGTGCTTACCGAGTTCGGACCAGCCGGGGAATGGGAAGCACCCAAGACCGCCTGGGGAGCGCCGATTGAGCCGA
>Ga0316188_10001752_pt1 | contig 10328 bp, 12 predicted proteins | sample Phiworburrow1_MG_FD_204933 | JGI IMG/M metagenome (GOLD analysis project Ga0316188, IMG submission 204933) | Coastal sediment microbial communities from Maine, United States - Phippsburg worm burrow 1 | ecosystem: Environmental > Aquatic > Marine > Coastal > Sediment | place: USA: Maine... | reverse complement strand
CATGCCATTTGACTGGTTTTGCTCAATACTATTTATTTCTGGATCCCTTGGCGTAATCGATATATTTTTCAAATAGGTATCCCCTCTAAAAACATCAATAATTAAAGATTCATATTTATAATCGTATAATCTGTCTGGAGAAGTATTGATATAGGATTCTAACGCTGATTTTACCTTATTCTCCAAATAATTATCAATCCTGCTCATCATAATCAATAGTACCCCAATAAGGAATAAGAAGGTTAAGGCCGTTATAAATAGGATTCGTTTGATGTACATCTATGTGGCTATGTTAATACACTAGGAATTATTTGCATTTGAACTGTTTACTGAGCAATAAGTAAAAAAGTATTCACGAATCTAAAACATTCTTAGCATATAAATTACGATTTGATTCCATTCTTCCTCCAAGGAACCTTCTGGAATGTTTTTTCCTACCCTGGTATACCAATACGAAGCATTGGAAAGGTCACCTTCCTTTCTGTGCAGATAGGCATGAATCCAATCCCCTTCAAACCCGCTCGTCTCCTGAACGATCTCGTGCGCTTCATCCCAATTCCCGATACCATCATACCAAAGTGCTAGCAGGTTTTGGCCTAAACCTTCAGGAGGAGTTTTTTTATTTAGCGTTAATTGAAATTCTGCCAAAGTCATTTTCATAATTTAAATAAATATGCAAACAAAAAAAATCCAGATTAACACCTGGATTTAGAGATTTTGAAAATATACTATGTTTAGGATTTAAACTATAAATCACTAAAATCAAATGTATCTAAAAAGGCTGTAGTAAACTTTCCGGATTGGAATGTTTTGTCCATCATGATCTTTTTGTGAAACGGGATTGTAGTTTTCACACCTTCGATAATAAATTCATCGAGTGCTCTTTTCATTCGCACGATACATTCATCCCTGCTTTGAGCTGTCACAATAAGTTTTGCAATCATGCTGTCATAATTTGGGGGAATGGTGTATCCGGCGTACACGTGGCTATCGATTCGCACACCATGGCCACCCGGGAAATTCAGAGAAGTAATCTTGCCAGGACAAGGCCTGAACCCTTTAGATGGATCCTCGGCATTAATCCTACATTCCATGGAATACAACTGAGGAAAATAATTTTTGCCAGAAATTTTCTCTCCGTTTGCAACTTTTATTTGTTCTTTGATCAGGTCAAAATTCGTCACTTGTTCCGTAATTGGATGCTCAACCTGGATTCTGGTATTCATTTCCATAAAATAGAAATCCCCATTTGCATCGACTAAAAATTCAACCGTACCTGCACCTTCGTATCTAATGGCCTCGGCACCTTTTATCGCCGCTTCACCCATTTTTTTCCGAAGCTTGTCATCAACGATTGGTGATGGTGTTTCTTCAATTAATTTCTGGTGACGTCGCTGAATTGAACAATCTCTTTCAGATAAGTGACAAACCTTACCGTATTTATCACCAATGATTTGTATTTCTACGTGCCTTGGGTTGAGAATAAATTTCTCGAGATAAAGGCCTTCATTTCCAAACGCTGCTCCGGACTCCTGCTTGGCGGAATCCCAGGCAACCTGAAAATCTGCTTCTTTATTTACCACCCTCATTCCTTTACCGCCACCGCCAGCCGTAGCTTTCAGAATTACAGGATATCCTATTTTTTTTGCTAATTTTTTTCCTTCTTCTACATCACTCAAAATGCCACCTGAACCAGGAACAGTGGGGACACCGGCCTTTTTCATTGTCTCTTTTGCCGTTGCTTTATCACCCATTTTATTGATCATCTCTGGAGATGGTCCAATCAGCTTTATGTTGTTTTCTGCACAAACTCTTGAAAACTCTGCATTTTCTGACAAAAAACCATAACCAGGATGGATGGCATCTGCATTGGTTATTTCTGCTGCTGCAATGATATTAGGTATATTGAGATAGGATGTACTACTTGGTGCCGGTCCGATACAAACGGCCTCATCAGCAAAACGAATATGTAAACTTTCACGATCAGCTGTTGAATACACAGCAACAGTGGGAATCCCCATCTCGCGACATGTTCTGATTATACGAAGAGCAATCTCTCCTCTATTTGCAATAAGAATTTTTTTAAACACAGGCTTTGATTAGTAGAATGAAAAATACAACAAGATTAAGAAGGATCAACAATAAAGAGGGGCTGATCAAATTCAATTGGGGATGCATTCTCCACTAATATTTTTACAATTTTACCAGAGCACTCTGATTCTATTTCATTGAAAAGTTTCATCGCTTCAACAATACATACCGTTTGTCCGACTTTTACGGTATCTCCAACATGTACAAATGGTTCTGCCCCTTCACTAGGAGTAATATAAAATGTCCCAATCATTGGCGATTTAATTTCAATAAAATTATTGGATTCATCGTTGATCGAGGTTTCTGCAGATGGAGCTTCATGGCGTATTACGGGCGCTGGTGGTTCAGATAGTTGATGAGGTGCTGCTGCCGGCGCTCCCTCAGCTATTACTGTGTTAACAACAGGAGAATTCTTTTTTACGGCTATTTTAAATTCCTGAGTCTCAATATTCACTTCATCCAAACCTGAGTTTGAAATAAAATCAATTAGGTCAATAATTTCTTTTGCTTTCATATAATTTATTTAACTCTTTCATAGTATGAATTTGTCCTGGTATCGACTTTTATCACTTCATCTTCGTTGATAAAAAGCGGGACTTGAATTTCTGCTCCGGTTTCCAGTTTTGCTGGTTTTGTCGTATTGGTAGCAGTATCTCCTTTAATTCCTGGTTCGGTATAAACTATTTTCAATATAACAAATGATGGTAATTCAACACTTAATGCTGTTTCTGTTTCAGCATGATAGAGCACCTCGACTTCCTGTCCTTCCTTCAAAAATTGATGGCCTTCAATCAACTCTTCAGGGAGTCCAACTTGCTCAAATGTACTCGCATCCATGAAATGGTAACCAAAATCATCACTATAAAGATACTGATGAGGTCTTCGCTCAATTCTGGCTGTCGTAATTTTCACACCTGAATTAAATGTGTTTTCGATTACCCTTCCAGTTTTTAGACTCTTCAGCTTAGTGCGAACAAATGCTCCACCTTTGCCGGGTTTTACGTGCTGAAACTCTACTATGGTATATAGATCATTATTATATTCAAGGCATAAGCCATTTTTAAAATCTGCCGTAGTCGCCATAATCTAATTTACGTTTAAATTTATAAATCTAATGTGGAAATAAAAAAGTGTTTAATGCAAATCATAGAAGTTAATACACTTAATGACAAGTAATATGACTTATTCATCTGGCGTTCCCGGCCCAAATATATTAAGTTCTGTGCATTCTGATCTTTACGTTGATTAAAATTTTATTTTGTGACAAATGAAAAAGGGAACTTGCGTTCCCTGATTTTTATGTATTGTGCGAGGTTATTATGCTAAAACTTCTTTTTCTAAAACTACTTTACCTTTATAGAAGAGTTTTCCTTCATACCAGAACGCTCTGTGTGGCATATGCAATTCTCCTGTAGTTGGACAAACTACTAAATTCTTTTCTGTTAATTTTTTATGCGTTCTTCGCTTGTCCCTTCTGGTTCTTGATATTTTTCTTTTAGGATGTGCCATAACTTAATTTTTAATCTTTATGCTTTAATTTTTTTAATTCTATCCACCTTGGGTCAATTTCTGATTTTTCCTCCTGCTCATCTCCGGATGTGTAAATTATCTGATCATCTTCTGGTTCATCTGCATAACGGGGATGAAGTTTTTTCATCGGTACCGCAACACTAATAAACTCATAAATATAACTTGCTACATTGATCATTTGGGTTTTATACGAGATTATTTCTATTTCATCCGAAATCTCCATGTTTTCATCACCAAAACGCAATACAAGTTCATTATTTGTACTCATTTTATAATCAAATACATCAAGACTACGATCGCAAACAAGCTTTATTATACCGACTATCTGAAAATGAAGCGAAATAAATGTACTGGTTTTTTCTAAAACCAAATCAGCCTTCAGACTCCCCTGATCAATTATACTGTAATCAAATAATTCAAAGAACGAATCATCAATTTGAAAAGAATATTCAAAACGTCCCAAATTTAATTTTGATATGTCAATATCATATTTTTTGAGCAATTTCATCCCCTCCCAATTTTCAAAGCGCAAATTTAGATATATTAAATTTAAAAATAAAGAAAACTATATATATTTAATCAGTCTCCTCGACCAAATTCCTTATTTTTACCGTATTTGAAGCCAAATAAATAGCTTCCCTCATCGAAAATGGATTCGCTTCGTTTTTTCCAGCAATACTATACGCCGTGCCATGATCAGGTGATGTTCTCACCTTTGGCATCCCCGCAGTAAAGTTTACTCCATTCTCAAAAGCAAGCATTTTAAAAGGGATAAGCCCCTGGTCGTGATACATCGCCAAAACACCATCATATTTTTGTTGTTGCATTGTGCCAAAAAAACCATCGGATGGGAATGGGCCAAATACCAGATGCCCTTTGTCTTTGTATTCCTTTATTAATGGAGTTATGATATCAATTTCTTCATTACCCAATAATCCTTCCTCTCCGGCATGTGGATTCAGACCTAATAAAGCAATTTTTGGTTTATTAATTCCGAAATCTTTTTTTAGCGTTTTTAGAAAAACAGTTAGTTTTTTATCAATTGCCTCTTTTGTAAGCTCTTTACTGACTTCATTTATGGCAATATGCGCAGTAACAACACCAATACGGAGCTCATCAGCAACCATAAGCATTAGGTTGTCTTTTGTTCCTAACTCCTCACTAATAAAATCGGTATGGCCGACAAACTTAAAATCAGGTCTTTGTATATTTTTTTTGTTAATTGGAGCAGTTACAATGGCATCTATTTTATTTTCTTTAAGATGGTTTACCGCTTCTCTAAGGGCCAGATACGCACAATTACCAGCTTCAGGTGTCACCTGCCCCACCTTTATATCAACCATTTCATTCCAACAATTGATCACATTTATTTTTTTTGCGCTCAATTCATCAATTGTTTTTATTTGATTAAAATAGAAATCATCCATCTTAAACATCTTTCTATAAAACGAAAGAACTTTTGCCGAACCAAAAACAACCGGTGTAATATGGTCCAAAATCCGGGAATCAGACAATGCTTTGATGATAACTTCAGGACCTATCCCATTTATATCTCCGATAGTAATTCCTATAACAGGTTTATCGGATTTGTTTCTTTTATTTGATACTTCCATAAATTGGCTTCGGTAGGTTAAATTCAGAATTTTTTTTGAATCAAATTGATTGTTAATTATAATCTGCAATTTGCAGATGCAATTTAGACGGAAAATTTTTATGCATGAAGTAAGGCCAAAAAAGTTTTTGGGACAACATTTCCTTAAAGATCATAATATTGCTAAAAAAATAGTCGGGGCATTGAGTGATGCCACCGAAAATGAAACCGTTTTTGAAATTGGACCTGGCACAGGAGTGCTAACAAAGTATTTAGCACAACAGGAAAATCGGAACCTTGTATTGGTAGAAATAGACCGGGAATCCATTGCTTACCTAAAAAAACATTATGCAACAAATCAGATAAAAATAATTGAGGGTGATTTTCTAAAATTAAACCTAACTGATATTACCGAGGATGACATTTCCATTATTGGCAATTTTCCATACAACATCTCAAGTCAAATTTTTTTTCGAATTATTGATCAGCGAAACCAGGTAAAAGAAGTGGTTTGTATGATCCAAAAAGAGGTGGCCGATCGGATCTGCTCTCCGCATGGTAATAAAATTTATGGCATTTTAAGTGTTTTGATAGGCGCTTATTACGATACTGCCATGTTATTCAAAGTATCTCCAGGAGTTTTCATTCCACCACCTAAAGTAGATTCGGCGGTGATCCGGCTCACCAGAAAGCCAAATTCAATATTGGATTGCGACGAGGTATTATTTAAAAAAATTGTAAAACAAGGATTTCAAAATAGGAGAAAAACCTTGCGGAATGCTCTAAAACCCATACTTTTGCCCATTGATCTAACAGCAGACAGCATTTTTGACAAACGTGCTGAGCAACTCTCAGTTGATGAATTTATTAATTTGACTAAAAAAATCCAGGGATGGAAAACATAGCTTCATTTGAATTAACCCAAGAATATCTGGAAAGAATTCGTGAAGCTGTTGCGGAAAAAAACGCGCGTTTTATCCGCGAGAGCCTTGCTAATGTTCGTCATGAAGATGTCTCTGCTTTACTCGAAGAATTCAATGCAGAGCAATCCAAATTTGTTTTGGAATTACTTGATAAGGAAGTTGCCTCTGATGTCATTGGAGATCTCGATGAGGATACCAGGTCGAAATTCCTGTCGATATTTGATCCACACGAAATCGCTGAATATATTGAGGAAATCGAAACCGATGATGCGGCGGATATTCTCAATGATCTTCCGGTAAAAATCAGGGAAGAGGTAATCGCCAACATACAAAATACCGAAAAAGCCAATTATATAGTTGAACTCCTCCGTTACGATGAGGACTGCGCCGGTGGTCTAATGGCCAAGGAACTGATCAAAGCCAATGTAAACTGGAATGTCGTTGAATGTATTGATGAAATCAGAAGGCAAGCTGAAAATGTCGAAAAAATCTACGCAGTTTATGTCGTTGATAATGATGACCGATTAATTGGCAGAGTTTCTCTGAAAGAAATCATTCTCGCTAAATCAAATGCAAAAATAGCTGACATTTATAACGAAGAGGTTATTTCAGTATATACGTACCAAAGAGAAGAAGAAATAGCCGATCTGATGCAAAAGTACGATCTGGAGTCAGCCCCTGTAATCAATGTCCAGGGGAAACTTGTCGGTAGAATCACAGTCGATGACATCATAGATGTGATTACCGAGATTGCTGATGAAGAACGAAAACTTATGGCTGGTTTGGCCGAAGATGTTGAAGAAGATGACAGCGTTTGGGTATTGTCCCGGGCCCGCTTACCATGGCTGATTATTGGATTGATGGGTGGGCTAACAGGAGCAAAATTTATCGGAATATTCGAAGAAGATTTGTTAAAAGTAGCTTCATTGGCTTTTTTTATCCCCTTAATTATAGCAACTGGTGGTAATGTTGGAATCCAATCTTCAGCGCTTGTGGTTCAAAGCCTGGCTTCAATTGCAATTTTTGAATCGAGTATTTGGCAAAAATTTATTAAAACAATATTTGTCGCCATTTTAAATGGCCTCGTACTAGCAGGATTAGTTTACACATTTGTATTTCTCTCGTATGACTCAACATTGGCATTTATCGTAGGTTGTGCTTTATTTACGGTAGTAATTCTAGCTTCCCTTTTGGGAACCGTCATCCCATTGGTATTAAACAAATTTGGATTTAATCCTGCTTTGGCTTCGGGACCCTTTATCACAACAACCATAGATTTGATCGGTCTTGCGGTTTATTTCGTGGTAGCTCATCTTCTGTATAATTTTTAAACCAAGCCAGAATCATTCGTATTGAATACATTTTAACTTAACATTTGAAAAAGATATAAATGAAACCCAAAATATTAATAACAGAATCTATGCATGAGTGCATTATTCCTATGTTGGAAGCATGTGGTTATGAAGTCCATTATCTGCCAAAAATAGACCGGGCTGGGATTTTAAATGCATTGAAGGATTACACCGGAATAATTATGCGCAGCAAAACACCTGCGGACAAGGAATTAATTCTTGCCGGGCAAAATCTGAAATTTATTGCGCGTTCCGGAGCTGGAATGGATCTGGTTGATGTGGAGTTTGCTGAAAGCAAAAACATTGCATTGCTAAATGCTCCGGAAGGGAATAGAGATGCAGTGGCAGAACATACCTTAGGATTAGTGCTCAACCTCATTAATAAAATAAGAAACGCGGACAACCAGGTCAGAAATAAAATTTGGGATCGCGAAGGAAATCGAGGCATCGAACTCATGCATCGCACCTTTGGAATTATTGGATTTGGCCATATGGGTGAGGCTGTTTCAAAGCGATTGAGTGGCTTCGGTTGTAAGATAATCGCTTATGATAAATATAAAAAAGGATTTGGCAATAATTATGTGGAAGAAGTGAGCCTTCAAGCGTTTTTTAATCGCGCAGATATCGTCAGTTTTCATGTCCCCTTGACACCTGAAACCAGGTTCTATGTCAATGATTCATTTATTGAAAGGTTTAAAAACAACATAATCTTACTTAATACAGCTAGGGGTGAAATAATGCCTTTAAATTCATTGGTAAAATACTTAAAATTAGGTAAAATTTTGGCCGCCGGTCTTGATGTCCTTGAAAACGAAAAAATGGCAAAATTAACCGATGAGCAAAATAAGTTAATGGCTGAACTTTTTGCATTGGATAATGTCCTTTTTACACCACATGTTGCCGGTTGGACTGTTGAGTCTTATATAAAAATTAGTGAAACACTTGGCAAAAAAATTAAAGCGCTTAAATTAGTGGAAGAATAAGGAAGAGGGAAATTTAAGGTTGAATAAATGAAATTAAAAGAGTGGTTCAATGAGTTTGGAAAAAAGGTTTATTCGATATCTGAACAACCAATTCTGACATCTACAATCGTATTGATTTTTGTTAGCATTTTAGTTCTTTCACTAAGCCTCCCCTATTATCGCGACAACTTTTATTCATTTTACGGTCAGGTGCTTGCTGAGGCTCACGGAATGATTTTTGACATTGCCGTTATTGGTATCCTGATATTCTGGCTAAACAAAACAGGAGAAAAAAGGTCAAGAATTCGAACCTATAAAGATGAAATTGATGACTTCCGTTTGTGGGAATCTCAGGAAGCGGCATTCAGAACTGTTGGTAATATCAAAAGGCTGAATCGTCATAAATTGTACAATATCAACCTTGCTCATTCTTTTTTGGTAAAAACCAATCTTAATTATGTAAAACTCATCGGAGCAAATCTGAATTATGCCAATCTCTTTAACTCAGCTCTTATCGATGTCAACCTTGAAGGAGCACGGTTAAACCAAACCAACTTTGAAAATTGCAATATGAATCAATCCCTATTGCGAAAAGCGTATGCAAATGGCGCAATTTTCAAAGATACCTACTTGATAAAAGCAAACTTTGAAAAAGCCTTTCTAATTAAGGCAGACTTTAGGAATGCATTTTTGATGGAAGCCAATTTGCAAGGGGCCTATCTTACCGGATCGGATTTTACAAATGCAAATCTTTACAAAGCAGATTTCAGAGGAGCAAAAGGCCTGTCTATGGAAGCACTAGCCGAAGCAAAAACGCTATACCTGGCAAAATTTGATGAGGAGATCGAACGATTAATTCAGGAAAGCCATCCAGAACTTGTAGGGAAATAGTGGCTTTTTCATGGATATAAGGCATTTTGAATAATCGTCAGGCAGAAAATCAAATACCTACTTTCTCATAAAAATGTATTTATAACTTCCTGAGTTATAAACCTCCGTATATCCATGCTTATGCAAAAAACTGTTTTTCTCGGTTTCCGACATATGGATATCCATGGTTTTTTTGAGCTTTTTTAGTGCCAGGTGCGGATATTCCCGCTCTCCAGTCTGAATATTTAACCAGAATTCCATGAGTGGCATTGTTTCCATTAATTTAAACCCGTTTGATAAAAATGACTGGCCATCTGACCAATCTGCATCGACATAGGTCATGATATCATCAGGATTAAACTTTTTGATAAAATGGTTTAACAGCTTGCTGAATCCACCAACAACGGTCAAATTTAACTTGTTGCAAAAGCGAAGTAATTCAAATGAATTGAATGCCTCATTATTTCGAATCATTGGTCGACCTTTACTAAATGACATAACGGCAACCAATTCCTGATTTTTTTTTAAGCCATATTTGTACTTCGCTTTTATTGGCACATTCATATGGTTTTCATCCAAAAAATTCACCAATTGATCATTGTCAATCGTTATAATCTCCGTTTCTCTACCATGAATTCTTTTGGTAATCCCGAGCATCGATAATATCCTGGATTCAACCTTCTTTCTTTGAAATCTCCATTGATCCTCCCACACATGAATGATTTGGATTATTTGGTCTGAATGTGTTATCCGGTGCAATGCCCATTTCTGATCATTTGCAGCTTCTTCTATTGCATGAAATAGCAAAGCACGATTTAATGCCGGCAAATAATAATCAATGAAAATCCCATCCAAAATCTCTGGAGAACCCATAATATCATGCTGCAAACTGAGCGACTTTATAAATTCACTTATTTCCTTTTTAAACACACTTTTCAATGGTTATCATTTTTGAGCTCCATCATAAAATTGAACTGGTTAGAAATTTCAAAACCTAAACTTTGCATAG
>Ga0316188_10001751_pt1 | contig 10330 bp, 9 predicted proteins | sample Phiworburrow1_MG_FD_204933 | JGI IMG/M metagenome (GOLD analysis project Ga0316188, IMG submission 204933) | Coastal sediment microbial communities from Maine, United States - Phippsburg worm burrow 1 | ecosystem: Environmental > Aquatic > Marine > Coastal > Sediment | place: USA: Maine... | reverse complement strand
CCTGGTCGAGCCGCTGGTGAACAGGAACTTGGCGATCGTGTCCGGCCCCACCTGCGCCTGCGCGGCGGCGGCCTCGGGGCCCGGCGTCGTGCCCAGCAGGGCAGCGAAATCGGTGTGCACACGCCCGGGCACCTGGCCGCGCGCCAGCACGGTCTCGACCTCGGGCGCGACGCAGGCCTGGATCGCACGGCCGAAGCTGGCACCGTCGGCCGCGAACACCAGGCCTGGCGTCAGCGTGGCCAGGATGTGCCGCAGTTTGCCGAAGTCCTGGGACAGCGTGGCGTAGGCCGGCGAGATCGGCGCGAAGGGCACGCCAACCCACAGCGCCGCCATCGCCAGCGTCAGGTGCTCCAGGTCGTTGCCGGACAGGATCGCCACCGGCCGCTCGGCCGACAGCGCGCGCGTGGCCAGCGCCTGTCCCAGCGCCTGCGCGCGCGCCAGCATCTGTGCATAGCTGACCGTGATCCAGGCGCCGTCGGCGCCGCGCCGCGCCGCGAAGATGCGGTCGGGCGCGGTGACCGCGAACTGCGCCAGGCGGTCGGTCAGGCGCGCCGGGCGCGCGGCCAGCGGCTCGGTGGAGACCAGGCGCAGGCTGCCGTCGGCGGCCGTGCTGCACTGCGCCTGCAGGCAGCCCCCGACACGGGGCCGGCGGTAGCGCGGCGCGCTCATGAGGGCCTGCCGACCTTGCCCGCCTTGCCGTCCAGGAATGCGCGCAGGCGCTCCTTGGCCGCCGGCTCCGCCTGCGCGATGGCCGCCACCAGCGACTCCATGAACAGCCCCTGCTCTGGCGCCAGCTCGGCGATGCGCGGCAGCGCCTGGATCAGCGCGTAGTTCGTCATCGGCGCGTTGGCGGCGATCTTCTCGGCCAGCGCCAGCCCCTTGGCCAGGCCGTGGCCGGGCTCGACCAGGTAGGTCGTCAGCCCGGCGGCCTGGCCTTCGTCGGCGTCGAGCACGCGGCCGGTGAGCATCATGTCGGCCACGCGCGCCGTGCCGATCAGGCGCGGCACGCGCACCGATCCGCCGCCGCCGACGAAGATGCCGCGCTGGCCCTCGGGGAAGGCGTAGAAGGCGCTCTTCTCGGCCACCCGCACGTGGGCGGCCGACGCGATCTCCAGCCCGCCGCCGACGACCGCGCCGTGCAGCACGGCCACCACCGGCACCGCCGCGTACTGGATGCGGTCCAGTGCGGCGTGCCAGTTGCGCGAGTGCTGGATGCCCTGGAAGACGTCCCGATCGGTCAGCTCGGACAGGTCCAGCCCGGCGCAGAAGTGATCCCCGGCGCCCGCCAGCACGACCGCGCGCGCGTCGGCCGGCAGCCGCGTGAAGGCCCCGCCCAGCGCGTCCACCAGCGCGTCGCTGACGGCATTGCGCTTGGCCGGGCGGTTCAGCGTCAGCAGGCAAACGTGGCCGTGCATCGCGCACGTGACCAGGGAATCGGCAGGGGGGTTCATGGCTTGCTCTCGGACGACGAAGTACTTACATTATGTAAGCATCTATCCGCAAGGAGCAAGCCCGTGAACATCGCCGACCTGGTCGCCATCGACGTGCACACGCACGCCGAGGTCTCGTGCTGGAACCCCTTCGACAACTACGGCGAGGAGTACGACCGCGCGGCCGACAAGTACTTCGGCTCGAACCGCCGGCCGACGATCGAGGAGACGATCGCCCACTACCGCGAGATCAAGGTCGGGCTGGTGATGTTCACGGTGGACAGCGAGAGCCAGCTCGGCCGGCGGCGGATCCCGAACGAGGAGATCGCCGAGGCGGCGGCCAGGAACGCCGACATGATGATCGCGTTTGCCAGCATCGACCCGCACAAGGGCCGCATGGGCGCCCGCGAGGCGCGCCGCCTGATCGCCGACCACGGCATCAAGGGCTTCAAGTTCCACCCCACGGTGCAGGGCTTCGAGCCCTACGACAAGATGGCCTGGCCGATCTACGAGGTCATCGCCGAGCACAAGCTGCCGGCCATCTTCCACAGCGGGCACAGCGGCATCGGCAGCGGCATGCGCTGCGGCGGTGGCCTGCGGCTGCAGAACAGCAACCCGATGCTGCTGGAGGACGTGGCAATCGACTTCCCCGACATCCAGATCGTCGTCGCCCACCCGAGCTGGCCGTGGCAGGACGAGGCGCTGAGCCTGGCGCTGCACAAGCCCAATGTCTGGATCGACCTGTCGGGCTGGAGCCCGAAGTACTTCCCGCCGCAGCTGGTGCAGTACGCCAACACGCTGCTGAAGGACCGCATGCTGTTCGGCAGCGACTACCCGCTCATCACGCCCGAGCGCTGGATGAAGGACTTCGACGAGGCCGGCTTCAAGGACCGTGTCAAGCCGCTGATCCTGAAGGACAACGCCGTGCGGCTGCTCGGCCTGGGGCCCTCCCCGGGCTAGGGTTCAGGCAGTCGGCGGGCGGTGGCGGGGCCACGGCCCGTGCGTCGCAACGTCAGGCGACCTCGAGCCGGAAGGCGCCCACGACCCCGGCCAGCGCGACCGCCTGCTGCTTCAGCTGCTCGGCCGCGGCGGCACTCTGCTCCACCAGCGCCGCGTTCTGCTGCGTCACGTGGTCGAGCTGCTGCACGGCGTCGCCCACCTGGCCGATGCCCTGGGTCTGCTCCGCGCTGGCGGCGCTGATCTGGGCGATCAGCGCGGTGACGCCTTCGACCTGGCCCACGATGTCCGCCATCGAATGGCCGGCGTCGTCGACCAGCTTGCAGCCGGCCTCGACCTTTTCCACGCTCTGGCCGATCAGGGCCTTGATCTCCTTGGCCGCGCCGGCGCTGCGCTGCGCCAGGTTGCGCACTTCGCTGGCGACGACCGCGAAGCCCCGGCCCTGCTCGCCTGCGCGCGCCGCTTCGACGGCGGCGTTCAGCGCCAGGATGTTGGTCTGGAATGCGATGCCGTCGATGACCCCGATGATGTCGCTGATCCTGCGGCTGGACGCGGTGATCTCGTTCATGGTGCCGACCACGCGGTCGACCACCTGGCCGCCGCGGGCCGCCGCGGCGCTGGCACCGCCGGCGAGCCGATTGGCCTCGCGCGCGGTGTCGGCGTTCTGCTTCACGGTGGACGTCAGCTGCTCCATCGACGCCGCGGTCTGCTGCAGGCTGGCCGCCTGCTGCTCGGTGCGCTGCGACAGGTCGGCGTTGCCGCTGGCGATCTGCGAGCTTCCGGTGGCGATCGAGTCGCTGCTCTGGCGCACGTTGCTGACGATGCCGACCAGGCTGTCGTTCATGTGCTTCAGGGCGTCGAGCAGCTGGCCGGTCTCGTCGCGGCTGGTGACCTCGATCCTGGACGTCAGGTCGCCCGCCGCCACGGTCCGCGCCACCTTCACGGCCTGGTCGATCGGCCGCGTGATCGAGCGCGTGATCCGCACCGAGGCGGTTGCGCCCAATGCCAGGATTGCCGCCAGCGCGCCGGCGATCCAAAGGCGCGCCGCCTGGTACTCCTGATCGCTCGCCTGGCTGGCCGCCTGCACGCCCTCGACGTTCAGGTCGACCAGGGCCTTCAGTTCGAGCACGGCGGCGTCGAACTGCGCGGACGAATGCCCGTTCACGAGCTCGAGCGCCTCGTCGGTGCGGTACTGCTGCGACATCGTGATGATCTTCTTGTTGTCCGCCAGGTAGGCGGACCACGCCGCCTGGAAGGACTTCCAGTGCTGCTGCGCCGCGTCGTCGGTCGGCAGCGCTTCGTATGCGGTCGACAAGCGCGAGAGCTCGCCCTGCAGCGACGCCAGTGCCTTTTCCATGTTGGCCTTGTCGTCCGGCGAAGGCGTCATGACATGGCGCAGCTCGGCCGTCTTGACGGACTCGATGACGACATTGATCGCCGAACTGAGTCTCAGGCTGGGGACCCAGTGGGCCTCCATCTCTCTGGAGGCGCCCCTCACCTCGGCCAGCTCGACGACGCAGAAGGCGGCCAGGCCAATGGTGAGCGCCAGCGACACGGCGAAGGCGGCACCCAGCCGGGTCCCGACCTTGAGGTTCTTGATGGCAATCATGCTTGTGGCTCCAGTCAATGGGCCGCCCCGGCGGCCGGGCCGGGACGCACACGCGTCCGACCTGCCGGACGGCATGGTTGGCGCATGCAGGGGACTATCGGCCGATTCGGCGCCGCCTTAAGGTTGCGAGTGACGCCGTCCCGCACGCCGTTTCCTCGCCGTCGGGCGCTGGCAGCAGGCAGTCGGGCCACGACCCGAGACAGCGGTTCCGCCGCCACCCGGTGCCGCGGCGACGGTGCCCTGGGTCCGGCTGGGCGGTGCCCAGGGGTGCGCGATCACTGGCGGCGCCGGATGACCAGCCCCTTCAGGTACTCCGCTTCCGGGAAGAACAGCGTGCCCGCGTGGTCGGGCGCGGCCTGCAGCCGCTGCAGGATCGCGCCGTCGACGCGGGCGTCCACGGCCGCGCCGGCGACGATCTTGTGGAACAGGTCGGGGCCGATGGCGCCGGAGCAGGAAAACGTCAGCAGCAGCCCGCCCGGTGCCAGCAGTTCCAGCGCCAGCCGGTTGACGTCCTTGTAGGCGCGCGCCGCGCGGTCCGCGTGGGCTGCCGATGGCGCCAGCTTGGGCGGGTCCAGCACGATGGCGTCGAAGCGCCGGCCCTCGGCCCGCGCCGCGCGCAGGAAGCGGTTGACGTCGGCCTCGACGACCTCGCTGGCGGCCTCGTCGTGCCCGTTCAGCCGCACATGGGTCTGCACGCGCGCCAGGGCGGCGGCCGACGAATCGACGCTGGTCACCTGGCGCGCGCCGCCCGCCAGCGCCGCCAGCGTGAAGCCGCCCGTGTAGCAGTAGCAGTTCAGCACCGTGCCGAGGCCGAACTGCCGCACCAGCGCCGCCAGCTGCGCGCGGTTGTCGCGCTGGTCCAGGTACATGCCGGTCTTGTGCCCGCTGGCCAGGTCGAGCGTCAGGCGCCAGCCATGTTCGCGCATCGCGCACTCGGTCGGACCGTCGCCGCGCAGCCAGCCGCAGCGCTCGTCCAGTCCTTCGAGCTTGCGCACCGCGGCGTCGGACCGTTCGTACAGGCGGCTGACGCCGCTCGCCGCCGTGGCGGCCATCAGCGCGTCGGCGATGGCGTCGCGCCAGCGCTCGACCCCGGTGGCGCCGAACTGCAGGCACAGCGTGTCGCCATAGCGATCCACCACCAGGCCGGGCAGGCCGTCGGCCTCGCCATGCACCAGCCGCACGGCATCGCTGGCGATCGGCAGCGTGGCGCGCCAGGCCACGGCGGCATCGATGCGGCGGCGGAAGAACGCCGCGTCGATGCGCTCGGCTTCGTCGAAACTCCAGGCCCGAACGCGGATGGCCGAGCTCGGGCTGAACGCGCCCCAGGCCAGGAAGCGGCCGTCGTGGGACTCGACACGGACCGTCTCGCCCGCGTCACCGCCACCCTTGGCGATGCCGCCCTCGAAAACCCAGGGGTGATGGCGCAGCAGCGAACGGTCGCGCCCTTCGCGCAGGCGAACGGTCTTCACCGACCGCCCTGTCGCCTGGCACGCGGGTGGGCCGCGTCATAGACCTGGGCCAGGTGCTGGAAGTCCAGTCGCGTGTAGACCTGCGTGGTGGCGATCTGCGCGTGGCCCAGCAGCTCCTGCACCGCACGCAGGTCGCCGCTGGACTGCAGCAGGTGCGACGCGAAGCTGTGGCGCAGCATGTGCGGGTGCACGTGGGTCGGCAGGCCGGCCTGCAGCGCCAGGGCCTTCAACCGGCTGCGCACCTGACTGGGCGTGAGGCGCGTGCCGCGGCGGCTGACGAACAGCGCCGGCTCGCCGGCCTTGGCCATGGCGGGCCGCTGCGCTCGCCAGGCGGCCAGCGCCAGCAAGGCGGCGCCGCCCACCGGCACGCTGCGCCGCTTGCTGCCCTTGCCCAGCACGTGGGCGCTGGCATCGACATCGTCGACCCAGCCCGCCGCGGCCGCCGACGGCGCGGCGTCCAGGCCCACGAGTTCCCCCACGCGCAGCCCGCAGCCATAGAGCAGTTCGACGATGCAGTGGTCGCGCGCGTTCAGTGCCGGGTCGCCCTGCGGCGGCCGGTGGTCGGCCAGCGCCACCGCGTGGTCGACCGAGAGCGCCTTCGGCAGGGGCTTGGCCGCCTTCGGGGCGCGCACGCCGTCCACCGGGTTGGTGGCCACCAGCCCTTCGCGCCCCCACCAGCGGTACAGGCCGCGCCACGCCGACAGCTGGATCGCGATGCTGCGCGACGCCAGGCCGCTGCGGTGCAGGCGCGCGGCCCAGCCGCGCACGTGGTGCGGCTGCACCTCGCGCAACGCGACGCCGGCTTCGGCGGCCTGCCGCTGCAGCCGCCCCAGCGCGTCCCGGATCATCGCGATGCTGCGCGCGGCCAGCCGGCGCTCCACCGTCAGGTGCTCGAGGTAGCGCTGAAGCCCGAGGTCCAGCGCCGGCATGGTCAGTCCGACAGCAGCCGCGCCATGGCGGCGCCGGCAATCTCGCCCACCCGGGCCAGGAAATCCGTGCCCATGTCGGCGGCAAAGCGCGTCGGGTCGGGCGAGCCCAGCACCAGCAGGCCAAACGGCTCCTCGCCGGCACGTCGCCGCAGCGGGATCAACGCCATGGACACGGCGGCCGACGGCGCATCGAGCCAGCCAGCGGCCTCGAAGCCGGTGTTGGCGCCGCAGTAGGGCTGCACCAGGCTGGCGACGAAAGTGCGCAGGTCGTCGCTGACGGCACCGGCAAACCATTCGTCGGCGATCCCGGGCGCCACCCGCCACAGCCGCAGCGCGGCCATCGGGATCAGGAACTGGCGCTGCAGTTCCTGCACCGCGGCGGCGGGCAGGCTGCGCGCGTCGGCGGTCAGCAGCATCGCGCAGGTCCAGGCGTGCAGGCGGTCGGCGATGCTCATGTTCTCCTGCCCGTGGCGCAGCATCTCGACGAGCTTGCGCTCCTGGCCCTTGATGCGGTCGCGCAGCATTTCCATCTGGCGCTCCTGCAGGGACACGGCGCGCTGGCCGTGCGGGCTGGTCAGCTGGATGCTGGACAGCAGTTCCGCATGGCGCTCGAAGAACCCGGGCGTCTGCGCCAGGTAGTTCGCGATGTCGTCTTCGGTGATGCCTTCAATCGTCACAGGTCGATCTCCCCTTCGAACACGGTTTCGGCCGGCCCGGTCATCAAGACGCCGGCGCGGTCGTCGTCCTGGGCGCCGGCCCATTCGATCGTCAGCACGCCGCCGCGCGTGTGCACGTCGACGCGCGCATCCAGCCAGCCCAGGCGGATGCCGGCCACCACCGCCGCGCAGGCGCCGGAGCCGCAGGCCAGGGTCTCGCCGGCGTCGCGCTCGTAGACGCGCAGCTTGATCGCGGCACGCGACAGCACCTGCATGAAGCCCGCGTTGACGCCGTGCGCGAAGCGCGGATGGCGCTCGATGCGCGGGCCATCGGCGGCCACGGGCGCGCTGTCGACGTCGTCGACACGCTGCACCGCATGCGGGTTGCCCATCGACAGCAGCGCCAGCTCGAGCACCCGCCCATCCAGGTCCAGCGGCCACAGCGCCATGCCGTTCAGTTCGCGCGGCGTCAGGCCGTCGGCGTCGAACGGGAGCGCCGCGAGGTCGAAGTCCGGGCGGCCCATGTCGACGCTGACGCGGCCGTCGGCGTGTTGGCACAGCTCGAGCACGCGGTTGACGGTCTGCACCCGCACCCGGGCCTTGTCGGTCAGGCCGCGTTCACGCACATATCGCACGAAGCAGCGTGCGCCGTTGCCGCAATGCTCGACCTCGGCCCCGCTGGCGCCGTTGAAGATGCGGTAGCGGAAGTCGACGCCGGGCGCGTCGGCCGGCTCGATCACCAGGATCTGGTCGGCCCCGACGCCGAAGCGGCGATCGCCCAGGCGCTGCAGCTGCGCGCGATCCAGCCGCAGCGCTTCTCGCGTGGCGTCGATGACGACGAAGTCGTTGCCCGCCCCCTGCATCTTCGTGAACCGCTGCCGCATCAGCGCATTATCCCTTCGCGTACAGCGATGCCTGGCTCGGCGGGCGCGTCTTGAAGCGGCGGTGCACCCACAGGTACTGCGCGGGCAGGCGGCGAATCTCCTGCTCGATCCACGCGTTCATGGCGGTGGCGTCGGCGAGGTCGTCGCCGCGCGGCCAGTCGTCCCGCGGCGGCAGGAAGCGCACCCGGTAGCCCTGTCCGCCCGGCAGCGTTTCGGCCACCACCGGCTGCACGATCATGTTCAGGCTGCGCGCCATGCGAGCCGGCGCGATCAGCGTCGCCGCCGGCACGCCGAAGAAGGGCGCGAACACGGCCTCGCGCGGGCCGAAGTCCATGTCCGGCAGGTTGAAGAACGCATAGCCCCGCTTGCGGATCGCGCGCACCAGCGGCAGCGCGCCTGCGCCGTGGCGCGAGAAGACCTCGCCCTGGTCGAAGCGCAGCCGGCCACGCCGCATCGCGGCATCGAACACCGGGTTGCTCTGGGCCTGGTAGATCGAGCCGACGGGCCGCGTCTGGAACAGCTGTGTCGCCGCGCCGGCCACGTCCAGCGCCATGAAGTGCGGCACCAGCCACATCACCGGCCGCTCGCTGCGTTCGGCCAGGCCGACGTCACCCTCGACGTGGATCAGTCGCTTCAGCCGCGCCGGGCTGGCAAACCACAGGTTGCCGCGCTCCAGCAGGCTGCGACCCAGCCAGCCGAAGTGCTCGCGCGCCAGGCGCCGGCGCCCGGCGGCGTCCAGCTCGGGCAGGCACAGCGCGATGTTGCGCTCCGCCACCGCCCGCCGGCCGCGCCCCAGGTGCCAGAGCAGCCCGCCCAGCGCACGGCCCAGGACCGCCTGCACCGACAAGGGCAGCCAGGACACGACCCACAGCGCCGCAATGGCCAGGCGTGCAGCCAGGTTCATGCGGGGGCCGCCTCCCGCCGCGGTGCCTTGTACCGGTGGTAACCCCACAGGTACTGCGCCGGGCACTGCGCGATCACCGCCTCCATGGACCGGTTGAGCGCCGCCGCGGCGGTGACGTCGTCGGCGTCCGGCGGCGGCGGCTCGGCCAGCGGCTGCGCCCGCAGCACGTAGCCTCTGCCGCGCGGCAGGCGTTGGCACCAGATGACGCCCAGCGCGCTGCCTGTCTGCCGCGCCAGCCGGGCCGCCAGGGTCATCGTGTACGCCGGGCGACCGAAGAACGGCGCCCAAACGCCCATGCCTTCTGGCGGCACCTGGTCGGGCAGCAGCCCCACCGTTTCGCCGCGCCGGAGCGCGCGCAGCAACTGCCGCACACCGGCGTTGGTCGCCGGCGCGGTGACCATGCCGGGGCGCGCGCGCGCCGTCTCCTCCAGCTGGCGCAGCCAGCGCTGGCGCGCCGGGCGGTACAGGACCGTCACCGGTCGTTCTGCCCCGAAACGCTCGGTGTAAGCCTGCGCCGCGACCTCGAAGCTGCCCAGGTGGGGAGACAGGAACAACAGGCCGCGGTGCGTCGCGTGCAGTTGAGTCAACCAGCCCACCCCTTCCCACTGCACCGGGTCCAGGATCGGCTGGCCTTGCGGGCGCAGCCACAGCCGTGGCAACTCGGCTGCCATGCGGCCGGCCTCGGCCACCGCCGCCCGGCGGTCGGCGGCCGGCACGCCGGCCAGCGCGGCGTTGTCGCGCAGGCGCCGGCGGTAGGCCGGCGACAACGCCCACGCCAGCCAGCCCAGCCCGGCGCCCAGCGCGTGCGTAAGCCACAAAGGGCGCCGGGCCAGCCAGCGCAGCAGCGACATCATGATTCGTATAATGAATTCGTCGCCGAGTTAACAGGACAACTTGCGGGGCGACTTGAACAAATTCCGCTAAAGCGTTCGCCGCAATCCAGGTGGCCCTCCCGGCCGGCGACGCAGGGATCAACCAACTGGAGTTTATGCAAGTGGCGAACGACTTCCTCTTCACCTCCGAATCCGTCTCCGAAGGCCACCCCGACAAGGTATCCGACCAGATCTCGGACGCCATCCTCGACGCGGTCTTCAGGCAGGACCCGAAGAGCCGCGTGGCCGCGGAGACCCTGTGCAACACCGGCCTGGTGGTGCTGGCCGGCGAGATCACGACCAACGCGGTGGTCGACTACATCCAGGTCGCGCGCGACACGCTCAAGCGCATCGGCTACGACAACACCGAGTACGGCATCGACTACAAGGGCTGCGCGGTGCTGGTGGCCTACGACAAGCAGAGCAACGACATCGCCCAGGGCGTCGACCATGCGTCAGACGACCACCTCAACACCGGCGCCGGCGACCAGGGCCTGATGTTCGGCTACGCCTGCGACGAGACGCCCGAGCTGATGCCCGCGCCGATCTATTACGCGCACCGGCTGGTCGAACGCCAGGCGCAATTGCGCAAGGACGGCCGCCTGCCCTTCCTGCGCCCC
>Ga0316188_10001750_pt1 | contig 10337 bp, 4 predicted proteins | sample Phiworburrow1_MG_FD_204933 | JGI IMG/M metagenome (GOLD analysis project Ga0316188, IMG submission 204933) | Coastal sediment microbial communities from Maine, United States - Phippsburg worm burrow 1 | ecosystem: Environmental > Aquatic > Marine > Coastal > Sediment | place: USA: Maine... | reverse complement strand
TGGATTCCCGCAAAGTCCAGTTGGTCAGTTGGGTTGTAACCAGCACCGAGTTAGGCACGACCAAATCCACCCCGTCATTGGTAGTGATTACAGTCGCGCGGGTATTGATCTCCTTCACAACGCCACGCAAACCGCTATCCAGTTCTATGAAATCGCCCACCCGCAACGTACCTTCAAACAACAGGATCAGGCCGGAAACAAAGTTACTGACAATCGCTTGTAAGCCAAAACCGATACCGACTGATAAGGCACCTGCAATCAACGCAAAACTGGTGAAATCGATCCCGATCGAGCCAAGTGCGGCGAAGCTGCCCGCGAGCACGATAATATAATGCAATATCCTGCCCAGGGCATAGAAAGCCGGGCTTTGTGTCGTCTGTTTTCTCCTGATCCCACGAGCAAGCAAGTAACGGATTAACCAGGAAATGCCAATGGCCAAAGCCAGGATAAACAGCATTTTGAAAAGGCCGGCCGGGGTTACCGGTGTGTCACCGATGTCGAAAAGGTGAAAATCAGACATTTCATGCACACGGTCCCATGCGTTGCCGAGGGCAAAGCTCAGGCGGGCACCCGTATTACTTAAACCACTTTGGCCGGAGATGAATTCCGCGTTAAGGATTTCCTGGACGAATAAAAGTTCATCGCTGGTACTCCTGATCTGATCGACAAATGCCAGCGTATCGCGGGCCACGGACTGGGCAATTTCAAAGTTCTTTTGCGCATTCAGACTCGTGTCGGACGAAAGGGCTACCAGTGTCGATTGACTGGTCGAGGTCCACAGGTCGACCTGCTTAAGCGCGTCTTCTGTAATCCGGCGGGTCTGCGTGGTGGCGGACTGGACATCAAACCCGGGTTCCAGTTCACCGGCACGGAACCGGTACCAGTTTGATTTGGCGGTGACCAGCAATGCCTGTAGCTGCGCCAGTTCAGCCTCTGCGGTTGCCCGTGTTAACTGTTGCTCTCTTAGCAGTTCCAGGCTTGGGTTGCCGGTTTCGGCAGAAAGCGCATTCAATAACTGTGGTTGCAGGGCTGCCACTTTCCTGTCCATTTCGGTGACTCTTGCACTGGCGGCACTTGCAGCCTTTTGCAAGTCAGCCAGACTGACATCGGTGCTCACCAAATGTGCCTTGGCATACACCTGTTGCTCATTCAACAGCTGGCCTTGCGTCTCAATTTGTTTCAGGGTTTTCCGGGAGTTTTCCGTGCTGACCCGTGCCACTTCATATTCAACCCTGGCCGATACCCGGTTGATCCCTGCGAGTATCCTGGAGGGTGACTCCGGATCGGTAGCGGCGTAATCGCGTAACAATTTGTCCCTGCGATCCTGTAGCAGTCGGATTTTTCTTTCCGCTTGCTCGATCTGCGACTTGATCTGGGTTGCTTTGCTTGCAAGGTCACGCCACTGGGAACGTAAACCCAGCAGCTCATCAAGAGAATAGGTGTCCTTGGCCAGTGGCGGATCAAAGCTGGGATCAATCGGCCCCTGGCTGGCCAATGCCAGCAACTCGAACTGGCTCCTGATATAAGCCATTCCGTTCGTAGCGATTACCAACTCATCACCACCAAGCCCCCTGGTACGTTGTTCCAACGCCTCAAGGAACTGCGCAACCCGCTGGCTTCCAGTCTCGGATGACACATCCCCTAGCTGCGACCACCAGTCTGAAGGCAAATTGGCCAGGTCAGGCGCCTTCCAGGTCGCTTCAGTAGAATCAGTTACGTTTGGGCTAACGGGTAACTGGGCCCTGGCGGGAACTGCAGTCAGGCAAGCAGCCAAAAAGCACCCTGCTGTGAATAACAGCAGTTGGATGCGCCAATTTTTAGTGCTTGTATTGTGCATTTTGGGGCAACTATGCATTTTGGGGCAACTATATCATTGTCGGTGTGGATTCGATCCGGCACCATTGACCACCGGTAAGGGTACATGGATTACTGCGCATACCACGCGTAGTAGCTCCATTTCTGATACTGCAATTTTGTTATCTGCCATGACGGTCGCTATCATGGCCTTTACCAGTGTTTCCTTATCGGCCGGCTTGAGTTGATCGAGCACTGGCAGGGCATCATCCATGACCTCGCCCCAATCCGCAATAGCAGGCATTGGAATGTTTACACCGGCGCCTAACAAGCCGCTTCCCACCCGGAAGGCACTTTCAATCGTTGTCTCGCTTTCACTGCCATGCGCGGCCAGTACCGCGATCACGTTCAGCGCCTTGTCGGTCACCTGGCCGAGACTGCCCTTGCCCGACAGCCTGACCCGATGGGGGTTGGCAGATTCCCACAAATGTTGAGCGATAATCTTTGCCATCAGGTACTCGAACACATCGGTTTGCCCATCAGCTTCGCTCAGGGTCTTGACGGTGGTCAAAACCCTGGCAACGAAGTCCGGTGGTCTGCGCTTCAGCTCAGGGATTGACATTTCAAGCAGTGGCAAGCGTTGTTCCCTCGCCAGATCAGGGGCAGCGCTCCACAAGCCACGCACACGTGACTCGCTGTCAGTGCCCATGTTTTGGGCCACGAACAGCAGTTGTTGTTCACGAATTTCTTCATCCCGGTCCATCAGGCAATAAAAGAGCACTTCTGTCGCCCATTGGTTGGAATGGGCAGCCTGGCTGATTTCATCCGGTATAGACGCTGCCAGTGCCGCTGCCATCAATATTCTTGAAAAATCCGGGTGGCCGATCTGTTCAACCAAGTTATCAAAATCAAACATGCCTCCGCCGGTTTGTTGTGCTTTCTCCAGTTGCCTGGCGGCCTGTTCAGCATCGGCCTGTCCCTGCCGCTGCAGGCTCTTGGCCAGTTGTATGAGGTCTTCCGGCCTGAACGACTTGTCAATACGCTGGATTCGTTGATTCAAGGGTGGGTGGGTCGAGAACATGCTCATACGCTCACCGTTGCCAAACAGCATGTGGCTGACTTCCTCGGTTTCCACGTTCAGATAGGAAGCGTCACTGTAAACTGCGATCTTTTTGAGCGCACCGGCAATACCATCGGGGTCACGTGTGAACTGCACGGCCGAAGCATCAGCCAGGTATTCACGTTGACGGGAGACCGCCGATTTTATCCAACGGCCGAAAAACAGACCGATGTAACCCACCAGCATGACGGCGACAGCAATCAGCACGATGGCGCCGCCATTGCTGTTTTTGGAACGGCCCACGTAATAGGAACCATGCAGCACCCGGCGACCGATCAGGGACAACATCAGGATGCCGAACAAGGCACCCATCAGGCGGATATTCAGACGCATATCGCCGTTGAAGATATGACTGAATTCATGCGCGATTACACCCTGCAACTCACCACGATTGAGCTTTTCCAGTGCCCCCCGGGTGACCGCAACCGCGGCATCTGCTGGTGTAAAACCCGCCGCGAAGGCATTGATACCGGACTCCTGTTCCAAAACGTAAATCTCGGGCACCGGGATACCAGAGGCCAAGGCAATTTCCTCGACAACGTTGTACAAGCGTCTGCGCAATGGGTCATTCGCATCCGCCTCGACCAACACCCCACCCAGGTCACGTGCAACTTTACCGCCGCCCGAGCGCAACGAAGCCGTCTTGAAAAGACTGGCAACTGCGATCACTGCCGCCGTTACTGCCGCGCCACCCAACAGGGTCGGAATATTGGCTTTCAGTGTTGGCATACTGAACAGAACTTGCTGTTGCTCGGTATCCACAAAACCAAAAGCCACCAGGATGGCGAAGTCTATCACGACTATGATGACCAGGACGGCGAGGATGAACAGGAAGACCAGCCATCGACTCTGACGTCGCGCCTGTTCCTGGTATTGGAAGAAATTCACTTAGGGTTCCCGCAGGGCAAATGGCCGCCCCGGCAGGCAGCCATTGCATCGCATGACAGCTTAAAAGGAAACCTGGGGGACTTCGCGTTTGATTTCATCCTCGATTTCCAGCAGTTCTGCCTGCTGGAAATTGAACCAGCCGGCAAAAAAGTTGTTTGGAAATGACTCACGCAAGGTGTTGAACTGCATGACCGCGTCATTATAGGCCTGGCGTGCGAAAGCAACCTTGTTTTCGGTCGTAGTCAATTCTTCGGAAAGCTGCATCATGTTCTGGTTGGCCTTCAGATCCGGGTAGGATTCCGACAGGGCAAACAACTTGCCAAGGGCCCCGGACAGGCCTTGTTCCGCCTGTGCCAGTTGTTTCATGGCGGCGGGGTCAGACGGGTCTTTCGTAGCGGCCTTGAGACCGGCTACGGCTATGTTGCGTGCATTGATAACCGCCTCGAGGGTTCCTCGTTCATGTTTCATATAACCCTTGGCCGTTTCCACGAGGTTGGGTATCAGGTCATGCCGACGTGTGAGTTGCACATCAATTTGAGCAAAAGCATTCTTGAAACGGTTCCGGCCTGCAACCAGACGGTTGTAGATGGAAATCGCAAAAAAGACTGCGCCAACGATTACAGCAAGTACTATCCAGCCCATCAAAAATCTCCTTTAATACACCCTGGTTGAACGGGAATTCTAACAAACTCGCCACGCATACGAGTGTGCCTCAAGTAACCTTAAACGTTTAGCTTCGCCCAGGAATCACGCAATGAAACGGTCCTGTTCAAAATGGGCCGTTGCGGATCGTCGCTGTCCTGATCAATTGTGAAATAGCCTACACGTTCAAACTGAAAAAAGTCGCCAGGGCGTCCCGCAGCCACCGCCGGCTCGACTATTGCCCCGGAGACTATATCAAGCGAGTGGGGATTAAGGAACTCGAGGAATTCCCTGTCCTTGTCAGCCAGGGGATTCGCTACACTGAACAGCCGGTCGTAGAGGCGGACCTCGGCGCTGATACCTTGCGCAACGGAAACCCAGTGTATGGTGCCCTTGACCTTACGTGAAGCACCCGGCAAACCGCTACGGCTTTCCGGATCGTACTCACAATGTATTTCAGTGATATTGCCCGTCGAATCCTTGATGATGCCGGTACACTTGATAATAAAAGCGTTACGCAAACGAACTTCACCATCCGGGCGCAAGCGGAAAAACTTCCGTGGCGGATCTTCCATGAAATCTTCGCGTTCGATCCAGATTTCCCTGCTTAATGGCACCATCCGGGTGCCCATTTCAGGTTTCTGTGGATGGGATGCAGCTTCAATCCATTCGACTTCCCCTTCTGGGTAGTTGGTCAGGACCACCTTCACGGGATCCAGCACCGCCATGACGCGTGGTGCATTTTCATTCATGTCGTTGCGCACGGCATTCTCCAGCACACCCATCGGGATAATGCTTTCAGCCTTTGACACACCGGCCTCTTTCCAGAAGGTGCGAATGGACTGTGCCGTATAGCCACGGCGCCGCAGACCTGCGATGGTCGGCATACGCGGATCATCCCAGCCCGACACATGGCCTTCCTCAACCAACTGCCTGAGCTTGCGTTTGCTCATGACGGTAAAATCCAGGTTGCCGCGGGCGAACTCGATTTGCTGGGGGTGACACGGGGCGGGAATATTGTCCAGAAACCAGTCATACAGCGGTCGATGTTCCTCGAACTCCAGTGTGCAAATGGAATGGGTAATGCCTTCAATGGCATCCGAGATGCCATGCGCCCAGTCATACATGGGGTAGATATGCCATGTATCCCCGGTGCGGTGATGGGCAACATTGCGGATGCGGTAGATGGCCGGATCGCGCATGTGCATATTACCCGACGACATATCAATACGGGCGCGCAATACGTGCTCGCCATCCGCAAATTCACCGGCTTTCATACGCTTGAACAAATCGAGATTTTCTTCTACCGAACGGTCACGGTACGGGCTGTCTGTGCCCTCGACATTGAATGACCCACGGCTTGAGCGCACTTCTCCTGCATCCTGGCTGTCAACATACGCTTTACCCTCCTTTATCAGGTGGATCGCGTAATCATAGAGTTGTCCAAAATAATCAGAAGCATGACGCAATTCGTGCCATTCAAAACCCAGCCAGCGAACATCATTCATGATGGCCTGGGCAAAATCCTCGCTTTCCTTTAAAGGGTTGGTGTCGTCAAAGCGCAAATTGGTCGTACCGCCAAATTCGGCAGCCAGGCCAAAATTCAGGCAAATGGATTTGGCATGGCCGATATGCAGATGACCATTGGGTTCAGGCGGAAACCGTGTAACAATTTTATCGTGCTTACCGGACTCAAGGTCTTGGATGACAATATTGCGTATGAAATTGCTTACGGGTGGAATCTTCTCGTTATTCAATGGATTGGCCTTTTAAATGTTTTCAGACTGACTGGACACTGGATTCTATCGCATAACGCTCATCTGCCACTACCGTTGGCGGTTGTTTTGAACCACCATCGCCCTGCGCGCGCGGCATACCGTTCATCCTGAACATAAAAAAACCCCGGCTTGGGGCCGGGGTTTGAAATGGTGCATCGCGTTAGGCATAGAAGTGTGGGGACTGCCTGTCATGAGAAGCGACGCACCGGCACAGTCAACTTGCATGTAAAGCATACCTTTTGCAGGTTAAAAAGATGTAAAGCAAACGTTGCTTATTCGTGATTGTTTGAAATAAATTTCAGGCAACCTGGCGGTTACTTCGATGACGCTTCAAAAACACCAGCAACAGGGAGATCGCGGCCGGTGTCATACCGGGCATCCGTGAGGCCTGGCCAATGCTTTCCGGCCGGGTTTTCAGTAATTTTTCGCATAGCTCGGCCGACAGACCCTGAACCCGGCTGTAATCAAAACCGGAAGGGATCAGGGTGTCTTCATTGCGCTGGTTCCTTTCCACTTCGCCGGCCTGGCGGGTCAGGTAGCCTGCATAACGCACCTGGATATCAACCTGCTCCGCAACTTTCGGATCACTGTGACCGGGGCCGAGGCCCGACACTTTCATGAGCTCTGAATAAGTAATTTCCGGCCGCTTGAGCAAGTCCAGCGCCCTCGCTTCCTTGCTCAGCGCCACGCCAAGCTTTTCCTTCAGCGATTTCCCGATATCGTTATCCGGATTTACCCAGATCGAACCCAGTCTTTGCTGCTCTGCTTCAATGGCAGCCTTTTTGCACTCAAATGCCTGCCAGCGCCGGTCATTGACCAGCCCAAGGCGGCGGCCAGTTTCCGTCAAACGTAAGTCTGCGTTATCCTCGCGAAGCTGCAGGCGGTATTCCGCCCGGCTGGTGAACATCCGGTAGGGTTCACGTGTACCTTGCGTAACAAGGTCGTCTATCAGAACACCGATATAGGCTTCGTCCCTGCGAGGGGTCCAGGCTTCTTCGCCACGCACACTGCGTGCGGCATTGATACCTGCTATCAAGCCCTGTGCAGCGGCCTCTTCATAGCCGGTCGTACCATTGATCTGACCGGCGAAAAACAGACCCTGGAGCGGCTTGGTCTCCAGGCTGAACTTCAAGCCGCGCGGATCAAAGAAATCATATTCAATGGCGTAACCCGGCCGCGTGATATGCGCGTTCTCAAAACCGGGAATACTGTGAACAAACGCCACCTGCACATCATAAGGCAGACTTGTTGATATGCCATTCGGGTACAGCTCACGGGTATTCAGACCCTCCGGCTCAATGAAGATCTGGTGGCTTTTGCGCTCTGCAAAACGCACTACCTTGTCTTCGATAGACGGGCAATATCGAGGGCCTACACCATCGATCTGTCCCGAATACATCGGTGAACGGTGCAGCGCCGAGCGGATAATTTCATGGGTCTTTTCCGTGGTATTCGTAATCCAGCAATTAACCTGCTCGGGTTGATCCGCATGTGTTCCCAGGAAGGAAAAAACCGGTCTTGGCTGATCGCCAGGCTGTTCTTTCAAATGGGTAAAATCAACACTTTTACCATCGATCCGCGGCGGTGTGCCGGTCTTCAGCCGGCCGACATCAAACGGCAGTTCGCGCAAGCGGTTGGCCAATGCAATGGATGGAGGGTCGCCGGCGCGGCCACCGGCACTCTGGTTTTCACCTACGTGAATCTTGCCGCCAAGGAAAGTGCCTGTGGTGAGAACAATGGCGCCGGCATAAAAGGCCTGCCCCATACTGGTACGGCAGCCGACTACGCGGTCACCTGCCAGCAACAGGTCATCCACCGCCTGCTGAAATATGCTCAGGCCGGGCTGGTTCTCGACCACCTTGCGTATAAATGCGCGGTAAAGGTTGCGGTCACATTGCGCACGCGTCGCGCGAACGGCCGGCCCCTTGCTGGAATTCAGGGTGCGCAACTGGATACCGGCTGCGTCTGCCGCCGATGCCATCACACCACCCAATGCATCAATTTCCCTGACCAGGTGACCTTTACCGATACCGCCTATGGCCGGGTTACAACTCATCTGGCCGATGGTTTCAATACTGTGGGTCAATAACAATGTTGACGCACCACTGCGCGCCGAGGCCAGCGCAGCCTCGGTACCGGCGTGCCCACCACCGATGACAATGACGTCAAATGTATTTGATTGCTTCAAAAGGTTCTGTGTCTCATTCAGCGCGAATCGCGCATTGTACTGAAAATCAAGGATTAATGTAATTTATTGACTTTGCAGCTCTGCGGCCAGTTCACGTGCTTCCCTCGCCAAAACATAATGTTCATCGGCATCTTTCCAGATTGCCAGTGCATAATTAACTGAGGCCAACGCCAATTGGGGCATGTTTCGCGCCTTTTGCAGGCGGGCTTTATCGACCCATAACACGGGTTCCGAGGGGTCCAGGCGGAATCCGGCTTCGATTGATTTTTCCGCTGCATTCAGATCACCAGACATGATTTGAGCCTTTGCCATTTGGGCATAAATCTGTGACAAATTATTTTGATTATCATCAATAACGACTGATTGATTTGTCAGTTCAATTGCCTTCATGCAGTGATCTGCCATTGCAGCGTATTCACCCTGTGCTTCGTCGATAGCGGCTTCAACCAAATTAACCTGGGCTTCCAGATAATTTAACTGGAACTGGTTCATTACTTCCCGTGCCTGCTCCAGGGAAGCCCGGGCGGCATCGATATCGTTTTCCCTGGCATGAATGATCGCAGCATTGAACTCCAAGAATTTATCCAGCGGCGGTGCCAGCATTCCTCTAGCGGTATCCAGAGCGCTACGGGCTGATTCATAATCATCCAGAAGGACATAATAATCGATCAACGGGGTATAAATACCAAGCGTAAGTTCTAATAAACCCTGTGATTGCCGCAGGAACTCCTCCTGTGCGTAGGTCTGTTTGATTGCTTCGTTAATCCTGCCTAGACGTAATTCGAGCAGCACAACACCTTGTCTGACCAGGGCTTTGTGGATTGGAGTCTGCGCAAATTCCTCCGCTTCTTCCAGGTATCGCGTCGCAGCAGTGATATCACCCTTGCGTGCCGTAATCATGGCTAGTTTAAGGGTGGGCCTGACCGGCAAATTCTGTAATAGCTGGGCCTGCTTATAATGTTGTTCAGCGGCATCGAGATCGCCGCTATCGCGCAATAGATCACCCAGTTGAATATTTGCCTCGATGTCCTCAGGTTTTTGCTCCTGGTATTTACGGGCGTACTCAATAGCGGCTTCCATGTTGCCCGTTGCACGTTCAAGCGTTGACAACTGTAGATATATACCCACATTCAGGGCGTCCCTTTCCAGGGCCAAAAGAGATTCCGCCTTGGCTTCCTCTAACTCCCCGCTAATCATCAGCATGTAGGCAAGATTGTTGTGTGAGCTCGCATCGTCGCGGATTTTTGTCTGCAGATGCAGGAAGGACATCAATTTTTCATGATCACCCGCAAGACGATAGAGCATTGCTTTCAACTGCGCCCGGTCACGCGCGGGCAGGCGGTAATCGAGTTCCTGGGCTTTTGCAAAAGCTTCCTGCGCACCCGGTAAGTTGCCGCTGTCGATCAAATTCATGGCCTTCGAAAACCAGCCCAGGACAAAACCCGGATCAATGCTGGTGGCCTGATCAAAGAATGCATTTGAGGCTGCAAAATCATTGTCGAACAAACGTGCATTGCGTCCCTGGATATAGGCCTTCAGCGCCTGTTCCGACTCACCGTAGGTTTCCGTCAACGGCAGATCTTCGGCGATGCGCTGACTGCTCTCGGGAACATTCAGTTCATCCCTGATCGCTTTTGACAGGCGGTCAGTGGCCTTGTATATATCCCGGCCACGTTCCTGGATCTCCGAGGTCAGGTTGATTGTTTGTGTATCCCAAATCCTCGCAGTCAGCAGGTATTCACCAGACGCGTTATCAAGCGATCCCTCGATAAAATATTGGCGGTTTGCCTCGTCTGCGATTTTCCGCATCAGCGTAAGCGGCACATTCAAACCATCATTGAAACCGGAGCGCCGCATACGTGAGTAGAAACCGTTGCTGAAGTTACTCCATGGTGAATTTGCAAGGACAAACGCATCCTGCTGTAAG
>Ga0316188_10001749_pt1 | contig 10347 bp, 7 predicted proteins | sample Phiworburrow1_MG_FD_204933 | JGI IMG/M metagenome (GOLD analysis project Ga0316188, IMG submission 204933) | Coastal sediment microbial communities from Maine, United States - Phippsburg worm burrow 1 | ecosystem: Environmental > Aquatic > Marine > Coastal > Sediment | place: USA: Maine... | reverse complement strand
AAAGTCTTTATACTAGATAAAGTTTAACATGGAAAGCGAAGATCAGAGAGTAACCGGCAATGAAAAAACATAAAATTAACAAGTCATACCAGGATATCAATAAAAAGATTAAGACCGGAAAAGTGGTTGTTGTTACTGCCGAGGAGATTATCGACATCGTCCGGGAAGAAGGGCCGGTTGAAGCGGCACGGCAGGTCGACGTTGTAACGACGGGAACCTTTGCGCCAATGTGTTCATCTGGAGCATTTATAAACTTCGGACATTCTGTTCCGAGATTAAAAGCATCCAAGGTCTGGTTGAATAATGTGTCCGCATATGCCGGCATTGCAGCGGTGGACTGCTATATCGGCGCTACAGAGCCGTGTGAGGATGATCCGTTAAACAAGGTTTATCCCGGGGAATTTAATTATGGCGGTGGCCATGTGATTCAGGATTTGGTTGCCGGAAAAACCGTCTATTTAAAAGCCACCGCTTACGGAACAGACTGTTATCCGAATCGGATGGTGGATAAAGAGATTTCATTGGGAACACTTCCGAGCGCCACGCTCTGCAATCCCAGAAACGGGTATCAAAATTACAACTGTGCCGTGAACTTAACCAATAAAACCGTCTATACATACATGGGCACATTGAAACCCAGAGCCGCCAATGCAAATTTCTGTTCGGCCGGTCAACTCAGCCCACTTTTTAATGACCCTTATTATAAAACCATCGGTCTTGGGACCCGAATTTTCCTTGGCGGGGCAACAGGATATGTTACTTGGTACGGCACACAGCACAACCCGTCGGTGGAAAGGACAAACAAAAGTGTTCCCAAAACACCCGCCGGTACTCTATGGGTTATGGGAGATCTCAAAAAAATGAGTCCCAAATGGCTAATGGGCGTCAGTATCCAGGGATACGGGTGTTCACTTGCCGTGGGGTTGGGCATTCCCATTCCCATACTCAACGAGGAGATCGTTCAGTACACTGCGGTTTCGGATGAAGAGTTGTTTACCCAGATCGTAGATTACGGGCATGATTATGCCCATGGTATTTCAAAAAGCTACGGCCAGGTCAGCTATGCAGAATTGAAAAGCGGTTCTATTAAATTCAGGGGTGAAGAAATACCCACCGTGCCGATGTCCAGTATCGTGAGAGCACGTGAAATTGCTGAAATGCTGAAAAGATGGATTTCCAAAGGCAAATTTGTGATCGGTGAGCCGCAGTTCACATTGCCGATGAAGTAATCCCCCAACGCTGCATCGACATCCGGACGGGAAATAAAAACAGATAAAATTATCTATTGAAGACCTAAAGATTTCCTGCACCTTCGAAAAAAATAGCGGTGGAATCGTTAGGGGATCCATTCTTCAATCGCAATTGTAAACAGTCAATTCCCAATGTCGAATATCATACGGTCTTTTATCGCTGTCGAGATTCCTGAAAAAATAATTTCATCGATTGATAGGGTTCAAGAAGGCATAAAAAACTACGGGTTTAAAATCAGATGGGTGCGACCGGAGGGTATTCATCTCACCCTGAAATTTTTAGGAAACATCGAGGCGGCGGATACGGAAAACGTCGGCAGGGCCGTATTTGAGGCGGCCAAGGCGTATACGCCTCTGTTGCTAAAGGTGAAAGGGATCGGTGTTTTTCCGGGTATAAGACGCCCTCGTGTGGTATGGGTGGGCATTACAGGCCAGCTCGAAACCCTTGGGAGGCTGCAGAAAACACTCGATGAAAATTTAGAGGCCATCGGTTTTCCCAAGGAGAAAAGGCCCTTTAAAGGACATCTGACCCTGGGCCGGATCCAGAAAAAAATCGACACGAAAACGTTCATTGAAGCACTCGATACATTCGGAAATTTTGAGACTGAAACATTCACTGCCGACAGAGTGGTTCTGTACAAAAGCGAACTGAAAGCATCCGGAGCTGTTTACACGAAACTGATGAGCGCTCGGTTGGCTTGACATGTCACATAGCATTACTTCATTCACTTCTTAGTAAAGAATCCGGGTACATAGGACCCGGCTTTGGTGCCACCCCAGAGGGGTGAAATTTACCGTATATGCCAGCCGGAATGATGGAATGCTGGAGTAGTGGGGAAAAGCATGGAGTGATGGAGGATTGGAGAATTGGTATGAAAAATTTGTTTTCCCATTACACAACACTCCATTATTCCAATATTCCAGTTTGACCGATTAAGATGGCATAGCCGTTGTTTTCATCTGGCTGTGGGGGCCAGGTTTTTCAAGGACTTAATACAACCATGTTAGGGTGATCAACCAGGAGGCGATAATGAGCATTTCACCGGACAAGGAGAAGGCGGTTGAGACCGCAATGGTTCAGATAGAACGACAGTTCGGCAAGGGGTCTATCATGAAACTGGGGGGCAGCCCTATTATCGATGTGCCTGTCATTTCGACCGGTTCCCTTGCTCTGGACAAAGCACTTGGTATCGGCGGGCTTCCCAGAGGCAGAGTGGCGGAAATTTTTGGTCCGGAATCTTCCGGGAAAACGACACTTGCGCTTCATGCGGTTGCCGAGGCCCAAAAACTGGGCGGCATTGTCGCTTTTATTGACGCTGAGCATGCTTTGGATACGTCCTATGCCAGGAAACTCGGTGTCAATTGTGACGAACTCTTGGTCGCTCAGCCGGATACGGGAGAGCAGGCCCTCGAAATTGCGGATATGCTGGTCAGAAGCGGTGCACTGGATATCGTGGTGATCGATTCTGTCGCCGCACTGGTCCCAAGGGCGGAGATAGAAGGTGAAATGGGGGATTCCCACATGGGGCTTCAGGCCAGGCTCATGTCACAGGCCATGCGGAAATTGACCGGCACCATCAGCAAGACGATGACCGCGCTCATTTTCATCAACCAGATCCGAATGAAAATCGGCGTTGTATTCGGCAACCCCGAGACGACCACCGGCGGGAATGCGCTGAAGTTCTATTCTTCGGTGAGGCTCGATATCCGGCGTATCGGCGCAATCAAAGACGGACAGGATATTGTGGGAAACCGAACCCGGGTGCGGGTTGTTAAAAATAAAATGGCTCCCCCTTTCAAGGAGGCAGAATTCGACATTCTCTATGGCGAAGGGATTTCACAGACCGGAGATGTTCTCGACACCGGTGTTATGGCGGGTGTCATCGACAAAAGCGGATCATGGTATTCGTTTGATGGAGAAAGGGTCGGGCAGGGGCGGCAAAATGTAAAGAAGTTCTTCAAGGACAATCCGGATATTTTCAATTCAGTATTGATCAAAGTCAAAGAAACGTTGGGCCTTTCTCAAAAGAGACCAGAAGATGCCCAGGATAATTCATAAATCTATTTTCAAATGGAGCGGGTTATGACAGGCAACGAAGTCCGCAGGAAATTTCTTGACTATTTTGAAAAACACAGCCACCAAATCGTAAGGAGTTCATCCCTTGTTCCTTCGGATGATCCTACGCTTTTATTCGTCAATGCAGGCATGGTGCAGTTTAAGCGTACTTTTCTCGGTGAAGAAAAGAGAAGCTATGTCAGAGCCGTAACCTCTCAGAAATGCGTGCGTGCGGGGGGGAAGCATAACGATCTGGAGAATGTCGGGTACACGGCAAGGCACCATACATTTTTCGAGATGCTGGGCAACTTTTCCTTTGGAGATTATTTCAAAGAAAAGGCCATAGATTTTGGGTGGGATCTGTTGACCAACGGATATGGACTGCCCGAAGACAAACTGTGGGTTTCCATTTATCTGGACGACGATGAGGCCCATGAACTCTGGCATAAAAACATCGGGGTCCCGGAAGACCGGATTTTACGTTTCGGTGAAGCGGACAACTTCTGGGCCATGGGGGATACCGGTCCTTGCGGTCCCTGCAGTGAGCTGCATATCGACCGCGGTGAAAAATTCGGCTGCGGAAAACCGGATTGCACGGTGGGATGTGATTGTGACCGTTTTCTGGAGATATGGAATCTGGTTTTTATGCAGTTTAACCGTGATGTTTCGGGAAAATTGACGCCGCTTCCAAAACCGAGCATCGACACCGGGCTGGGGCTGGAGCGGATGGTCGCCGTCGTTCAGAACGTGCCCACAAACTATGATATCGATCTGATTCGCCCCATTATGAATAAGGTCGAGGAACTTTCGGAAAAGCGGATTGGAGAATCCTTGGATTCTGATGTGGCCATGAAAGTGATTGCCGATCACAGCAGGGCCGCAGCATTTTTGATCGGGGACGGCATTCTGCCTGCCAACGAAGGACGGGGATACGTACTGCGTCGAATTATGCGCAGAGCCATTAGATACGGGCGCAATATCGGGCTTGTGCGGCCATTTTTACATAAAACCGCAGCGAAGGTGTTCGATATCATGAAACCGTCCTATCCCGAACTTTCGGACGCCGCATCGTTTATCACCAATGTTATTGAAAACGAGGAAATCCGGTTTTCAGAAACACTCGATAACGGCCTTAAACTTCTCAACAACAGCCTTGCGGAATTAAAGGCAAAAGGCCTGACACTGGTGCCGGGCCAATTAATTTTCAAGCTTTATGATACGTTTGGATTTCCGGTGGACATTGTCAGGGATGTCATCAGAGATGAAGCGATGGAACTCGATCTGGAGGGTTTTGACCAGGCCATGAATGCCCAGCGTGAAAGATCAAAATCCATTGTGACCTTTGCCACCATCGGTGATGCGTATAAAAACCTTTCGGCCTATGGAATAATGCCCAAATTTGTGGGATATGATAAAATTTCGTGCGATTCAAAGATTCTTGTTCTGGTCAAAGACGGTGAAGAAATACAGGCGGCGACGGAGGGCCAAGCCGTGGAGGTCGTTACTGAAGTTACACCGTTTTACGGTGAATCCGGGGGACAGATCGGGGATACCGGGCAGATCGTCGGTGACACTCTCAATATGGAAATTTCCAACACGATTAAGGACCCGACGGGTATTATTATCCACAAAGGGAAAATAATTTCAGGAAACATTAAAAAAGGAGATACGGTAACCCTAACTGTTGATCGGTCCCAGCGCTATGCAACGGCTTGCAATCACACGGCGACGCATATACTCCATTTTGCCCTGAGAAAGGTTCTCGGAGATCATGTAAAACAGGCCGGATCACTGGTGGCACCGGATAAGCTCCGTTTCGATTTTACACATTTTTCCCAGCCGGATCCCGAGACCCTCGACAAAATTGAAACCCTCGTGAACCAGAGAATTCGAGAGAATATCCCCGTCCATATTGCGGAGATGGATGCTGATGAAGCTTTTAAAACCGGGGCCACAGCACTTTTTGAGGAAAAATATGGAGACCGGGTTCGAGTGGTGGCGCTGAACGATTTCAGCAAGGAACTTTGCGGCGGAACCCACACAGATCTTACCGGCAACATCGGTCTTTTTAAAATTATCGGAGAATCCAGCGTGGCATCTGGCATACGGCGAATCGAGGCTTTGACCGGAGCCGCTGCGGTAGCACATGTACAAAGGACCTCCAAACTCATGCGTGATGCTGCAATATTGCTCAGAGAACACCCTGAAGCCCTTCCCCAGAGGATAGAGAAACTTTTGTTTTCTCAGAAGTCTTTAGAAAAAGAAGTGGAACACTTAAAGGCCGGGATTGCCATGCAGTCCGCAGACTGGACCGAAAAAGAAGTTAAAACCATCCATGGCGTAAAGGTGCTGGTTAAAAAGGTCTCGGTGGACAACCCTGCGGCAATGAGAGATCTGGCCGACCGATTCAAAGAAAAAATAAAATCCGGGATTGTCATCCTCGGCAGTTCAGATGGATCAAAAGCGCTGCTGATCGTTGTGGTCACCAAAGATTTGACCGACCGATACCATGCTGGAAAGATTGTAAATGGGATTGGATCCATTGTGGGCGGCGGCGGCGGCGGAAGGCCCGATATGGCCCAGGCCGGTGGAAGCAAGCCGGAAAAACTCGATGCAGCCCTTGAAAAAGCGTATGAGGTAGTAGAGGGCAGTCATTAGTTTCCATCCATAAATGGCCCTTTTAGCCCGGATCTGCGTTCTCCGCGGGTTTCCGGCTGCGGTATATAGGGAGTATGCCTTACCGAAAACCCTTGTGCCTGCCCCGTTAAATGCTTTCCCAATGAAATGCAATGCCTATTTCAAAGGGGCGAAGCATATTTAACTGGGGCGGCCTTGATCCGGACAAAAATTGCTCATTTATGAAAAGGAAACTCGCCGTGCCCATTTTATACTCTTACGATTTGAAGTCTGTTTCGATTCTTCAACGAAAAATTCCCACTAAATACCTTTCAGCACGTCAATCATGCTAAAGGATTTGCCCCGTGCGCCGTCTTCCACCTTTTTAGCCAGAAAAATCAGTGCATCGAGGGTCCCCAGGGCATAGACATCCCGGCCGTTGACGTTATGTGTAAATTCAAATCGGACCGTTTGGTCACCCGAGTCGAGGCGGTAGGTGTGCCATCCGTGTCCTCCCAGGAATGCTTCAGGTATTCCCCAAACGTTTTTCTGGACATTTGGATCACGTTCTTTGGTGATGTCCGCCTCGGGAAAAGAGAGTCCCAGGCGATTAAAATACCCGACCATTGCCTTGGCGGTTCCACTGGTGTCCGCTTTTCCATGCTGATGGCTTTCTTTGATTTGGAGCGAGTATCCTTTGAAGAGATCCGGAAATGTTTGGGCGGCATATTCCATCATGGCCTGAAACCCGACAATCTGCTTGGCCATATTCGGTGCAATTACCGCAGCCGCCGAAGATTTGCGAACCGTTTCCTCGAGACTCCGGCGCTCGCCGCCGGTTGTGCCCATCAAAAAATGAAGTCCATGACGGCAGTAAAAATCGGCATTACTGTTAACCGCCGATGGGTGGGTGTAGTCCACACTCAGAAAAGGAGCCTCCGTATCTTTGATGGCCAAAATGGCCTCCTCTCTGTCTTCCGGCTGAATCAGGCCGATGGAAACAGAATCGATGACGGTTTCGGTATCGGTGATTTCAGGACCGGTCAGAGATTGGGGAATCAGTTCAAATCGGTCGTCTTCAAGGGCGTGTTTGACAACATTCGAAGCCATATTGCCGGGTAAGCCGTTTACCATAATTTTTATGCGGTTCATCTCGTACCTCCCTCTTTTGGAATCTGAAAACAAAACTTTAGAATTAAGTATAATCGAAGCGATCATATTTCAAAAAGCTAAGATGCTGTCATGAAACAAACGTCTTTGACAATCGATTTTAAGCCTGGAAATTCCGTGTCTTTGAAATCTGAAAGATTAACTTCGAGGGTTTTTATAGCATTTGGGATATATTTTTCAAAGTTTGTTTTTTTCTTTATACGGCTCAGATAACCAAAAGCCCCCAGAATCTGAAGGTTTCTCGTTATGGCGCAGTATTTATAACAGGAAAGAAAATTGCGTGGATGGACCCTCATGGCCGGTGCAAGGATTTCAACGCTGAAGTCGAGCAAGATATTCTGTACAGAACGGGGTAATTCCACGTAGGGATCGATCAGCAACGATGCAAGATCATATTGAATCGGCCCTAACCGCCCCCCCTGAAAATCGATAAAATAAAAATGATCGTTTTTTAAAATAACGTTCCGTGACTGCATGTCCCGGTGCATAAAACCATTGACCGAAAATTCAAGGGATTTATCTGCAAGTTGCCTAAACTCATCTTCAAGATCCTGAAAGCATATATCCATTGCGAGATATTCCCTTAAGAAGGCATCAACAAAGTATCGGCACTCTTTTTCGAGAATGAGATCCTTATCGTATCGGGGCGTCTGGCAGGTCCATGCAGGATCGAACCCTCTGCTTCCGGATAAGGAGAGTTTCTCGAGAAGGCGTATCACCGATTGGTAATATGTGATGATCTCGTCCGGATTTTTGGTTTTTAATATAACGGTCTGAAGATGAACGTCTCCCAAGTCTTCCATAAATACCAGACCTGAAAAGGTATCATAAAGGTAAATCTCCGGTACCGGTAACCCGCTGCCGAACAGATGACGGCCAATGGCGACAAAGGCCTCCGCCTCGGAGGTTTTATCCTCTCTTTTGATGCCGTGATCCGCCATCACCAGTGATCGATTTCCATCGTTCAGGCGGTACCAGTCCCTGTCTGACCCATCCCCTTTAAGTTTCGTTCGAGTGATCTTTTTGCTCGAGGATCCCAAAAAGGCCTGTTTGAAAGCTTCGGGGGCCATCTTCTCGAAAACGACGTTTTGGTACCTCTCCGGCGTTCCCATATCTTTCCAGAAATATTTTTTTGAAACAAACGCACTTATTTTTCTGTTTTTTGCTGTCAGCGTCCTGTAAACATCGATAATGCTGTAATATACGTTATCCGGTATCAAGCTGAGGATTTCCGGATTTAGAACCTGTATCCCCGTAAAGGTGAGTTTTCCGGTGTCTTCGAATCCGGGATTTTTTGATTGGTCCTTCAGAGAGGCGGACCGAATGTTACGGGGAGGCCGTTCATCGAACGCTTCAATAAAGCCGTTTCCGTCTACGACCACGGTGTTGAACTCCGGGTCGTCATGCAGAACCAGTGTTGCCGGGTGGGTGTGATTTAAGTGAAAATCATAGACCTTTTTAAATTCGATATCCGTAATGATATCGCTGTTTATCACCATAAAAGGACGATCTTCCCAGAAGTCAGCGACATTTTTTATGGCACCTCCGGTGCCGAGTATTTTGGGTTCATGCCGAGTTGTCACCGGAATCTCATACTGTTTTCCGGCAAGGTGGGCATCGATTTTTCCATGCAGATGATGGGTGTTGATCATAATTGCTTTACAGCCCGCCCGCTGCAGATTGTAAATAAGGGTATCCAGTAAAGAAATTCCGGCAACCGTAAACAGCGGTTTGGGGGTGTTTTCCGTAAAGGGGCGGAGCCGAGTGCCAAACCCTGCGGCGAGTATCAATACCTTCATTTGTGTCATAAATCGTGAATGGTAAATTGTGAATAGAAGCCAAAATCATCCGCATTCAATGCGACGGTCATTTCAAAAGAACCCACATGATCCATCAAAGACAATTTAGATATTTATGGATGGCGTCGGCATAGAATAATATCTTCTCGTTGTCATCCGAGCCTTTTACACCGTTGGTCGTGAAAAAATCGACGCCATTTTTGTAGTTGATCGCGGACAGTGCTTCTTTTCGTTCGAGCTCCTTATTTTTGTACATGCGGTTTCCGATGGCTTCGATTTTTTTCAAACGATCTTTGGGTTTAATGGAATTTTGGGGATGCTGCATAAAATAGTTCAATACGATCCAGTATGATTCGAAATAGGTTTTTAGAAATCTAGAAAAGAGTTGAAGTTTTCTGAAACCTAAAGATGTCACGTTATAGGTGTCGGGCAATGTTGGATGGGGCATTAAAATGGCATCGTCTATAAATGCTTTGATGTTTTTACGTACGTAGTGCTCGGGTGTTTTATCCACATCGTAGGCAAATTCATATTTAAAAAAGTACTGAAGAAACTTGTAATCGTCGTGCAGGTCGGAAGCTGAAAACTGGAATGCATCTTTTACCAGAATCGCAAGCGCGGTAATCGCGCCGGGGATGAAAAAAGATATACAGTTGTTTTTGTAATATTCGAGGTTCTGACGTTTGTTTTCATTGACCTTGAATAATGTATGGGTGAGCAGCGTGTCCTTGTCTTTTGTAATGGGCTCAATAAATTTTCTTTGTTCATACGTATTCAAGACCTGCGCTACCGTATTTATGTGGTCGACCAGAAGGGTATCCGTCTGCTTGGCCTTTTGGGATAAGAGGTAGCTCATGTACGTGTCCACATGGGTCATTAGATGGTCGAAGGTGAAGCTTTTTTTGGCGCAGTTCATTACCGCAGCGGCAACGAGTGCATGGGGGGTGACAACAGAAACCCTGTTGATGCCGTTGATAATCCTGTGTCCCATATTGCGGCAGAGAATGTTAAACTCTTTAGACGACATGTCTTCAATGGGCGTGCCGTATTGATGAAGAAGCGTTTTAAAAGAAAGGGGTTCATGGAATTGAATATATATCCTTCCGTATCTTTTTTTTAAAAATTTTCTTGCTTTGATTATCTGCATCAAGCTCTCGGGCTGCTTTTCTTTTCCTTCGACTTCATGAAGGTATGAACTTTCTTCCAGGACCCGGTCATACCCGATGAAGATCGGTGTAAATATCAAATCCTCACAGGCTCCGTCTTTATATGCATTGAGAAGGATCGAAAGAAGCCCCAGCTTGGGCAGAATCAATTTGCCGGTCCGGCTTCGACCTCCCTCGATAAAAAATTCTATGTTGAATCCTTCAGCGAGCAAATGGTAAATATATTCTGCAAAGACCCTTGAATAGAGAACCGCTCCTTTGAATGTTCGCCGTATGAAAAAGGCTCCCCC
>Ga0316188_10001748_pt1 | contig 10349 bp, 8 predicted proteins | sample Phiworburrow1_MG_FD_204933 | JGI IMG/M metagenome (GOLD analysis project Ga0316188, IMG submission 204933) | Coastal sediment microbial communities from Maine, United States - Phippsburg worm burrow 1 | ecosystem: Environmental > Aquatic > Marine > Coastal > Sediment | place: USA: Maine... | reverse complement strand
TGGCAAAGCCGGCTTTGGTTGCTGATTCTCCCAAAGTTGCAATAAACAGCTCGGGTCGCGGCGGGTCGATACTTTGCTCGCCAAGCATCAGTGCAAGGCGCTCCAGGCCGATGGCGAAGCCGATGCCCGGCAGATCCGGGCCACCCAGGTCACTGATCAAGCCATCGTAACGTCCTCCGGCTGCCACTGCATTTTGGGCTCCAAGACTGCCGGTGACCATCTCGAAGGTCGTTTTCGAATAATAATCGAGACCGCGCACCATGCGTGGGTTGATCGTGTAACCGACCGACAGGGCGTCCATGTGCTCCCTGACCTGTTTGAAATGTGTTTCGCAGCCGAGACAGAGGTTATCGAGCATGGCCGGTGCCGCTAGGGTGGCTTCCTTGCAGCCGGGAACCTTGCAGTCGAGAACGCGCAGCGGGTTGCTGGTGTAGCGGCGCTGGCAGTCTGAGCAGAGAGCGGTGAGGCGTTGCTCAAGGAATTTAATCAGCCTGTCACGGTAGGTCGGCCGACATTCGGGACATCCCAGAGAGTTGATCTGCAGGGCAACATCCGGAATCTGTGTCGCGGCAAAATAGTGGCTGAGCATGGCCAGGACCTGGGCGTCGATTTTCGGGTCGTCGACGCCTATCACTTCGGCCCCGATTTGGTGAAACTGGCGATAGCGTCCCTTCTGAGGACGTTCGTGACGGAACATCGGGCCTAAATAGTAGAGCTTCGAGATCGCGTCTTGGGCATAGAGCTTGTGTTCGATGAAGGCACGCATCACGGGGGCCGTACCTTCCGGACGCAGGGTCATCGAAGTGCCGCCTTTGTCGCTGAAGGTGTACATCTCCTTTTCGACAATATCGGTTGTCTCGCCTATTGAGCGACAGAACAACTCGGTTTTTTCGACGACCGGCACGCGGATTTCCCGGTAGCCGAAGGCGCTGAAAATCCGCCGGGCCTGCTCTTCGAGATGCTGCCAGGTTTCGATGTTGCCGGGCAGAATATCGTTCATGCCTTTAATGCCGGTTATGCTCACGTTTATCTAACTCCATCGGTTGAGAGGATGCAGGGGGTAGAAGACAGAACACAGAATACAGAATAAATCAAACTCACAACTCTTGATGTCTGATGCCTGCTCTGTTCTAAATAGCCAATTGTGTAAGGCTTTTTACTCATTATCGCACAGTCCGTCAACCCGGTAGGCAGTCAAGCTGGTATTTCCCCCTATGCATGGTAAGCGATTCGTGATGGACATGGCGTATTGCGAAAATCCGCCGGACAGGCAGATCATCCATGAACAGAGCCTGTCGGCGGCTTTGGTGAGCTCACTGCAACGGTTGATGACTGGCGGGCACGGCGGCCAAAGCGCTGTCGATTACCTGTCGCGGACATCTGAGGCACTCCGGGAAATGTTGCGGTCATGCTTGCCCAGATACATCGCCTTGTCTGCCAGGTCGATCAACTCGTTCTTGCTGGTTGCGTGAATGGGATAGGTGGCATGGCCCACGGTAGCCGTCAGGCGGCCGGTGTGATCCTGGCGAGTGGCGAAGTCAAAGTTCTCAATGGCCAACCGGATACGTTCGGCGACGATCTGGGCGCCACGGGTATCGGTTTCCACCAGCAGCGCGGTAAACTCGTCGCCACCGTAACGGAAGAGCATGTCTGCATCGCGGACGCAGTCGCGTAACAGAAAACCGACCTGGCGTAAAACTCCGCTGCCAACCAGGTGGCCATGCGTATCATTGATGTTCTTGAAGAGGTCCAGGTCGATGAAGGCCAGTGAAAACTCCAGCCCATAACGCTCTGAGCGATGGATTTCCTGTTCGATTGCGATGTGCAGGTAGCGGTGGTTGTAGAGCCCGGTCAGATCGTCGGTATAGATCAGTTCGCGGGCTCCCTCGTACTGGCAGGCATTACGGAAGCTGAACGCGATCTGTTCAGCAAGAAAAGTCAGGTTTTCCTGCGGAAGAGGGTCCGGAAGCACTGAGCCGCTAGGGTTGCAGAGGACCAGTGCGCCGTGCAGATCTTTCCCCGTTTTCATCGGGAAGATCCAGCAGGAATGCAGGTCACGGTTGCCCTCGATGACTTCCGGATAGTCTGCCAAACGTAAAGATCCGGACCGTTCCATGGTTTGCGTCATGTTCAAGAGTCGACCGGCAAGTTTCCTGGCCTGGCCATCTGTGAAGCCGTGCGCACAGACCTGGTTGATGTCGGCATGATTCGCGAGGAAAGCAAGGCCGCGACCTTCGCCGAGTTCCTGCAACAGTGACGTCAACGCCTCCTGGAAAAGGGTGTTGATGTCGAGTTGACCTGCGAGATGCTGCCCTTTTTGATAAAGGCGGATCTGGCTCTGCAGCAGGCTGTTCTCCGCGATAAGGCGGCGCTGCTCCAAACAGGACTTGATTGTGTGACGCAGTTGTGCCGGGTTGCACGGCTTGATCAGATAGTCGCGCGCACCGGTTTTCAGTGCCTGAATGGCGGACTCGACTGTGGCGTTACCGGTGGCGAGGATGATATCCGGGGCTGGATCGAAAGAGCGGGTGCGGCGAATCAATTCCAGACCGCAGATTTCAGGCATGACCATGTCCGCCAGGATGACATCGACATTCTTGCGAGTCAGAAAGGCGATTGCCTCCTTGCCAGAACCAACTGCATCGATGTCGTACAGGTTGTCTTCGGCGAGAATCTCGGTAAAGAGACGCCGGAAGAAAACCTCATCATCAACAATCAGTATGCTTGGTTTTGGCATGGTTTGCCTCTGGTTAAACAAAGCATCAAACTACCAAACTACCTGAAATGAGTCAATTATAAAGCCTTGGCGCCCCGTGTTTGCCAACCGCCGTCAAGGAAACGGAAAGTCAACATGCCTTCCAGGTCGGTGCAGAGCAGTCGGACCTGCTGTTTTGAACATGCCTCGAGAGTCTGTTGATGTGGGAAATCGTACGGGTTGCCGTGACCCGACGAGACAAAGGCTGTCGTCGGCTTGAACCGGTCGAGATAGAGTTCCGGGTGCGCATGGCGGCTGCCATGGTGTGGTAATTTCAAGAGGGTTGATCTCCCGGGCAAACCGGCTTCCAACAATTGGTGCAAGCCACTTTTGCCAAGATCCGCTGTCAGCAAAACGCCACGGCCCTGCTGCTCGGCAAAAACCGCTACTGAGCGTTCGTTGCCATCCGCTGAGTTTTGTGCCGGGGTAAACAAATTGAGCGTCTGGACCTCGCTGATTTGCAGCGTTGTCCACCCTTCATCGAGGTGATGCACGCGTATCTTAACCTGTTGCAGGGCCTCCTGCAGTTCAAACGGGAGCGCGCCAGTCTCTTCGGCCAGGTAAAAGTCTTCGACCGGAAAGCGGCGCAGAATGTAGGACAGCCCTCAGCTGTGGTCCGGGTGGTTGTGCGATAGGATGAGGCCCTGCAGGTGATCTATGCCCATGCGACCAAGTGCCGGCGCAACCAGCTGCTCTCCCGGGCCGATGCTCGACCCGGGCAGGCCGCCGCCATCAACCAGATAGTGCTTTCCTCCGGAAAGGGTGACAAGGGTTGCGTCGCCCTGGCCGACACTGAGTGCAACGACTTGAAATTCAGCGATATGGGGTTGTACCAACCATGCTGCACCCAAGGCTGTAGTCAGGATGCCGAGCCTGGCCAGCCAGTGGCGCGGCCGGTTACCGAATGGCAGCAGCACCAGCAGGCAGCCAATCAGCAGGATGAGGGCTGAAGTTGTGAGATAGTGCGGAATAGCCGTCAGCCCCGGCCACCGGCTGATATTGCCGACGATGTCGAGCGTCAGGTCAACCAGCCAGGCCGCAAACTGTAGGCCAAAGTCAGCCAGCAACTCAGAAAAGGGCAGGATCGCTATGCTCATCAACCCTGTGGGCACTGCTCCCCAGGCAACCATGGGGATGGCAATCAGGTTGGTCAGTAAGCCGGCAGGGGCGAACAGGTGAAAGTGCCAGAGTGCGGCCGGTGCCGTTGCCAGGCTCGCGGCGGCTGTGGGCAGATAGAGAGTCCCGCGCAGCGCTCTTGCCAGCTGTACCAAAGGGCGCTGCCAGTAAGGCAGCCATACCAGGATCCCTTCTGCCCCACTGTAAGGAGAGTTGGAAGCCTGGTTGAAAGAGGGTCAGAGGGTTTGCCAGCAGCAGACAGAGAGCCACCGTCGCCAGCAGTGCGAACGGCGGCATGCGGCGCCCCCTGGCGAAGAGCAGGGCGATGATGAAGACCATCAGGAAGGCCCGCCTGGTCGCCCAGGCATTGCCGGTCAAAAGCAGGTAAGTCGCCAGGGGGATGATGAGCAGGACCGGTAAAACCTTCTGTGGCGAGTACCAGAGCAGCAGGCGCTTACTGCGGCTGTAGACCCATCTGCCCAACTAGTAAAGTAATAGTGCCAGCAGGCCGAAATGCAGCCCGGAAATTGCAAAGAGATGTGCAATGCCGCTTGTGGAGAGGAGTTTGTGCCGATGCCGCCACGCATGCCGAGAACAGCGATTGGAGCAGTACGGCGACCTCTGCTGGAACGGTTTGTGCGATGTGTGTGACGAGCGAGTGCCGCCAGTCTTCCAGACGTGCGTTCGGTTCATCTGCTTGATTGACCAGGATCACGACCTGCTCCGCCTGAGCGATGAAAGCCGTGGTATGGATGCCGCGTGCCGCGAGATATAGCGGGTGGTCGAATTCACCAGGGTTGCCGAAGCTGAGTGGTCGTCGCAGGGTTGAGCGCCATCGAATAACCTGCCCGGGGTGAGCCTGCAGTGCCCCTCTTTTGATGTACATCAGGATGTCCCCGGAAACAAAGCGGGCAGCCCCTTGCGGTGTCATAGCTCGGCGCATTTCAACCAGGAGGCGATAGCCTCCGGACGCCGTGTTTTCCATCGACACGATTTGTCCCTTGAGGTTCAGAGGGGAGCCGTCGGCAAAGTGACTGATATGATCAGCAGCTGGAGGCGGCCACAGGTCGATAGATACATTCAGGAAGCCGGGCCACCAGCAGCAGGCTGAGAAACAGCAGCCAGCCCCAACGCGAATGGGGCAGGAAGAGCCAAAACAACAGCAGTAATCCGACGGCCATGCCATGAGCGGCCAGGCTCCATGGTGCAACGAAACGCACCATGGCAATGCCGGTCGCATAGGCGGCCAGCAGTATGACTTGGCTCAAGGCTTACAGCTCGAGACCAGAAACTACCAGAGATATTGAAAGACCATCCGCCCGGGTCATCATTTGGTCACCCCGGGTCAAAGCGGCGGCGCAGCCTGACGGCGTCGGCGTGGGTTGCAAGGTGATCAGCGGGTGACGGTGGTAGACGAATTGAATGGCGCGACGTTGCTGCATGAATGTGGCCCTCCTCAGGGAAGTCAACAGACGACATAACATGTCATAACAATAGCACGGCATATCTCCCTTGCAAAGGCAGCCTCATGCATGCGGCCTTTTCGTGGTTGCAAAATAATCACATCCCTTTGACACAGCTTGATGTGCCGTACAACCAAAAGTTTGCTTCTCATCCGCACCTTAAATTGTCAAGCATCAAATATAGAAGTGCGCTTTCTTCTGTGATATATATATTGCCAGTTGTACACGTCTGCCTGGAGTGATCGATGGCTAAAGAAACAACCAGGGTCCTGATTGTCGAGGATGATCCGGATTTCGCCGAGAGCCTGATGATTGCTCTGGGGGTGCACGACTGTGAGGTGGACATAGCACGTACCGGCGAGGAGGCGATCAGAAAATTTCACAGCATCTGTTACGATATTGCCTTCATGGATATCAAGCTGCCCGGCAAAAACGGTGTTGAGAGTCTAACTGAGATCCGCGGATTCTGCCCGGGGGCGCAGGTTGTAATGATGACTGGTTTCAGTGAATCGGCCCTTCTTGATAAAGCTCGCCTGGCAGGCGCCGTCGATATCCTGCGTAAACCGTTTCGGCTCAAAGAGATGTACAATATCATTGATCGTCTTGCAAAAGGTACCCCAACTACTCACAAATACTGAATTGGTGACTCGACGCGCCTGCAGGGCACAATTCCAGTGCTTTATCTTGTTATGATTAACGGGTTTATTCACTGCCATGCCTTTGCTCTCTTCCCTGAAACGTGCCTTGACCTTCAACTTCCTTCTGGTCGCTGCTGTTCCTGTCCTGTTCCTGGGCCTGCTAAACATTCAGTTGATATTCAATTACCAGCTCGATGGTGTCCGCGAACGCAACATGATGCGGGCCAAGAGCATCGCCGAAGAGGTGAAATCGTTTCTTGACGAAGTGCATGTCGACCTGCAGTTGGTCCAAGAGACGATTGCGGCAGATGAAGTATTACGGCCTGCCAGTGTGGATGCCTATCTCGCCGGCGCGGTAAAAAACTCGTTAATTTTTGAATCGATTTATCTCATTGATGCTGATCGCAAGGTTCTGCACAGCAGTATCATGGACAATCGACGAGCACAGTCCCGGCTGGACCATCCTGAGCATCGGTTGTTTCATGTCGGCGGCAAGATTCAGGAGCCAACCTGGAGCGGCACTTTCTTATCCACGGGTACAGGAGAACCGTCAATTGCCTTTGGATTGCCTGTACCGCAAGGTTACCTTTTGGCGGATGTCCGCATCAGAAGCCTTGGCAGGATACTTCAGAGGTCGTCCCTGTACGGTGGTGTCGAAGCATCGATCATCGACTCCCAGGGAGCGTTGATCGCGTCGAATGTTTCTGAAATGATAGACCACAATTTCGCTGACCACCCCGCCTTTACCCTGGCCCTGGAGGGGCAGGAGACAACCCAGGAGTTCATAGAGGGAACAAAGTACTATCTCGAAAGTGTGGCTCATATTCCCAGTTCTGAGTGGGTCGTCTGGGTCGGGCTCAATATGAGCAATATGCTGGCGCCGATCGATAATATGCGCCATCTGCTGATCGGGGTCATGATCATGGCGGTTCTACTGGGCGCCATTATTGCCATTCTGAACGTCCGTCGCCTGATTCAGCCTCTGACCGTCCTTGGTCATCGAGCCGGGCAGATTGCTGGCGGTCACTACGAATTTGCCTTGCCACCCTCCGGGTTTTCTGAAATCGACACCCTGGCCAACCAGATTACCAATATGTCCCACGCCATCAAGATCCGCGAAGAATCGATTATCACCAATGAGCAACGGTTCCGCGACCTGGTCAATTCAATCGACGGGATTGTTTGGGAGATGGAGTATCCCTCGTTCCGTTTCATGTTCGTCAGCAGGCAGGCGGAAAACCTGCTCGGTTATCCTCTCCATGACTGGTATACGGATGCCGATTTCTGGAAGCATAAAACACATCCGGAAGATATCCAGCGAGCCGAGGCTTATTGCCGGATGATGTCGGAAAAGCATCAAGACCACGACTTCGAGTATCGGATGTTTAGCGCAGGCGGACGGATTGTCTGGATGCACAATCTGGTCACTGTTGTGATTGAGAATGATCGCCCAGTGCGTCTGCTCGGGGTTATGCTCGACGTGACCGTGCAGAAGGAACTGCTCAACGAATTGAGTCGCAGTGAACAGAATTACCGGGAAATTTTCAATGCCACCAGCGATGCCATCTTCATTCATGATGCGGTGAGCGGGCATGTCATCGATGTCAACCAGGCAACACTGAAAATGTTCAAGTGTACTTACGAGCAAGCCTTATCTGGAGGAATCGCGCAATTCAGTCCGGGAGATGACTCCTCGACCAAGGAGAAGATCCTGCTTAAGTTCAAGGAGGCGCAAGAAACCGGAGGGGCTTCTTACGAATGGCGGGCGCGCAAGACGAACGGCGACCTTTTCTGGGCCGATGTCAAACTGCGCAGCGCCATGGTTGGCAACCAGCAGCGAATTCTTGCTGCAGTCAGAGACATCTCCGAGCGTAGGGATGCTGCGGAGAAAATCCGCGCAGCCAACGAAAGGTTGACATTGCTGATTGACCGCATGCCGTTGGGATGTATCTTCTGGGCACCTGATTTCACTGTCAATATGTGGAATCCGGCAGCCGAGGCTATCTTCGGTTTCACAGAGGCCGAGATGCTTGGCAAGAGGCCTTACAACACGATTGTTCCAGAAATGGCCCGGTGGGAGGTTGACCCGGTCTGGGCCCAGCTGAAAGCGGGAGACAACTCCGCTCACGGGATGAATGAAAATGTGACCAAGAGTGGCAAGCTGATCACTTGCGAATGGTATAACACCCCGGTACATGATCTCTCCGGAGAGACCATCGGGGTCATCTCCATGGTGCAGGACATCTCGGCCCGAAAAATTGCAGAGAGCGAGCTGGCGAAATACCGTGCTCAACTTGAGGAGCTTGTCCGAGAGCGTACCGAACAGCTGCAGGCCGCCCAGCAGGAACTCGTACAGAAAGAAAGGCTTGCGGTACTCGGACAGTTGACCGCCACGGTCAGTCATGAAATCCGCAATCCGCTCGGTACGGTTGCAAACTCCATCTACCTCCTAAAGGAGTCGTTGAAGGGTGAAGAGCATATCCACCTTGCAAGGCCTTTGAAACTTGCGGAGCGGAATGTCGAACGCTGTGACAATATCATCAGCGAACTACTCGATTTTTCCAGACAGCGCATGATTGAGAAAGAGCCGCTCGCTATCGGCCGCTGGCTGACCGAACTGCTTGGCGAAATTTCCATCCCGGATGAGGTCCAACTCCATTGGGAGCTAGACTTACATACCATCGTCCCGGTGGATTCCGAACGATTACGCAGGGTCATGATCAATGTGATCACAAATGCCCTGCAGGCATTCTACGAGGTGTCCGACAGGGTTAAAAAATTGGAAATTCGCAGCCGGAAAGTTGATGAATGCTACGAGATAACTGTAAGCGATAACGGGCCTGGTATGAGCAAAGAGATTCTGGAGCGGATTTTCGAACCGATGTTCAGTACCAAGACGTTCGGTGTCGGCCTCGGAGTGCCGATCATCAAGAACGTTCTGGAGGGGCATGGCGGCGGCGTCAAGTATCATAGTGAAGTCGGCAAGGGGACGACTGTGGTGATGTCGCTGCCGCTTGCCGAAACCAGCTAGGCCGCATGAGCGAGTTTAAGAGTTCGGCTTGTTAATCCTCCACGGGGGTGCGCCATGGCGCGGTGTGCTGATTCCGCCATAAGTGCACGACCGGTCTCCCCGTGGTCCGGAGACCCCGCCTTTTCTGTCGGTAGCCTTTTTGCGGGAGGTTTGGCGGGTAAGAGTGGGCAGATTACGGCGGACAGGAAAGCAAACAACATCACGATCTCAAACATTTTCTCCTCCTTGCTGATGATGATCAGTAAAACTCAGCAGTGTGTCACAATATGTCACGTGAAAGTGGCCGGTGCCGTCCCGGTTACAGTTAAAAAGACATCTCCACCTGTTTGAAAAATATCGTTTGAAATGCAGTCAAATTTGGCTGGCATGAGCGTTGACGAAGGTCTTGAAATCGTATACAGTATGCAAGTTTCAGTGCGGCATTCACCTGTGATTCGTGAGAACGAACAGGCTATAATCGGCGGCGGAATCTTCTCGCCGACCAACAACTTGGATGGAGGAGAGAGATGATCGAAGCTTATCTGATGCATGAAAATGAGCGGAATACCCAAGGGATTCCGGCCTTGCCACTAAGCCCCGAGCAGACTGCAGAACTCTGCGGATTGCTGCAGAACCCGCCGGCCGGCAAGGAAGATTTCCTGATGAATCTCTTCACCGAGCGTGTTTCTCCTGGCGTCGATCCGGCCGCTGAAGTCAAAGCCGCGTTCCTGGCGGAGATCCTCAAGGGAAGCAAGCAATCGCCGCTGATCGACAAGAAGAAGGCCGTGCAGATTCTTGGGACCATGATCGGCGGTTACAACGTCAAGCCATTGATCGAGGCCCTCAAGGTCGCTGACCTGGCCGACGATGCTGCATGTGCACTGTCCGGCATCACGCTGGTTTACGATGGTTTTGATGAGGTTCTGGCTCTCTCTAAGATCAATGCCGCTGCCAAGCAGGTGATCGAATCGTGGGCCAATGCAGAATGGTTCACCAGCAAGCCGACGATACCCGAAACCATCAAGGTCAAAGTCTACAAGGTGGACGGCGAAATCAATACCGACGACTTCTCCCCGGCCGGCGATGCCTGGAGCCGCCCCGACATCCCTCTGCACGCTCTGGCCATGGGCAAGACCCGCTTCCCCGCTGGCAACGCCGACATCGCCAAGTTCCGCGCCGACGGCTACCAGGTCGCCTTTGTCGGCGACGTGGTCGGTACCGGTTCATCGCGCAAATCGGCCTGCAACTCAGTACTCTGGCATATCGGCAACGAGATCCCGGCCGTGCCGAACAAGAAGACCGGCGGCGTCATCATCGGTGGCGTCATCGCGCCGATCTTCTTCAATACCGCCCAGGATTCAGGTGCC
>Ga0316188_10001747_pt1 | contig 10349 bp, 8 predicted proteins | sample Phiworburrow1_MG_FD_204933 | JGI IMG/M metagenome (GOLD analysis project Ga0316188, IMG submission 204933) | Coastal sediment microbial communities from Maine, United States - Phippsburg worm burrow 1 | ecosystem: Environmental > Aquatic > Marine > Coastal > Sediment | place: USA: Maine... | reverse complement strand
CGGTCGAGCGTGAACACCGCGACGCCGTTGCCGACTGTCAGCACCAGCTGCGTCTGCGGCCCGTACACGCAGTAACCCGCGGCGGCCTGGAAGCGCCCGGGTTGCAGGAAATCGTCCTCGCTGACGCCGTGGTGGTGGCCCACCTTGCGCAGCACCGAGAAGATCGTGCCGATGCTGACGTTGACGTCGATGTTGCTGGAGCCGTCCAGCGGGTCGTACAGCAGCAGATACTCGCCCTGCGGGTAGCGGTTGGGCACGGTGTGGATCGTGTCCATCTCCTCGCTGGCCAGCGCCGCCAGGTGGCCGCCCCATTCGTTGGCCTCGATCAGCACGTCGTTGCTGATGATGTCGAGCTTCTTCTGCACCTCGCCCTGCACGTTCTCGGTGTGCGCGGTGCCGATGACGTCGCCAAGCGAGCCCTTGTTCACCGAGATCGCGATGCGCTTGCAGGCGCGCGCCACGACCTCGATCAGCAGCCGCAACTGCGCCGGGATGCGGCCATGCGCGCGCTGCTGCTCGACCAGGTACTGAGTGAGGCTGACGCGTTTCATGCGGACTCCAGCGCGCGGTTGACGATCTCGCGTACTTCGTCGCTGAGTTCGCCGCGTGCGGCCACCCGTGAGATGGCCTCGCGTGCGGCGCTGCGGTACGGTTCGGCAAGGTGCGCCCAACGGTCCATCGATCGCGCCAGGCGTCCGGCGACGCTGGGGTTGATGGCGTCCAGCTCGATCAGCCGCTCGGCCCAGAACACATAGCCCGAAGCGTCGGCGCGGTGGAACGCTGCCGGGTTGTCGCGGCACAGCCCGATCAGCAGCGCGCGCGCGCGGTTCGGGTGGCGCAGCGAGAAGTCCTTGTGCTGCAGCAGCGCCTTGACGCGGGCCAGCACGGCCCCCGGTGTGCGCACGTCCTCGCTGGCACGTGCCTGCACGTCGAACCACTTGTCGAGCACCAGCGGATCGCCGTGCGCGCGGGTGTGGAAGTGCGCCAGCGCGGCATCGGCCAGCGCGCAGCGCGTGTTGACCAGTGCGCGCAGCGCGGCCAGGCGATCGCTCATGTTGCCGGCGGCCTTGACCTGCTGGTAGGCGCGGCCCGGCCACACCGGATTGCCGCTCAGCGCCGACTGCCGGCACAGCATTGACAGCGCGTGGCCGGCCAGGTCGCGCTGCCCGGCCTGCTGGCGCTGCGGTGCGTAGCCGCCGCGCACCTGGTGATTTTCAAAGGCCCAGACCCAGTCGGCGTGCAGCTGTTCGGACAGCTGGTCGAGCATATGTTCGCGCACTGCGTGGATGCGTTGCGGGTCTACCGTGGCCAGCTGCTCGGCGACGTAGGCTTCGCCGGGCAAGTTCAGCACCAGCGACTTGAAGGCCGGGTCCAGCCCTGGGTGCCGCAGCACACCGCGCAGCGCGTGCAGGTAGGGCTCGTCCAGCGCCGGCAGCGAGCCGTGCTCGATGGCACCCAGCAGCCGCCTCAGGCTCAGGCGCTGGCCGGCCTCCCAGCGATTGAAGGGGTCGGTGTCGTGCGCCAGCAGCGTCAGCAGCGCAGCGTCGTCGAGTCCGTCGTCCAGCGCCACTGGCGCGGAGAAGCCTCGCAGCAGCGACGGTACCGGTGCCGCGGCGATGTTGACGAACGCCCAGCTCTGCCGGGCCTGCGTCAGCACCAGAAGTCTTTCGTGGCCCGCGGCCTGCGCCTCGTCCGCCAGTTGCAGCGGCAGCGCTTGACCGGCAGCGTCGAACAGGGCCATCGAGACCGGGATCGGCATCGGCTGCGCCGAAGCCGACGGCAACTGCTGCGACAACTGCAGCGTGTAGCGCTGCGCCGCCGCGTCGTACTCGCCGTGCGCGCTCAGGCGCGGCGTGCCGGGCTGCCCGTACCATCTCTTGAACGCGCTCAGTTCGGTGGCCAGCAGCGAGCCGGGGTTGGCGTCGGCCATGGCCTGCGCGAAGTCGTCGCAGGTCGCGGCCGTGCCGTCGTGGCGCTGGAAGTACAGCGCCATGCCGCGCGCGAAACCGTCGCTGCCGACCAGTGTGTGCATCATGCGCACCACTTCGGCGCCTTTTTCATAGATGGTCGGCGTGTAGAAGTTGTTGACCGCGGTGTATGCCTCGGGCCGCACCGGATGCGCCATCGCACCGGCATCCTCGGGGAACTGCACGGTGCGCAGCTTCAGCACGTCCTCGATGCGCTTGACCGCGCGCGCCGATGCGCTGCCGGCCATGTCCATGCTGAATTGCTGGTCACGGAAGACCGTCAGCCCCTCCTTCAGCGACAGCTGGAACCAGTCGCGGCAGGTGATGCGGTTGCCGGTCCAATTGTGGAAGTACTCGTGGGCGACCACGCTTTCCACCGCGAAGAAGTCGTCGTCGGTGGCGGTGTCGGCACTGGCCAGCACGCATTTGGTGTTGAACAGGTTCAGGCCCTTGTTCTCCATCGCGCCGAAGTTGAAGTCCTCGACCGCGACGATCATGAAGCGCTCCAGGTCCAGGCTCAGGCCGAAGCGCGCTTCGTCCCAGGCCAGTGCAGCGATCAGCGAATTCATCGCGTGTTCGGTCTTGCCGAGGTCGGCGCGCTTGACGTACACCTGCAGCAGATGCTCTCGCCCCGCGCGGCTGCGCAGCTTTTGTTCTCGCGCCACCAGGTCGGCGGCGACCAGCGCGAACAGGTAGCTCGGCTTTGGATGTGGGTCGTGCCACTTCGCGAAGTGGCGGCCGTTGTCCAGGTCGCCGGCTTCGACGAGGTTGCCGTTGCTCAGCAGCACCGGATACTTCGCCTTGTCGGCCCGCAGCGTGACGCTGTACACCGCCATGACGTCCGGCCGGTCGAGGAAGTATGTGATGCGGCGGAAGCCTTCGGCCTCGCACTGCGTGTAAAGGCCGCCGCCGCTGGTATACAGGCCGCTGAGTTCACTGTTCTTGTTCGGCGCGATGGTGTTGCGGATCTCGAGCACGAAGCTCGCGTCGGCGGGCGGGCTGTCGATGACCAGGGTGTCGGCTTCCTGCCGGAAAGACACGCTGTCACCGTCGGCCAACACGCGCAGCAGGTTCAACCCTTCGCCATGCAGCACCAGCGGCTGGCCCGCGGCGGCAGTCGCGTTGCGCTCGATGCTCAGGCGGCTGGCGACGATGGTCTTGGCTGGGTCGAGATCGAAGCTCAGCTCGACGTTGCGGATCCAGTAGGCCGGCGCGGCATAGTCCTCACGCCTGATCACGGTGGCAGGGCCTTCACGCATGGGTGTCAGTCTCTCGTCTTGCGGGGTCGGGGAGGGCGCGCGTCAGAGCCCTTGCTTCAGGCTGGCGGCAATGAAAATGTCGAGGTCGCCGTCGAGCACCTTCTGCGTGGCGTTGACCTCGACGTTGGTGCGCAGGTCCTTGATGCGGCTGTTGTCCAGCACGTAGCTGCGGATCTGGTGACCCCAGCCGACATCGGTCTTGCTGTCCTCGAGCTTCTGCTGCTGCTCCTGCTGGATGCGCATCTCGTGCTCGTACAGACGGCTGCGCAGCATCTGCCAGGCCTCGTCGCGGTTGCGGTGCTGGCTGCGGTCGTTCTGGCACTGCACGACGATGCCGGTCGGGATGTGCGTCAGCCGTACTGCGGAGTCCGTCTTGTTGATGTGCTGGCCGCCGGCGCCGCTGGCGCGAAAGGTGTCGGTGCGCACGTCGGCTGGGTTGATCTCGATCTCGATCGAGTCGTCCACCTCGGGGTAGACGAAGATGCTGGCGAAACTGGTGTGGCGTCCGCCCGAGGCGTCGAAGGGGCTTTTGCGAACCAGGCGGTGCACTCCGGTTTCGGTGCGCAGGTGGCCGAAGGCGTAGTCGCCCTCGATCTTCAGCGTCGCGCTCTTGATCCCGGCGACATCGCCTTCGCTTTCCTCCAGGACGTCGACCTTGAAGCCCTTGCGTTCGCAGTACTTCAGGTACTGGCGCAGCAGCATCTGCGCCCAGTCGCAGGCCTCGGTTCCGCCAGCGCCGGCCTGGATGTCCATGAAGCAGTTGCCCGGGTCGGCCGGGTTGCTGAACATGCGACGGAACTCCAACTGCTCGACCGTCTCGCGCAGTGCTGCGGTGGCCTGCTCAATGTGCAGCAGCGCGTCGAAGTCCTCGTCGGCCTTCGACATCTCATACAGCTCGGTGTTGTCGGCCAGCTCGCGCGTCAGGTGGTCGATGGTCTCGACCACGTTGTCCAGCGACTTCTTCTCCCGACCCAGCTCCTGCGCGCGTTTCGGCTCGTTCCAGACGGCCGGGTTCTCCAGGGCGGCGTTGACCTCGTTCAGCCGCAGCGCCTTGCGGTCGTAGTCAAAGATACCCCCTTAGCGCGCTGGTGCGTGCTGTCAGGTCGGTAAGCAGACCGCCGATTTGGTTGATGCGTTCGATGTCCATGGCCGGGGCGGTGTGGGCGTTTGCGGGGAAGGTCGGATTTTGACATGCGTGCCCTGGCGGACGATGGGCCTCGAGGCCGCGATGCCCGTTCACGCGCCGCGCGTCGCGCGTCGCGCGTCGCGCGTGGCAGCCACGCCTTGTGGCGCCGAAGCAGCCGTCCACCTCCACTGCTTCGGTGCGCTCACAGGACTGCGGGCCGGCGAATCCTCGCATGTTCCGCCTGAAGGCCGGGCGTTGTCTGCGCGGGTGTGCCAGCGGCCCGAGCGCACCGCCGCCCCATGGCTCAAGGGTGTCGACCACTGAAGGTCGGGAGTGCGCGCAAGCCGCCCGAAGCAATGCGATGCAGCGGCCGGCTTGCCGATCAGCTGCCGGCGATGAAGTCCTCGATGGCCTGTGCCAGCGCCGCGGGCTGGTCGTGATGCAGCATGTGGCCTGCCGGATGCAGTTTCAGCCGACGCAGGCTGGGCACGACCGACAGCCGTTCCTCGAACTGTGCGTGCGTGTATCGATCGCCCCACCATTTGCCGAACTCGGTGCGGTCGCCTTCCACCCACAGCAGGGGCGCGGTGATCAGTCGCCATGTGGCGATGGTGTCCTCGGCGCGCGACAGCACCGGGTTGACCCGCTTGTGCGCAGGGTCGCCGAGCACGTGCCAGCGGCCGTCCTCGCACTGCCGTGCCCAGTGCGACGCGAGCCAGGCGGCCTTGTCGGCCGCCAGCAGCGGGTTGGTCTTCATCAGGCGCGCGGCCACCTCGTCCAGGCTGGCGTAGCTGCGTAACGCCTGCGGCGTCTGCAACTCGTCGAGCCACTGTGTCAGGCGCTTCGGCGCGTGCTCGGGCCGCGTCTGCGGCATGCCGAAGCCTTCCAGATTGATGAGGCGCCGCACGCGATCCGGGCGCACGCCGGCATAGCTCATCACCACGTTGCCGCCCATGCTGTGGCCGCACAGGTCCACCGCCTGCCCCGGCGCGAGATGCTCGATAAGCGCGTCCAGGTCGCCCAGGTAGTCGGGGAACCAGTAGCAATCGCCGGGGGTGCTGTCGCTCAGGCCGAAGCCGCGCCAGTCCGGCGCGACGACGTAGCGCTCGTGTGCCAGCGCATCGACGGTGAACTGGAAGGACGCGCCCACGTCCATCCAGCCGTGCATCAGCAGCAGCGGGGGGCGGCTTGCGCTGGCCATCGAGGTGTCGCCCCAGACATTCAGATGGTGCTTCATGCCGCGCAGGCGGACGAATTCGCTGCGCAGCGGCCGGCGGGGCTGGTAGGGGGCATGCATCGCCCACACTATAGGTGCGGCCAAGACAAGAAGCCCTGCATCGCAGGGCTTCTCTTGGGGCAGCGGGGACGTGCCTAGGCCAGCGCCAGCTTCATCAGTTTTTCCGGCGCCAGCTTGACGGGCACCGCCTGCTCACCGACGACGCCTGAGATCGTGTGCTCGCGCTTGGAGGTGTCGCGCGGCTGCGGGTCCACCAGCGGGGTGCCACTGGGCGTGGTCAGCGCCGCCACCAGTGGCGTGATCACGCTCTGCCCGCGCTTGACCACCACCGCGGTCTCGCCCGACACGAGCTTGACGAAACAGCCCGGCGGATAGACGCCGAACTCCTTGACCAGCGCCGCAGTCATCGAATTTCCCGGGTCGTACATGAACATCGCGCGGCCGGCACGGTCGGCGGCCATCGCACTGCGGCCGCTGCGCGGGCTGAGCTTGGCGGTGTAGATGTCGGCGCGGCGCACCAGCGCCGCAAGATCGCTGACCTCGTGCACGCCGGCCGGGTAGCCGCTGCCGTCGGGTGCGACGTGGTGGTGCGCCACCGCGTCAAGCCAGTCGCGGTCGGTGATGCCCGACAACTGCAGCATCTCCACGCTGCGTTGCGGGTGCGAGTGGATCAGCTCGCGCTGCTCTGGCGTCACTGGCGTGGTCTGCAGCGCCAGCTGTCCCTGCAGTTCCAGCATCGACAGGTTCATCGTCAGCGCCACCTTGAACACCTTCTGCACGCTGGCCTGATCCCAGCCCAGGCGCTGCGCCACCAGGAAGCTGGTGATCGCGGTGTGCATCGAGTGCGTCACACCGTATTGCGTGAAGACATTGCCGTCCTGGCGCAGCACCTGGAAGATGGCAAGGTCAGAGTCGCGCTCGATCAGCGCCTGCACCGGCCCGGTGGCTTCGTCCAGTGCCTGGCCGAAACCTTCCTGCGTGCTGCTCTGAAGTGTCTGACCGACGCGGTCCATGCACTGGCCCCAAAGCTTGGGCAGCAGCTCCGGCGGCGCGTCCTTGACGTGATCCTGCGCCGAGCGCAGCTCAGCGAGATCGACCAGCGCGCCGCGCGTGAACAGCGCCTCCATCTGGTCGAAGGTGTCCACCACCTGGCCGCGCGCGAGTAACAGGGTGTGATCTGCGTTACGGACGTTGAAGGGCAGCGGCTGCCCGACTGCGACGCGGTGCTTGACGGTGGCGAGTTCCGAGAATTGCATGACACTCCTGCGGCAAATGGAACGTGGGGAACGTGGGCGGGCCGCGCCGGCGGGTCGCGGATGCGGCGGTATGCAGCGTCTTCGGCCGCCGCGGCGCCGACTTGAGCTGCGACAAGCCGGCGCTGCGAACTGAGGCACACAGCGCGCACGCTGAGCGACAATCTGCGCCAAGGAGAAGCGCATGATCGAGTTGACCCTGCCGACGATGACCTGTGGCCACTGCGTCAAAGCTGTCACTGCTGCGGTGCAGCAGGTCGATGCCGACGCCCGTGTGCAGATCGACTTGCCAACGCACAGCGTGCGTATCGAATCTGCGGTGCCTGCCGAGCGCTTCGAGCGCGCGCTGGCTGACGAGGGCTACGCGAAGGCCTGAGCGTCGCGCCGATCCGGCGCCAACTTGACGGTCGTCAAGTTCGCGCGGCCGCCCGCGAACATACTCGGCGGCAAGGCACGCGGCGGCGTCCGTGTGATGACGACGCGGTACGGCAAAACGCTGCGTGCCGAAGTGCATGCATTGCGGGCCATCGGTGGGCCCGTGTGGACGGTGTGGCAAATCGATCGAAAGCCGATGTGCCGGGCGGGCCCGAATGCTGCTGCGTGATTGCAATCGGGACGGAGGTTCGCTCCCATGACAGCACCGATGGAAGTCATCGCCGGCGTCGGCCTAGCGGACAAGCCGCGCAAGAGCCGCTGGCCGGCGCGCATGGACTTGGCGCAGAGCCTGAGCGGACTGATCCTTGGCCTGTTCATGTGGGGGCACATGTTCTTCGTCTCCACCATCCTGGTCAGCCGCGACTTCATGTGGGCGATCACCAGGATGTTCGAGGGTTACTTCTTCTTCGGCCGCGCGTTCCCTGGCCTCGTGTCGGTGATCGTGTTCGTCATCCTGGCGACCCTCATCGTCCACGCCTTCCTGGCGATGCGCAAGTTCCCGGCGAACTACCGCCAGTACCGCATGTTCATCGGGCACAAGAAGCTGCTGGCTCACGCCGACACGACGCTGTGGTGGTGGCAGGTCGTGACTGGCTTCGCGCTGTTCTTCCTGGCGGCGGTGCACCTGTACCAGATGTTGATGCACCCCGGGCTCATCGGCCCCTTCGAGTCCGGTGAGCGCGTATGGAGCGGGCGCTGGTGGCCGCTGTATCTGCTGATGCTCTTCTGCGTCGAGCTGCATGGCGGCATAGGGCTGTATCGGCTGGCGGTCAAATGGGGCTGGTTCATGGGTGACGACCCGGCGAAGGGGCGCAAGCGGCTGTCGACCTTCAAGTGGGCGCTGACCGTGTTCTTCCTGGTGCTCGGCCTGGCGACGCTGGCCGCCTACGCCAGGATTGGCTACGAGAACCGCGACGCCACCGGCCAGCGCTACACGCCGGCCTGGCTGCAGAACCCGCCGCAGGCGCAGCCGCCCTTCTGGTGGCCGGGCTGGCTGGACGCTTCGGCAAGGAAGGCGCCCTAGCATGAACGTCATCTACACCGACGTGCTGATCATCGGCGCGGGGCTGGCCGGGCTGCGCATGGCCATTGGCGCCAAGCGCCGCGGTCACGACGCGATCATCCTGTCGCTGGTGCCGGCCAAGCGCTCGCACAGCAAGGCGGCGCAGGGCGGCATGCAGGCCAGCCTGGGCAACGTCGTCAAAGGCCAGGGCGATAACGAGGACATCCACTTCGAGGACACGGTGCGCGGCTCCGACTGGGGCGCGGACCAGGAAGTGGTGCGCATGTTCGTCAACACGGCGCCGAAGGCGATCCGTGAACTGGCCGCCTGGGGCGTGCCATGGAGTCGCGTACAGCGCGGCGATCGCACGGTGGTCATCAACGGGCAGAAGGTGGTCATCACCGAGCGCGACGAGGCGCACGGCACGGTGGCGCAGCGCGACTTCGGCGGCACCAAGAAGTGGCGCACATGCTACGTCTCGGACGGCACCGGCCACGCGATGATCAACACCGTAGCCGACCGCGCCATTGCGGAGAGCATCCCGGTGCATGAGCGCAGTGAGGCGCTGGCGCTTATCCACGACGGCAGCCGCTGTTTCGGCGCCGTGGTGCGCGACCTGATCACCGGCAAGCTCACCGCGTACGTCGCGCGGGCCACCGGCATCGCCGCCGGCGGTGCCGGCCGGCTGTTCCGCGTGACCACCAACGCGGTGATCTGCGAAGGCATCGGCCATGCGCTCGCGCTGGAGACCGGCGTCGCGTCGCTGGGCAACATGGAGGCCGTGCAGTTCCACCCGACCGGCATCTTCCCTGCCGGCATCCTGGTTACCGAGGGCTGTCGTGGCGACGGCGGGCTGCTGAAGGACGCTGACGGCCACCGCTTCATGCCGGACTACGAGCCGGAGAAGAAGGAACTCGCCTCGCGCGACGTCGTGTCGCGCCGCATGGAGGAGCACATTGCCAAGGGCAAGGGCGTCAAGAGCCGCTTCGGCGAGCACCTGTGGCTCGACATCACGCTGCTCGGCGAGCAGCACATCAAGCACAACCTGCGTGAGGTCTACGAGATCTGCCACTACTTCCTGGGCGTGGACCCGGTGAAGGATCCGATCCCGGTGCGCCCTGCCCAGCATTACACGATGGGCGGCGTGCGCACCCGCGCGTCAGGCGAGAGCGCGACGCTGAAGGGGCTGTTCGCGGCCGGCGAGGCGGCCTGCTGGGACATGCACGGCTTCAACCGCCTGGGCGGCAACTCGGTGGCCGAGACCGTGGTCGCCGGCATGATCGTCGGCGAGTCGATCGGCGACTTCTGCGACGACCCGGCGAACGCCGTGGACGTGCCGATGGGGCTGGTACAGGAGTTCCACGACCGCGAGCGTGCCAAGCTTTCGGGCCTGCTGCTCGGCAGCGGCAGCGAGGACGCGATGGCGCTGCGCGTGCGCATGCAGCAGATCATGACCGCGAAGGTCGGCATCTTCCGCCGTGGCAGCGACCTCGAGGAGGCGGTGGCCGAACTGCAGCAGCTTCTTGTGCGAAGCCGCAACATTGGCGTGCGCACGCGATCGGAAGGCGCGAACCCCGAACTGGTCAGCGCCTACCGTACACGCATGATGCTGAAGCTCGCCGTGACAGTCGCCTACGGCGCACTCACACGCACCGAAAGTCGCGGCGCCCACTACCGCGAGGACCACCCGCGGCGCGACGACGCGCAGTGGCTCAAGCGCACGCTGGCCACCTGGCCGGACGAGAACGCGACGCTGCCGACGCTGGCCTACGAGCCGCTCGACGTCAAGCGCATGGAGCTTCCGCCCGGCTGGCGCGGCTACGGCACGAAGAACCACATCGACCACCCCGACACGCCGACACGGCAGCAGGAGGTCGATGCACTGCGCGCGAGCATGCCGGATGCGAGCCGCAGCGCTGTGCAGGCGGCGCTGATGCCGTACGAGCACCAGCTTCCGCCGCGCTATCGCGGCCCCAACGAACGCGTCGACGAGCCGCTGGCCGCGGCGCCCACCGGGACATGAGCCCTGCCGATGTTGGCCCACAGGCCCGCTACGAGCATCTGCTGCC
>Ga0316188_10001746_pt1 | contig 10356 bp, 11 predicted proteins | sample Phiworburrow1_MG_FD_204933 | JGI IMG/M metagenome (GOLD analysis project Ga0316188, IMG submission 204933) | Coastal sediment microbial communities from Maine, United States - Phippsburg worm burrow 1 | ecosystem: Environmental > Aquatic > Marine > Coastal > Sediment | place: USA: Maine... | reverse complement strand
AGCGCCCTCTTGCCCTCGCCCCGTCGCACTTGATCCATCGCGGTGATCGCCAGGCGGGCGCCGCTCATACCCAGCGGATGGCCCAAGGCAATGGCGCCGCCGCGGGTGTTGATCCGGGGATCGTCATCGGCCAGCCCAAGTTCCCGCGTACACGCGAGCGCCTGGGCGGCAAAAGCCTCGTTGAGTTCCAGGATGTCGAAGTCGTCCAGCGCCAGGCCGAGGCGCGCCAGCAGTTTGCGGGTCGCCGGTACCGGCCCGATGCCCATGATCCGCGGCGGTACACCGGCAACGGCCATGCCGAGAATGCGGGCAACGGGCTGCAGACCGTGGCGCCGCGCTCCAGACTCCGAGGCCAGCAACAAGGCCGCGGCCCCATCGTTGATGCCGGAGGCGTTGCCGGCCGTCACGGTGCCGTCGGGGAACAGCGGCCTGAGCTGCGCCAGCTTTTCCGGTGACGTTTCCCGTGGATGTTCGTCCCGGTCGATAATCAGTGGATCCTGCTTACGCTGCGGAACGCTTACCGGGCAGATTTCCCCGGCCAGGCGGCCGTCCTGCTGCGCGGCGGCAGCCTTGGCCTGGCTCCAGTAAGCGAACCGGTCCTGGTCTTCGCGGCTGATGGACTGCTCCTCTGCGAGGTGCTCCGCGGTTTTCGGCATCACGTCCGTGCCGTATTGCTGCTGCATTTTCTGATTGATAAAACGCCAGCCCATGGTGGTGTCGTACATCTGTTGCGCCCGCCCGAAGGCGTCCTCGGCCTTGCCGATCACGAAGGGCGATCGCGACATGCTTTCCACGCCGCCGGCGATCATCAGGTCGCCCTCGCCTGCCCGAATGGCCGCAGCCGCGCTGCCTACGGCGTTCAACCCGGATCCGCAGAGGCGATTGATCGTGCAGGCCGGCACTTCCAGTGGCAAGCCGGCCAGCAGGCTACTCATCCTTGCCACGTTGCGGTTGTCTTCGCCGGCCTGGTTGGCGCAACCCAGCATGATGTCATCGAGCGCGGACCAGTCCACGTCCGGATTTCGTTCCATTAGAGCCGAGATCGGAATGGCGGCCAGGTCGTCGGTCCGGATCGACGCCAAACCACCCCCATAGCGCCCAACCGGCGTGCGGATGCCATCACAAATGAATACGTCGTTCATCCTCGTTTCCTCTATTCCGCCGGCATGATGGGAGCGCCGGTCTTGCGTTCCACTTCCTCAAACGTGACACCCGGCGCCAACTCGATCACGCGGAAACCCCTGGCCGTGACATCGACCACCGCCAAGTCGGTATAGATGCGCGATACCACGCCCGGCCCGGTCAGCGGATAACTGCAGCGCTCGACCAGTTTTGGTTCACCCGTCTTGGTCGTGTGCTGGGTGATCACGTAGATATTCTTCACTCCCTGGACCAGGTCCATGGCGCCACCCACGGCAGGTATCGCACCCGGCTCGCCCGTCGACCAATTTGCGATGTCCCCGTTCGCAGCCACTTGCATGGTGCCGAGCACGCACACGTCGATGTGACCGCCGCGAATCATGCTGAAGCTGTCGGCGTGATGGAAATACGCCGCGCCCGGCAGGGCCGTCACATACTTTTTGCCGGCATTCATCAGGTCCAGGTCGCGTTCGTCCTCGCTCGGCGGGGGACCCATGCCGAGCATCCCGTTTTCGGTGTGGTAGATGAATTCCCGACCCTCGGGCACGAATTTCGCTACCAATTCGGGAATACCGATACCCAGGTTCACGTAGGAACCGTCGGGAATGTCCTGGGCAGCCCTGGCCGCCATCTGCTCCCGGGTCCAGCCGGCACTCATGGATAGCTCCTCCCTGCGGCAATCAGCAGGTCCTCGTGGACGGGGTCGGTCACCTCGACGATCCGATTGACGAAGATGCCCGGTGTGACCACGTGCTCGGGGTCGATACCGCCTGCAGGAACCAGTTTTCTTGCCTGCACAATCGTCGTCCTGGCCGCCATGCACATCAGTGGGCTGAAATTGCGGGCGGTCTTGTTGTAGGTCAGGTTGCCGACCGGGTCGGCCATCTCGCATTTGACCAGGGCGAAGTCGGCCTGCAGCCAGGGTTCCATCACGTAAGGGCGGCCATCGAACTCGCGCACTTCCTTGCCTTCCGCGAGAACGGTGCCGACCGTGGTTGGCGTGTAAAACGCGGGGATACCCGCGCCCGCTGCTCGAATACGCTCGGCCAGGGTGCCCTGGGGAACCAACTCGAGTTCGATCCGCCCCTGCTTGTACAACTCCGGAAATACTTTGGACTGGCTGGAGCGCGGAAAGGAGCAGATCATCTTGCGCACTTGCCCATTGCCGATCAGCGCGGCCAGGCCGACCTCGCCGTTGCCCGTGTTGTTGTTGATCACGGTCAGATCCCGGGCGCCGTGATCGATCAGCGCATGGATCAACTCGATCGGACTGCCGGAGGCGCCGAACCCCCCTACCATCACCGTTGCACCGTCGGGTATATCGGCAACCGCCTCGGCAACGGATGGACATCGCTTGTCAATCACTTGTGACTACTCCTGGAACTGGAAGCCATCTCAATAATAACGGGGCGTTCGGGTATTATTGAGATGGCTTCTGCTCATTGCTGAAAAACCCCGGTTTGCTCCCAAAGAGCCTCAATGCGGTCGATACGCGCGGTCGCCTCATCCTGCAGGTCACGTGCCACACGGGACACCAACAACTCGGCGATCGCCACCGCCGGCACTGAACTGTCGAACGGACCCACCGCCGGAACCTCGATTTCGCACCAGGTGTCTGTTAACTCGACCAGCGGGGAAAGCGGGCTGTCGGTGATGGCCACGATGGCCACTCCGGATTGCGCGAGCACACGTGCGGCTTCACCCACCTGGCGACGGTAGCGGAAGAAATCCATCACCACGGCCGCGTCGTGCGGTCCAGCTTCACAGGCATCACTGCCGAAAGTTCGCTCATTGAGCAAACGCACACCCGGTCGCACCATGGAAAGGCCGCTATGCAACGCATGGGCGCCCGCTTGTGAGGTCTCGCCCGACAGAATCCAGACATTTTCCGCCCGCAGAATGGGTTTCGACAGTTCTCCAAGCCGTTCGCCATCGACTGCTTCGAATACGGAGGTGATGGCGTTGTTGATGGCCGCCTTGGCCACTGGGATTTTTCTTTCCTCATGCCTGATCCGCTCGCTTGGACGCGCGAGGCGATGGGATAGATCGCTGCGGACATGTCTCTGAAGTTGCGTATAGCCTTCGAAGCCCAGCTTGTTGGCGAAGCGTACGATGGTCGGCCGGCTGGTTCCGACACGGCTGGCAAGATCCGAAACCGTGCCGAAGGCGAGCAATGTGGGCTCGGCCAGCACTTCCTCGGCGATACGCCGCTCCGTGGGGGTCAATTCGCTGCTGACAGCGGCCACCAGGTCCGGCGCTGAAGCTGGAAATTTCCTGATGTTCATCATGTTACATTATCACAAATTCATCGTTCATTGTGTTACATTATTGGCAGCTAACCGTATCGACCGAAGAGGTGCAAAGTGGCAGGCGAAGATAGATACGATCCGACCGAAAGAGAGCAGGCGTTCCTGGATACCATCGAGAATCCGAAGTACGACCGTGACATCATTAACGGTTTGAAGCCGTTTTTCGAGGACAAAGCGCCCGCTGACATCGCGGCGTTTTACACTGCGAACGAACTCTCGGCGCTGGCGACCATCAGGGGAACCGAGCGCGACGTGGAAGCACGCATGCCGGTGAAGCTGACCCGGCATTTCTTCGAAATGGCGCAGAACAGCGAAGCCCTGAAGCGGATCGTCAAGGCCAGCCCGGACGAGACGCTCAACCTGGCGGGTTCGGAAGACCCGGGCTACCAGATGGATTTCGCACCCGTCGAGGGCATGCTGCACAAGTATGAAATGGGCTTGTTGTACGCAGTTTCCACCTGCTCAGCGCATTGCCGTTTCTGCTACCGCGAAGAATTGATCAGCCAGAAGGACATCGAGCGCCAGGACGGCACCGTCGCCAAGAAGGGCCTGGCCAAGATCAAGCCGGTAACGGACTACGTCCGCGCGCATAACCGGATCGTTGCCGCCAACGGCGGCCGCCACCCGGAAACGGGGCGCGAGAAGCTCAGGGAGGTCCTTTTGTCCGGCGGCGACCCGATGGTGCTGCCGAACCGGAAGATCGGCCAGTGGATGGCGGCATTGGCCGAGGCCGGCGTCGAGTCGATCCGCCTCGGCACCAAGGAAATGTCCTTTTATCCCAAGCGCTTCGATGATGCCTTCCTGGCCATGCTGGACCGTTTCCATGCCGCCTACCCGGACGTCGGATTCCGGCTGATGATCCATTTCAACCATCCGGACGAATTCCTGTTGAAGGGAGCCGACGGTGAGTACCTGACCAACGCGAATGGTTCGCTGAAGTGGCACGAAGATACCCGCAGGGCCATGGAGGGGGTTGTTTCCCGCGGCTGGATCAACGTCGAAAACCAGGCGCCGATCATCAAGGGCATCAACGATGATGCAGACGCGCTGCGGGTGATGCAACGCGCCCTGTACCGGGTCGGTGTCGGCAACCACTATTTTTTCTGTGGCCGGGACATCGTTGCCTACCGGGCGTTCAACGTGCCGATCGAGAGAGCCTGGCAACTGCTGAACGAATCCCAGAAGGGCCTGTCCGGCGTGGAAACCCACGCACGCCTGTCCATCACGCACTACAAGGGAAAGACAGAGGTGGCAGCAGTTACCAACAAACCCATTCCGGGCGTTCCGGGGACCGAGAACGGTGTGCTGATCTTCAAGATCCTGCGCAATGCTCTGGATGCCCCGGACCGCGGCAAGGTCTGCATCGTTGCTCGCAACCCCGAGGCGATCTGGTTCGACGACTACGAAGATCGCGTGATCTTCGACGAGGCGGGCCTGTACGAGTACACACGCGTGGACAAGAAACGGATCGAAGTCGGCGAAGCACTCAACGTTGCGGTCGGTTCTTGACGCCTCATTGTCTGGCTGGCCGAAAATCCGCTGCTTGATCGATAATAGCGACGGCAGCGGTCTCTGATCCAAATCCGCCTAACGCCGCTCCACTGGCAGCTCGAAACGGAAAACGCGGCCGTCCTCGGCGCTTATGTCGAGGGTGACCCGTGCGCCCTCTGCAAGGGGCGCGACCGGCATCATCAGCATCAGGTGATAACCGCCCGGCGCCAGTTCAACGGTCTCGCCCGCTGTGATGGCCAGCGAAGTTACTTCCCGCATGCGGCTTACACCGTCGACCTGTTCGGTCCGATGCAGGCTGACGTCACCGAATTGCGGGCTGGCGAAGGCCGTGAGCTCGATTGTCTCCGTGTCCGCGTTGTGCAATCGGCCGAATCCCGCAGTCATTTTCATTCCGGGCGGCATGGCGCGGATCCAGGCCGCGTCGAAAGTCAGCTCCTGCTCAGCGGCGGCAATGTTACAGATGCCAAGCAGCAGCCCAACAAGGCACGTCGGAAACAGCGACAGGAACGATTTTTTCATCTGCTTTAACCCCCGATCACGACTTGCTGCGTTTCTATGGTCAAACCACTTGAGGTCCAGGAGGAAAGTCTCATGCGCAAGGTATCAACATTCGCGGGCAAAGTGCAGGCAAAGATAGCGAAGCGGTGTCGCCGCCGGCAACGAAACATCGTCCGGCTGCCATCGCAGCTGCGCTCCTGCATCGCTCTGTCGGCGCTCGCCTGTGGCACAGCCGTCGCCGCTCCGGTCAGCGACGATTCCGTGACCATCTATTCGAAACTGCAGCCCGGCGCGGTATCTCCCGACCTGTACCGGCCCACGCCCGGCCGCCATTACAGCGGCCAGGTGCCCGGTTACGCCATTGTGCGCCACGACCGTCCCTATGATATCGAAAAGGGCCAGCACACGCTGCGCGTCACCGACGTCGCGGCCCTGATCGACCCGACCACGGTCACGTTTTCCTCGCTGGATCGCCCTGGCACTCGGGTACTCGAGCAGAGTTTCCAGTTCGACCTGGTCAGCCAGGCCAAGCTGATCCAGCGCTACCTCGGCCAGCGCATTGCAGTGGAACTGCCGCGCGGAGACCAGGTCGACCTGGTCGAGGGCGTATTGCTCGGCGCCACCGATGGCCTGACGCTGCAGATGGACGACGGCAGCGTGCAGGCAATCCGCAGCTACAACAACCTGCGTTTCGACCAGCTGCCCGGCGGCCTGATCACCCGGCCTACGCTGGAGTGGCTGCTGGACAGCCCCTCCACTGGCGAGCAGGAAACCCGCATCGCCTATGAAACACAGGGCATGACCTGGTGGGCCGACTACAACATCACCTACGACGAGTCCACAGCCTGCACCATGGACCTGTCGGCCTGGGTCAGCATCATCAACCAGTCCGGCGCCACATACGAAAACGCGCGGCTCAAGCTGATCGCCGGTGATGTGCACCGCGCCGAGCAAAGGCAGCCACGGCGCGACGTCGTCTACAAGATGGCGATGGCCGAGGAGGCGGACGCGGGATTCGTCGAAAAGGCCTTCTTTGAATACCACCTCTATACCTTGGGGCGGCGCACCGACCTGCCCGACAACTCGACCATGCAGTTGCAGCTGATGCCCACTGCTCGCGGCATCGGCTGCGCCAAGGAACTGGTGTTCGCCCCAACCCTGGATACGCCCTGGTGGGGCTACCAGCAGCTGGATCAGGAATACGGCCGTTATGGCAACGGCGACATCAATGTCTACCTCAGGTTTCGCAACGAGGAAGCACAGCAACTGGGGATTCCGCTGCCAGCCGGACGCATCCGGGTCATGCAACTCGACCCGGCTGACGACAGCCTGGAGTTCATCGGCGAAGACGTGATTGACCACACGCCGCGCAATGAGGACGTGCTGATCGAGATGGGCAACGCCTTCGATGTCGTCGGTGAGCGCAAGCAGACCGATTTCCGCCTGGACCTGCGTACGCGGAATCTTTGGGAGACTTTCGAGATCCGCCTGCGCAATCACAAGGACGAAGCGGTCGATGTTGCAGTGCTGGAGAACCTGTACCGGTCAGCGAACTGGAAGATCGAGGGCGCCAGCCAGAAACACCGCAAGGAGAACAGCAACCGAATCCGGTTCGACGTGCGGGTGCCGAGCGAGGAAGAAGTGGTGCTGACCTATACGGCGCACTATTTCTGGTAGAAGCGAACGTTGTTCGCGATTGTTCCCGAACTACGTTCGGTCTTGCAAATAAAAAGACCTAATCGCGTTCTTGCTTGTAGCCGAAACCGAGGGCCGGCATCTGTCCGGCCCTTGGCATCACGGTTGGATTGCCCGGCGGCCTGGTGATCGGCTGCGGGCGCGCGAACCGCACATTCGGGGCATTCTGGTACCCGGTGTAGGGCTGTGGCGACCAAATGATGATGCTGCCCTGCGGGCCATTGACGTAATGTCCCTGGCGATAGGTCCCGTATGCAGTCTGCTGGAAGGCGTGGCTGTGCTCGAGATTCGGCGTATCGTGCGCCTGGACCGGAACCGCCGTCGCCATCGAACCGACTGCGATAGCCAAAATGGTCAACCACTTCATCTGCTGTTCCTCCCGTTGGATTTGGGGATCATCTCATTCTGCTGCTGGAACTGACCGGCGCAAAGGCGGCGCGAGCGCCGCCCTGCAAGAGCCTCTGGAATCAATGATGCCCGGGTTGTTCATGTCCATGCCAGTGACCCTTTTTACGGCCATGCTTGTTGCCCTTGTAGTGCGCACGACCGTATGAAGGTGCGTGATGACAGGCAGGACCGTGTCGATGCCACGCTGAAACCGGCGCTACCACGGTAACGTAGCCTGGCGCATAGCCATACACATTGCCGAAGCTCAGGGTGCCGGACCAGCCGGCGTACCCTTGCGAACCGCCCCAGACGGTGGCGCTACCCGACAGGTTGCCGCCCGGATAGCCCACCGGGGGGGCCGGGTCGTGCGCCAGTGCCGATCCGCACAGCGTGAGGGCGAACAGCCCGACCAACAGGTTTCGGTTGCGAGTTTTCATCATCAAGCCTCCTTTTTTTTGCGCTCCCTGGGTACAAATACTAGACTGCGCCGACTGAACCCAATCTGAACGGAACCGCCATGCTGGAAATCATCGATCACGGGGAAATTCGCGAAATAAGCCTTGCCCGGCCACCCGCCAACGCGCTCAACCCGGAATTGACCGAGGCGCTCGCCAAGGCCTTCGAAGAGGCCGGCCGGGCAGCCAGGGCGGTGATCGTGTCGGGTCGGCCCGGTATGTTCTCCGCTGGGCTGGACGTGCCCCAACTCATCGAGCTTGACCGCGACCACATGGCAGGTTTCTGGCGAAGCTTTGTCCACGTGCTCGGCCGGATTGCGTCAATGCCGGTACCCACGGTGTTCGCCCTGACCGGCCATGCGCCCGCTGGCGGCATCGTCATGGCTCTGTTTGGCGACTACCGCATCATGCCGCGCGGCGCTTTCAAGACGGGGTTCAATGAAGTGCAGGTGGGGCTGGTGGTGCCGCCACAGGTTCACCTGGCGCTGGTCAGGCTGATCGGGGCCCGTACCGCGGAGCGCATCCTGGTAGCCGGCGAGATGATGGACGCGCAGCGCGCGCTGGAGATTGGCCTGGTGGACGAGTTGGCCGATGATCCGGAGCAAGTCCTGCGGCGCGCGCTGGAGTGGTGCGAGGGACTGCTCGCCCTGCCGCAGCGCGCCATGTCACTCTCGCGAGGCATGGCGCGTGCCGACCTGCATCAAATGTTCGACGAGAGCGGCGCCCAGGACGTCGGTGAATTCGTTGATGTCTGGTTCGAGGAATCCACCCAGCTAATCTTGCGCCAGCTGGTCGATCGGCTGGGCAAAAAATGAGTGGCTAGCCGTCCGTTTCGATGGGCCGCGCAGGATCCCGGATCCACTCGCTCCACGATCCGGGATAGAGGCGGCTCCCCTCCAGGCCGGCCAGTTCCATGGCGAACTGGTTATGACAGGCCGTCACGCCGGAACCGCATGAATGGGCCAGCGTCCGCGGGTCGCGGCCGGCGAGCAATTCGAGAAACTCCTCGCGCAGCACTTCCCGGCTCTTGAATCGTCCGTTCATTTGGAGGTTCGAACCGAACGGGCGGTTGATCGAAGCAGGTATGTGACCGGCACGCGTGTCGAGCGGCTCAACCTCTCCGCGAAACCGCTCGCTGGCGCGGGCGTCCAGAACCAGTGGCTCGCCCGTGCCGAGTTTTTTCAAAATGGTCGCCGTATCGATCTTGATACTCGCGTCAGGTTGGAGTTCGACAGCCGGTGTCGCCGGCCGTGTGGTTTCGCCTTGTTCCAGTGGCCGCCCCGAGGCGACCCAGGCGGCGAGCCCCCCGTCCAGAAGGGCTGAAGGCTGCCCGAAATAACGCATCAACCACCACAGGCGCGAGGCCACGGCATTGGATCCTTCGTCGTAAGCGACGAGAAGCTTTGCCGGCGACCATCCGATGGACGCCAGGTAGGCCGCGAAGCGGGTGGGTTCGGGCAGTGGGTGGCGCCCGGATTGCTCGGTAATGGGGGAGGACAGGTCCTCGTCGAGATGTGCATAGGCTGCACCGGGGATGTGCCCCGCGCGCCAATCTGCCCTGCCCTTGTCGGCATTGGAGAACTCGAAGCGACAATCGACGGGTATGCAGCGGTCAGCGCCCAGCAGGGCCTCAAGTTCCGCTGCGGATACCAGGATTTTCTTGGCCACTGGTTTGTTCCATCCTCGTTATGAGATTCATCAGCATCGCCGCGGTGGCGCCCCAGATGGTGTAGCCCTTCCACTGCAGAGACCAGATCGTGTAGCGGCGACCGTCGCGCTCGACATGCCGCTCTTCGTACCGGCCCCGATCCAGAGCAACGGATGCAGGTACGGTGAATACCTCGGCTACTTCGCGCTCATCAGGCTGCCAGATCACCGATGGGGTCACCAGGGCGACCACCGGAAGTACGCGGTAGTCCGAGATCGTATCCATGCGATCGAGGAACCCGATCGGCCGCGCCAACTCGGACGGCAGGCCAATCTCCTCGAAGGCTTCCCTGAGCGCTGTCTGCACGGCCGAACGGTCGTCGTCTTCCGCTGCTCCTCCGGGAAAGCTGACCTGGCCCGGATGCTGAGGGAGATGATCCGCCCGGCGAGTCAGCACGAGCTCCGGCTCCGGCAAATCAAGAAACGGCACCAGCACGGCGGCGGTTTTGCCCGGCCGATAGTCATTACTGTTCGGTGGCCTGTAGCCATCGACCCGCAGGGCACGTATACCGGACTCCAGCGGGGACACCGCTTCGAGCAGTCGGTCGCGCCAGAAGTTCATGTGCTTGCCATCCTGGAATTGAATCGGGGCCGCTTGGGCCCCGATTCTCTTGCTTTACTGAACGATTTCAACCAGCTTCAGATCGAAAATC
>Ga0316188_10001744_pt1 | contig 10359 bp, 11 predicted proteins | sample Phiworburrow1_MG_FD_204933 | JGI IMG/M metagenome (GOLD analysis project Ga0316188, IMG submission 204933) | Coastal sediment microbial communities from Maine, United States - Phippsburg worm burrow 1 | ecosystem: Environmental > Aquatic > Marine > Coastal > Sediment | place: USA: Maine... | reverse complement strand
CGTGCAGTAAACCACCTTAGATTACATAAGATCATAATTTTACAGCACAATTCACGAATCTATCCACCCCGGAATCAGTAATGAACCAACACCCTGTGACCGAGAGACTGTTTATTGACGGCCCGGTAGGTCGTCTTGAGGCCGTTATCGAGCGTCCGGGCGAGGGTGCGCTGGAGGGGTGCGCGGTCGTTTGCCATCCTCATCCGCAACACGGTGGCACGATGCATAACAAGGTCGTACATACCTTGGTGCGAGCATTTGTGCGCTCAGGTTACGAGGCGCTGCGGTTCAATTTTCGCGGCACCGAGCAAAGCGACGGTGAATACGATGAGGGTAACGGCGAACTTGATGATGCGCTTGCGGCGATCGAGTGGTTGCGCGCCCGGCACGCGTCCTACCCGCTGTGGCTCGCTGGTTTCTCGTTCGGTGCCGCAATTGCCGTTAAAGCGGCCGTTGCGACTCATGTTGACGGACTCATCAGCGTCGCACCCGCCATCAGTCGTTTTGCCACCGGATTGGATTCACAGCCCGACTGCCCCTGGCTTATCGTGCAGGGCGATGAGGATGAGCTCGTCGACGTCGAAGAAACAGTGGCGTGGGTTGATAGCCTGGAGCCGGGGCCCGAGCTGCTCATCGTTCCGCAGGGCGAACACTTTTTTCACGGGCGGTTGACCGAACTTAGAGATGCAGCGATGAGGTTCATCGCGCAATAAAAAAAGGCCGGGCAATGCCCGGCCTTTCGTTGTTTATCGGTTGTCCCGATTAAACCATGTCTTTGAGACCTTTCAGGGCAGAAACCTTGACAACTTTCGTTGCAGGCTTTGCCTTGAACATCATCTCTTCGCCCGTGAACGGGTTAACACCCTTGCGAGCTTTACGAGCCGGCTTTTTCACGACACGCATTTTCAGAAGACCAGGAATGGAGAACATACCCGGGGCGCCACGACCGCCAAGGTTTTTCTTGATCTGGCCGTTAAGCGATTCGAAAACGGCTGCAATGTCTTTGCGCGTCAGACCTGTGTCGTCAACGATCTTTGCGTAAATTTCAGATTTGGTAGGTGGCTTTTTGGTGTTCGCTGCCATGAAAAACTAACTCCTAAGAAAAGACGAAACGGGCGAATGCCCGCTATGAAAGCGCAGCGACGATAACACTTTTTCAAGTGCTGCGTAAGCGCAAAAAGGCCTTTTTTTTAAGGTTTTTTTGCTGTAGCGGCCAGTCACAAAAACGGGCCCGAAGGGGCCCGCTGCAAAATAATTCGAAAAGTAGTGTTGTTACGAATCCGTATAGAACTGGCGCTGGAACCTGACATTCGACGAATGGCCTGCTCCATCCGGAGTGACCGTGAGATCAAAGATCAGTGTCTCGCGATTGGCAACCGGCGTCTCGCCGATGTAGTAGATCGCAACGACATCACCGGGCTCCTCGATCTTGCGCATCGTGACGCTCTTGAGCTGTCCTGTCAGGTTGACCGTCTTGACGGAGACTTCGCCGGCGACCGGAACGTTGTCAGATTTGCGGATGATGGATACGTTAAGCATTGCACGGTTCTTGCTGCGAACAATGTTGTAGGCGCGCGCGATTTCAGGCGGTAACTGGTCGGTCGACTGCGCACTGAAGTGCACAACAAACTCGCCAATATCAGCAGATGTTGCGGCGGCTGGCTGGGCTTGAGGAACCGCTGCAGGGTCATCAGGTCCGCCGCATGCGCCCAGAAGCGCCAGCAACGAAAAAGAGATCAGAGTTCTTGCCAGTGTCATCAAACCATCCCTCCGTATTTTATTCACTATAAACCATTCGCAGCGTTCTTGACGAGGAACTGCTTGTTGCGATGAGTCTCGCCACGTAGCAGGCTGATTCTTGAAGGGGCGATGCCCAGGTGGTGTGCCAGCAGCTTGACAACGGCCTTGTTAGCTTTGCCATCCGCTGGTGGGGCGGTGGTACGAATGTGCAGGTCACCATTGCGGATTCCCGCCACTTCATTGCGTCTGGCGCGCGGCGTTACTCGCACTGATACGACGAGGTCATCGCCATCTTGTCGCGTGCAGGGCTCAAGCTCTGAAATCAGTAGGGTAATGGTTTGAAGCCAGCGACAATAATCGTTACCGCCGTGATCAAAATGATCGCGACAAGCGGGGAAAGGTCCAGGCCGCCGAGTGGCGGGATGATGCGGCGGAACGGCCGCAACACCCGGTCTGTCAGCGCGTGGATAATCGCAAGGGCCGGGTTATAGCCGCCCGGCGATATCCAGCTCAAAATGACGCGAATGATGATGGCGAAAACGAATAGCCGCAGTGTCAGGAGCACGAGATCCACGATTGCCGTCAGGGCTATCTCGCCAATACCCGCGGTCCTTCCGAAAATGAGGAGGATCAGCAATACCAACAGGTACTGGATAATGAAAGCGACGACAACGGTCGCCGTATCGATGCGACCCACGGGCGGGATAATGCGCCGCAGTGGCACCACGACTGGCGATGTGACTTTCAGAATGGCCTGCGTAATCGGGTTACGATAATCGGCGCCAAGCCACGGCAGCAAGATTCGCAACAACAGCACGAACAGGTAGAGCTGCGCCACGGCATTGACGATAAAAACCAGTGCCTGGGTAACGTTCTCGGGCATTATTTATTCCTTTCCGGCCGCGTGTGCCTGGTTGGCAAGATCCACCGCACGATCACGCGCAGCGACGACGGCGGCACTGAAGATATCACGGAAACTGGTGCCGTCCAGGTAGTCGAATGCGGCGGCCGTTGTTCCGCCGGGCGAGCGGACCCGGGCGATCAGCGAGTCCATGGTTTCGCCTGACTGTTCGGCCATTTCGCCGGCGCCGCGTGCAGTTTCGAGGACCAGGGCAAGGGCATCGTCGTAGCTCAGGCCAAGATCGACGGCCGCCTTCACCAGCATGTCGATAAGCAGGTAGAAGTAGGCGGGCCCCGTACCTGAGACCGCCGTTACCGTATCGATGTCCTCTTCGCTGGCGACCTTAACGACCGGGCCCGTCGTGGAGATAATGTTCGTCGCGGCGCGGAGCTGGTATTCGCTGGTGTGCTCGTTGGCGCACAGCCCCGAGATGCCAAGGCGTAAGAGCGCGGGCTGGTTGGGCATTACCCGAACAACCGGTAAATTGCCACCCAGCCAGGCTTCTATATCGCCACCGCGCACGCCTGCGGCGATCGAGATGACCAGCGGCCGGGTTTCTTGCACGATGGGAGCCAGCGGCCTGCAAACGTCGCACAGGATCTGGGGTTTGACCGCGAGCACGATGCATTCCGCCTCACGTACCACAGCCTCGTTGGACTCGCGGATCACTGTGCCTGGCAGATCTTTCGCGAGCCTCTCACGATGTTCAGCGAGCGGTTCGGATATGAGTATGTGGCTTGGCTCATAGCCGGCCGAGAGCATGCCGCCTGCAAGTGCCCGCGTCATGTTGCCGCCACCGACGTATGCTACTTTTCCGTAGTCCATCTGGTCCTGCCCCTAGGTGTCGCGCGCGCCGAACAGCGCGGTGCCGATACGCACAATCGTTGCGCCTTCAAAAATTGCTGCCCGATAGTCTGCCGTCATTCCCATTGACAATGTATCCGTATCGATACCGGCTGCCTGAAGCTGTTCTGCCAGTTCGCGCAGCACAGCAAAGGGCCTGCGCTGGGCCTCGAATTCGTCTCGTATCGCGGGCAGGCACATTAGCCCGCGAAAATTGAGGTTTGGCAGCGCGGAGCACGCAGCTGCCAGTTCCGGGACTGCGGCGGGCAGGACGCCCGACTTTGAGTCTTCGTCGTCGACGTTGACCTGCAGGCAGATATTCAGCGGCTTGCGGCCCTCGGGCCGCTGCTCGGACAGGCGTCGTGCTGTCTTGAGTTTGTCGATTGTGTGGACCCAGTCAAAGTATTCGGCGACCACGCGTGTTTTATTGCTCTGCAAGTGCCCGATGAAATGCCAGGTCAGGTCGAGGTCGGCGAGGGATTCGATCTTGTCGACGCCTTCCTGGACGAAGTTTTCGCCGAAATCACGCTGCCCGCAGGCGTGTGCCTCGCGGATCTTCTCCACGGGCTGCTTTTTGCTCACAGCGAGCAATTGGACGCCGGCCGGGTCACGGCCGGCCTCAATCGCGGCAGAGTGCAGCAAATCGCTGATCAGCTTTAAGTTTTCCGTGACTCTAATCACGTTTTAGTCCGGTTGCTTCGCTATACTAGGCTCAATTCTGCCCGGGTTATGGTAAGTCCGGGCATTCAAAATGAGGAAGAAATATGGCCGTCGACGTTGCCCAGCTATTGTCGTTCGCGGTGAAGAACAACGCTTCTGACCTGCACCTGTCCGGTGGGGTGCCGCCTATGATTCGCGTCGATGGTGACATCAAGCGTATCAACATGCCGGCGCTGACCCACAAGGATGTCAATAGCATGGTGTACGACATCATGAATGACAAGCAGCGCAAGGACTATGAAGAGTTCCTCGAGACTGATTTCTCATTCGAAATTCCGAAGCTCGCGCGTTTTCGTGTCAACGCGTTCAACCAGAACCGCGGGTCGGCAGCCGTCTTTCGTACTATTCCCTCCGAAATTCTGACGCTCGATGATCTGGGTGCGCCGCCGATTTTCAAGGATTTGGCGATGCACCCCAGGGGCATAGTGCTCGTCACCGGACCGACAGGCTCGGGCAAGTCAACGACGCTTGCTGCAATGGTCGACTACATCAACGAGAACAAACCGGATCACATCCTGACGATCGAAGATCCTATTGAATTCGTGCATGAGTCGAAGAAGTCGCTGGTTAACCAGCGTGAAGTTCATCGTGACACGCTTGGCTTTAACGAGGCGTTACGTTCGGCGCTGCGTGAAGACCCCGACATTATCCTCGTGGGCGAGCTTCGCGATCTCGAGACGATTCGCCTGGCGCTGACTGCGGCGGAAACCGGTCACCTTGTTTTCGGCACACTGCATACCAGTTCCGCATCCAAGACAATCGACCGTATCGTCGATGTCTTCCCCGCGGCCGAGAAAGAAATGGTCCGCGCCATGTTGTCAGAGTCCCTGCGTTCCGTTATTTCGCAAACTCTGCTGAAAAAGATCGGTGGTGGGCGTGTCGCTGCGCACGAGATCATGGTTGGTACGCCGGCTATTAGGAACCTGATCCGCGAAGGCAAGATCGCCCAAATGTACTCGGCAATCCAGACCGGCCAGAACTCAGGCATGCAAACGCTCGACCAGAACCTCGCTGAACTCATGAGCAAGGGACTGATCAACAAAGAAGAGGCGCGCTTCAGGGCCGTCAACAAGGAAAATTTCTAACGGGTGGCGTTAGCGGCCTGACGGGAGACTGAAAAGATGGAACGCGAACAAGCGGTACGACTGACACAGAACCTGCTGCGTAAGATGGTCGAACGCGAAGGCTCAGACCTGTTCTTGACCTGCGGTTTTCCGCCGGCAATCAAGGTCGATGGCACGATCCATAAAGCAACCGATACGCCACTCTCGCCGGACCAGGCCGCGATGATGGTGCGTTCCATCATGAACGACAAGCAGACCAAGGAATTCGATTCCACCAAGGAATGTAACTTCGCCATTGCCCCGCAGGGCATCGGTCGTTTCCGCGTAAGCGCCTTCATTCAACAGGGCCTGGTCGGCGCCGTACTGCGTACGATTACCACCGAAATCCCGACGCTCGAAGAGCTCGACCTGCCCCCGATTCTTAAAGACGTGGTCATGAACAAGCGCGGCCTCTGCATCATTGTTGGCGGTACGGGTTCGGGTAAGTCGACGACGCTTGCGGCTATGATCGGGCATCGGAACGAAAACTCGCGCGGCCACATTATCTCGATCGAGGATCCGGTTGAGTACGTGCATCCGCATAAGGGCTGCGTTATTACGCAACGCGAGGTTGGCGTCGATACCGAATCCTGGCACGCCGCGCTGAAGAACACCCTGCGCCAGGCACCGGACGTCATCCTGATTGGTGAGATTCGTGACAGGGAGACTATGGAGTACGGCATCCAGTTTGCCGAGACGGGTCACCTTTGCCTTGCCACGTTGCACGCCAACAGCGCGAACCAGGCACTCGATCGAATCATTAACTTTTTCCCCGAGGAACGTCGCCAGCAGCTGCTGATGGACCTTTCATTGAATACGAAAGCGTTCGTCTCTCAGCGTCTCATTCCACGCGAGGGCGGTATCGGTCGTATCGCTGCCATGGAGATCCTGCTCAATACGCCGTTGATCGCGGACCTTATCTTCAAAGGCGAAGTCGGGCAGATCAAGGAGATCATGGCCAAGTCGACGCGCCTCGGCATGCAGACGTTTGACCAGGCCCTGTTCGCGTTGTACGAGAATGCCGCTATTACCTACGAAGAGGCTATGCGCAACGCGGATTCGAAGAACGAGCTGCGCCTGCGCATCAAGCTGGAGAGCAAGCGTGATTCAGCGATTGCTGATCACCAGTCTGAGAGCCTGCGCATCATGGAAGAGGACACGGCTCAGACCTTCTGAGTACAAGGAACTACTCGCCAATGAACGTCAAACCGCTATTCAAGTTGATGGTAGAAAAAAAGGCTTCGGACCTTTTCTTTGCGCCGTTCGCACCCGCCAAGATCAAGATCGAAGGCAAGATCATGCCGGTCAACAAGCTCGAAATGACGCCGAAGATGGTCAAGCAGGCGGCCCTCGAGCTTATGGATGCGGAGCAGATGGAGTACTTCACCCGCGAGCTAGAGATTGACTTTGCCTTGTCCGAAGAGGGGCTCGGGCGGTTTCGCGTAAACGTCTTTCACCAGCGCGGCAATGTCGCGATGGTATTGCGATACATCACCAACGAGCTGCCGACGCTCGATGAACTGGGCATGCCCGCGCAGCTGAAAGAGCTCGTCATGCTGCGTCGTGGCCTGATCCTTATGGTAGGTGCAACCGGCGCCGGTAAATCGACAACGCTGGCCGCGATGGTCAATCATCGCAACGAGAAAACCTCATCGCACATTCTGACGATTGAAGACCCGATCGAGTTTCTGCATCCCAACAAGCAGTCGATTATCAACCAGCGCGAAGTCGGCCTGGATACGAAATCCTACGCACGCGCACTTCGAAGCGCCGTGCGTGCCGCGCCTGACGTTGTGCTGATTGGTGAGATTCGTGATACCGAGTCGATGCGAGCTGCCCTCGACATGGCGGGCACCGGTCACCTGGTTCTCGCAACGGTCCACTCAAACAACGCGGCCGAAACCCTGGACCGAATCATCAACCTTTTTCCGCAGGAACAGCATTCCCAGGTCTTTATGGATATGGCGCATTATCTGCGAGCTATTCTCTCGCAGCGTCTCGTGCGAGCGCGAAACGGCAAGCGGGTCGCCGCTGTGGAGCTCATGCTCAATACGCCGCATATCAAGGACCTGATCCTTAAGGGTGATATCTCTGCTGTGAAGGAAGCCCACAAGGACTCGGGCGAGGCCGGCATGCAGAATTTCGACGACGCGTTGCTGCAGCTCTATAAAGACGGCACGATCACGCTCGAAGAAGCCATGTCGCACGCGGACTCGCGTTCCAATCTCGAAGCGAAGGTCAACTTCGGCGGGTAGAAAGCCCTCCTATTTGAAACCCGCTGTCGACTGGTTTACAAAGGACCAATCTTATCTTGCAGCGCAGGTCCCGCGACCGCGGGCGCCGGTGCATTTCGGCCTGGGAAATAATCATGAGAATCGTTGCAGCGCTGGTCCTGCTTTGTGTGTCCGGATCGGTATTCGCCCAGGTTTCGTCGTGGATTCCGGTCGAGATCGAGAATGGCCTCGTGATCGTCCCGATTACGCTGAATGGTGAGCCTGCCAGGGCAATGCTCGACACCGGGGCCAGCGGCAATTTCATATCGCAGTACTTTCTGGATGCGCACGAGGGCGAGTACGCAACAGGCCAGGGGGTCATTGTTACGAGCCCCAACGAGAAGCGCCGTACAGCCATGGCCAACAACATAATGCTGGGAATATTCGGCACGGAATTCGAGATCGACCAGCTGGTGCCAGTCTACTATGACGATTTTGATTTCATCATTGGGCTTCCGTTCTTTGAGTTGTTCGTCGTCCAGATTGACTATCCGGGCAGGCGCATGCGCATCATGGATCATGCTTCGATCGACATGAAGAAGTTGGCGAACGTAAAAATGCGACGTGACGGCGGTTCCGGGCCGCCGCAAGTTCGCGTAGAGCTCAACGGTGAAGTAAAAACCTGGCTGATGCTCGATACAGGCAACGCCGGGCGACTGATGTACGGACGCAGCAATGCTGAACGTCGAGGGTGGCTCGAAAAATACGCGGTCACGCAGGGCGAGGCTGTGGGCGTAAACAGTGTTTCATCCGAGATTGACCTGTTCCGCCTTCCCACGCTGACCATCGGACCGTTCGAGATGGAAAACGTGCTGGTGGGTGTTTCCGCCGGTGACTTCAGTATCGAAAGAACACGGCGTGATAGTCGCACGACAGGGTTTCGGCTTAAGAAGGGGGGGTCGAAGAAAACCGACGGCATTCTCGGTTTCGATGTGCTTCAGCATTACATCGTTACGATTGACATGCGGCGTAACCGCCTGAATCTGGATATTCCCCGGTAGGTGCCGCCATTTTGAGATCGGCTCTCGCAGTCCTTGCAATACTCTGGTCGACGGCCGCCGGTGCCGGAGTTTCACCATGGATCCCGTTCGAGAGTGATCGCGGTCATATCACCATCCCCGTAACCTTGAACGGGAAAGAGACACGGGCGATACTCGACTCAGGTGCGACCGGCAACGGTATCTCGGAACGCTTTTTGGCCGCCCATGAGGGAGAGTACAGGCACGGCCGGAAGATACGCGTAACGGGGGTCATGGGAACGCGCGACGTACGTCTCGCCGACGGCATCGACATTGGCATGTTCGGGGCGACCTTCACGATCGGCGAACTCATGCCAATGCGTTTGCATAGCTTCGACCTGATCGTCGGGCTGCCCTTCTTCGAAAACTACATTTTGCAGATCGACTATCCCAACAGTCGCCTGCGGATCATCGACCACGGGTCGTTCGATCTCAAACCGCATGCCAACGTCAAGATGAAGCGTATCGGCGGGCGAGGGGCGCCGGTCGTAAAAACGCGTCTGAACGACCAGTGGAGTCCCTGGCTGCTACTGGACACAGGCAGCAATGGCGGCGTGTTCATCAAGCGTGGCGACGCTGAGCGATTCGACTGGCTGGAGACTTTTGCGACCGTTGAAGGGCGTGTGCGCGGGGTGAATACGGTCGGTGAGACGGAACGTCTCAATCTGCCGCTCATGACGATCGGCCCGTTTACGCTCGAAAACGTGATCGTGACGGTGCAGGCAGAAGGTGAGAAGACCAACGTGGGCCAGGATTTACAAATGCAGACCGGGACGCGTCTCAAGAAGACCGATTCGGATGGCCTGCTTGGTTACGATGTGCTCAAGCACTTTATCGTGACCATTGATTTCAAACGGTCGCTGCTGAACTTTGAACCTGCGCCGGAGTAGCTGCGACTACCAGGCCACAGTCGCGGCATCGAATACGGGTCCGTCCACGCAGACGCGCTTCATCGCCGCACCCTCGGGCGTATTGATTTTCACCGCACAGCCGGCGCATCCGCCAACAGCGCAGGCCATGAACTCCTCGAGTGAGACCTGGCACGGCAGGCTATAGCGCGCCGCAAGTTCGGCGACAGCCTTGAGCATAGGCGTCGGGCCGCAGGCGAATACCTCTACTTTCGCGAGTTCATCGTCCCCAAGTGTCGACAGCCAGCGGTCGGCGAGATCGGTTACGTAGCCGTTATGACAGCCCTCGTAGCCCTGCAAGCTCGTAAGCCGCGCGGGCGTGCCCCAGCTCTCAAGCAATGGCATCGTGCTGGATACGTCATCATCTATGCCGTTGATGGCAATAGACGACTGCTGCAGGTCGAACGGAAAGGGGATTTCAGAACCCAGGATGGCGAACGGTTGCCACTCGCGTGTGTCCTGGCGCAGCCAGTCTGCGATGTAAATCATGGGCGGGATGCCGACGCCACCGCCGATCAACAGTGTGTTGGGGCGCTCTGGCGACATGTGAAACGGCCGGCCGATGGGGCCAAGAACACTGAGCATGTCGCCCACTTTTTTTTGCGACAGCAGGCGCAGACCCTGGCCGACAATCTTGTAGAGAATCTCGATCCAGTCGTCGCCAGCGCGCATGATCGACAACGGCCGGCGCATGGGCAGCGATGTGTCACAGGTGATATGGACGAAACTGCCCGGTTCCGCAGCAGCGGCACACTTTGGCGCGCGAATTCGCATGATGAACTGATCGCCCGGGAATTCGTCGACCGCGAGGATCTTTCCGTCCTCGACAAAAATCGACCGACGGTTTTCCTG
>Ga0316188_10001743_pt1 | contig 10360 bp, 7 predicted proteins | sample Phiworburrow1_MG_FD_204933 | JGI IMG/M metagenome (GOLD analysis project Ga0316188, IMG submission 204933) | Coastal sediment microbial communities from Maine, United States - Phippsburg worm burrow 1 | ecosystem: Environmental > Aquatic > Marine > Coastal > Sediment | place: USA: Maine... | reverse complement strand
CGACCCTCAGGCGGAACTCTTCGGTGACCGCGTTCAGGTTGTCAGCTTCGTGGGAGCTGATGAAGTCCAGGCGCGCCTTGGCGCGGGACAGCTTGCCCGAGGAGGTCTTGGGCAGGGTGTGGGGGGGGACCAGCTCGACATAGCAGTCCAGGCTCATTTCCAGGCGCATCAGCGCGCTCAGGCGGCGCACCAGGTTGTTGCGCTTCTTGCTGTCGGTTTCCCGGCACTGTACCAGCAGTACGCACATTTCCTCGCCCTCGTGGTCGGGCACGGAGAATGCCACCGCGTCACCCGCGCGCACTTCGGGCTCGGCCTCGGCGATGTGCTCGAGGTCCTGCGGCCAGATATTGCGACCGTGGATGATGATCAGGTCTTTCTTGCGCCCGGTAATGGTGAGCACGCCATCGACCAGGTAGCCGATATCACCGGTGTTGAGCCAGCCGTCCGCATCGAGGGCATGGCTGGTCTCTTCCGGCAGGTTGAAGTAGCCGGACATGACGCTGGGGCCGCGCAGGTAGATCACGCCGCTGTGCCAGTCTTCCAGCACGGTCTCGCCGCCATCGCGAATCTCCACCTCGAAATCCGGCAGGGGCACGCCGCAGTTGACGAAGTGGCGGCCGCGCCCGGGATTATCACTTTCCTCCAGCAGCACGGCGCGGTGGTGATCTGCCAGGTGGTCGCTGTCGATGTGGTGGGTGGTGAAACCGGTCGCCAGCGGTGAAAAGCTGACGCCCAGGGTGCACTCGGCCATGCCGTAGCAGGCCAGGAAGGCGCGGCGGTCGAAGCCGCAGGGCTGCAGCAGCTCGGCGAAGTACTCCAGCGTGTCGGGGCGAATCATCTCCGCGCCGATCCCGGCTACCCGCCAGTTGCTCAGGTCGTAATTGGCGAGGTCGCCGGGGCGCACGCGGCGGGCGCAGAGGTCATAGCCGAAAGAGGGCGCAAAGGAAATGGTCGCGCGGGACTGGGTCATCAGGTCCAGCCACTGGCGCGGGCGCATCGCGAACTCGCGGGTATCCAGGTAGTCGATGGAAACCTGTGCTGCCATCGGTACCAGCATAAAGCCTACCAGGCCCATGTCGTGGTAGAAGGGCAGCCAGGACATCATGCGGTCATCGTTGTTCATCATCAGGCCGTGGCCGATGATGCCGCGCAGGTTCGCCATCGCGGTGTGGTGCTTGATCACCACGCCGCGGGGAAAGCGCGTGCTGCCGGACGTGTACTGGATGTAGGAAATATCAGTGGGATTGACCTGCGGCAGCGGCTGCTCGCCCAGGGGCAGGTCGTGGAAGGCGGCGGGGGTGTTCACCATGCGCAGGGCCAGGCCCTCGCTCGCTTCGAGCAGGAATGACAGATAGCCCTCTGAGGCCACGGCGATGGCGGCATCACTGGCTTCCAGCAGGCGCTGCAGCTGGGCGACGTAGGCCAGGTGGGCTCCGACCTTGACGGAAGCCGGCAGCGCCACGGGAATCAGGCCGGCGTACTGGCAGGCGTAAAAAAAGCTGAGGAACTCGGGGTTGGTTTCGGCGACCAGGGCCACGCGGCTGCCGGGCTCCAGGCCCAGGCCCAGCAGTTTGCGCGCCAGCTCGATGGCCTGCAGGCGCAGTTCGCGGTAGGGCACGGCGGCGTAAATCGCGCCGCGGCCGGTGTAGAAATTGGCGCCGGTCTCGCCCTGGGCAGCATAATCAAGCGCGTCGGTCAGGGTGGCGAAGTCGGCGGCGCGAAAGCTCAGGGAATGGTTTGTCGGCGTGGGATTGAGTTCAGGAGATGACAAAGGTGATTCCTCATATTGGCAGCCTGTCCGGCGCTGCGAGTCCAAATAGTTCACGTACTCCATCCTCCGAATGGCCGAGGATTGAAGCTCAGATCCAAAAACCTGTGGGTATTGCGGGCCGGCGTTGCGTACTTTCCATCACCTCGCGCCCCTACTGGTCGGTAACCTGGACTGGCTACCAGACACGGCGCAACTTTAGCATTTTCGCGCTTGTGGCTCATGGGTAATAATACCAATGAAGCCTGCGTATTAGTGCATGCCCGGGCCCCTTGCCAGTGCCTGCGCGCGCCGCTTCCCGAGCCGCAAGTCCATGTAATTTCTGGGATTTTTCCCGCTTCGTTTCGCAAAGCGAGATTTCGGCTGTATACTCCTCGCACCGCCCTGCGAGGGTGCCTGCCAGGAGACGATATGCCCGCAACCGGGGATCCAGCCGTTACGCTCGAGGTGGTGACGGAGCGCGCCCAGTGGAGCCAGTTCCTGGCCCTGCCGCACCGCCTGTATGCCGGCGACCCCGCCTGGGTCGCCCCGCTGAATTTCGAGCAGCGCCAGCGTTTTTCACCCGCCAACCACTTTTTCGACCACGCCCGCTGGCGGGCCTGGCTCGCGTTGCGCAATGGTGTGCCGGTGGGCCGTATCACCGCCCAGGTCGACGAAATGCACCTGCGGCAGCATGCGGACGGGGCGGGTTATTTCGGCATGCTCGAAGCGGAAGAGGATCCGGCGGTGTTTTCAGCCCTGCTTGAGGCCGCCGCCGGCTGGTTGCGCAGCGAGGGCATGCAAAAGGTGCGCGGTCCCTTCAACCTGCATATCAACGAGGAGGTCGGCCTGCTGGTCGATGGCTTCAGTACCCCGCCCTTCGTGCTTATGGGCCATGCCCGGCCCTACTACGGCGCCGCTATCGAGGCGCAGGGCTACCGCGGGGTCAAGGACCTGCTGGCCTACCATATCCGGCCGGATTTCGAGCCGCCGCGGGTGATGACCAAGCTGGCGCAGCGGGTATCGGACCGGGTGAAGGTCCGCCCTGCGCGCCGCAAGCACCTGAAAGAGGACGCCGCCATCATGCTGGATGTCTTCAACGACGCCTGGGAACATAACTGGGGGTTCGTGCCACTGGTGGCGGCAGAGTGGGAGGAGACGGTGCTGACCCTGGCCAAGCTGATGCCGGACGATTATATCCAGATCGCCGAGTACGACGGCGAACCCGTTGCCTTCATCGTGGCCCTGCCCAACCTCAACGAGGCCATCCGCGACCTGAAGGGCAAGCTGTTGCCCTTTGGCTGGGCCAAGCTGCTGTGGCGCCTCAAGGTGAGTCATCCCCAGACGGCCCGCATACCGCTGATGGGGGTGCGCCAGAGCTTCCAGCACTCGCGCCTGGGACCCACGCTCGCGTTCATGGTCATTGACGCGGTGCGCAAGGCGCTGCACGCACGGGGTGTGAAGAATGTCGAGATGGGCTGGATCCTGGAAGATAACGACGGCATGCGCAATATCATTGAAACCATCGGCGGGCAGGCGTATAAGCGCTACCGCGTATATGAAAAAGACCTGTAATCCATGCAACTGAATCCGGAACAACACCAGCTCACGGCTATCGTTCTCGCGGGCGACAGGACCAAGGCCGATTCACTGATCAATCACACCAAGGTCGGCAGCAAGGCGATGATTGACCTCGACGGCATGCCGATGGTGCGCCGGGTATTGAACGCGCTGCGGGCGTCCAGGGTGGTGAACAAGATCGCCCTGTCAGGACCCGAGGCCAGTGAAATAGCCAAGGATGAGCAGCTGTCCCAGTGGGTTGCCTCCGGCGAGGTGATCTGGACTGAGCCGGGAGTCAGCCCCAGCACCAGCGCCTACCAGGCCATGCAGGCGCTCGGGCCGGAAGAGGCGGTGCTACTGACCACGGCGGATCACCCCCTGCTGACCCCGGAGATTGTCGACGCATTCGGCCGCCAGAGCCTCGCGGACGATGTCGATGTGGCGGTGGGCCTGGCCCCGCACGCGCTGGTACTGGAAGCCTATCCCGGCATCAGGAAGACTGTGCTGCATTTCAGTGACGGGGATTTCTGCGGCTGCAACCTGTTTGCGTTCCTTACCCCTGAGGGGCGCCGCGCGGCCCGCTTCTGGCGTCGCATCGAGCAGGAGCGGAAAAAGCCGCTGGTGGTGATCGGCCTGCTGGGCTGGTGGGCGGTCATCCGCTACCGCCTGGGCCTGCTGTCGCTGGAGGAGGCCCTGGCCAAGCTGAGCAAGCGCCTGGGCCTGCGCATGCGGGCGGTGATCCTCCCCTATGCCAATGCCGCCATCGATGTGGACTCGGTCGCCGACCTGGTGCTGGTCAAGGGTTCGCTGGCCAAGGCCGCCGCGGAAAACGCGTAACCGCCTTGCCTGTAGGGTCGAATTTATTCGACCCTACAGGGCGCGCAGCAGCGTAACGCTCCTCGATTCCCCGGCAACGAATTCCCCGCTGGCGGGCTGGTAATCGCGGGCGGAGATCGCCAGCTGCCAGCCCCCGTCGCAACGCTCCACGCCGTAACAGTTATAACTCGCCACCTGGCCGCCGTGCAGCCCCAGCGCCGAGGCGGAGGGCGCCGCTACAACCGGCGCGGTGCCGTGAACCGTGGCCAGCTCATCGTAGTGGCCGCGGTGGCCGTGGCCGTTCAGTACCAGCTCGGCCCCATGGCTGGCGATGATGTCCTGGACAAGCGCCGCGTCCGTCAGGCGTTTGCGCCACTTGTCCTTGCCGGGAAGGGGTGAGTGGTGGATGTAGACCACCCGGAACGCGCCCCTGGCATGGGCCGCGTCCAGCAGTGCGGGCAGCCGGGCCAGTTGTTCCGGCCCCACCGTGCCGGTGGCCATGAAAGGCGGTTTGGGGCAGGCGGTGCTCAGCCCGATGAATGCGATATCGCCCCGCTCCCGCAGGCTCGGGTAGAGGCTCGCCAGGCTGTCCGGTAAAGTACTCGCGGTATCTGAAGCCATATAGTCCCGCCACAGGGCGAAGCTGTCCCGCCAGGGCGTCGCCACCGAGGCGTCGTGGTTGCCGGGAATGACAGCAACCTCTGCGGGAGTGCCCAGCTCCCGCAGCCAGGCCAGGGCCTGGCGGAATTCCTGGGGCAGGCCGACGTGGGTGAGGTCGCCGGTGACCAGTACCTGGTCCAGCCCAAACTGCTCGAGGTCGCGTCCCAGTGCGGCCAGCACTTCTGGCCGGTGCTCGAACCGGCGCCGCTGGCGCCAGGACAGGTAGCCCAGGGCCCGTTTGCTCAGCAGGTCGCGGGCGCGCACGCCCTCGAGGGAACTCAGGTGGGGATCGGAAATTTGCGCGAAGTGCTGCATCGGTGTCTCCCGGCGCTCAGACCCGTGTGATGACCGCTCCCAGGTCCGCCAGTTTCCGGTCGATATTGGCGTAGCCGCGGTCGAGGTGATAGACGCGATCGATGGTGGTGTCACCGTCGGCGGCCAGGGCGGCGATGATCAGTGAGGCCGAGGCCCTCAGGTCGGTGGCCATCACCGGCGCCCCCTGCAGCCGCTCGCGCCCGTGCACTATCGCGGTGTGGCCCTGCAGCTCGATATTGGCGCCCATGCGCTGCAGCTCCGCGACGTGCATGAAGCGGTTTTCGAAAATATTTTCCACCACCGTGGCGGACCCCTCCGCCAGCGCGTTGAGGGCCATGAACTGGGCCTGCATATCGGTGGGAAACGCCGGGTAGGGCGCGGTGTTGATATGCACGGCCTTGCAGCGCTTGCCGCCGGTATCCAGGTGGATCCAGTCGGGACCCAGTTCGATGTTGGCGCCCGCCTGCTCCAGCTTGCCCAGCACGTGGTGGAGAAAATCCGGGTTGGTGTCCAGTACCCGGATATTACCCCGGGTGGCGGCTGCAGCGGTGAGGAACGTGCCGGTTTCGATCCGGTCCGGCGGCACCCGGTGGCGGGTACCGGCAAGGCTGTCGACGCCCTCGATGGTAATCGTGCTGGAACCGGCACCCTGGATTTTCGCGCCCATGGCAACGAGCAGCCGCGCCAGGTCCCCGACCTCGGGTTCCATTGCGCAGTTTTCCAGCACCGTGGTGCCCTGGGCCAGGCTCGCAGCCATCAGCAGGTTTTCGGTGGCCGTGACCGAGGGGATGTCAAAAGTGAAATGGGCGCCGCGCAGGCGTTTCGCCTTGGCCTTGATATAGCCCGCCTCAATATTGATCTCCGCGCCCAGCGCCTGCAGGCCCGTGATGTGCTCGTTTACCGGGCGCGAACCGATCGCGCAGCCGCCGGGCAGGGATACGTCCGCCTCGCCGAAGCGGGCCAGCAGCGGCCCCAGCAGCAGGATGGCGCCGCGCATGGTTTTAACCAGTTCGTAGGGCGCGTACACGGAGTGCACCTTGCTGGTATCGATACTCAGGTCGGTGCCGGAGCGCTCTACCAGGCAGCCCAGCAGGGTGAGCAGTTTCAGTGCCGTGTCGATATCGCGCACGCCGGGAATATTGCTGATGTGCAGAGGCTCGGCGCTCAGCAGTGAGGCCGCGATGATCGGCAGGGCCGCGTTCTTCGCGCCCGCCACCCGCACTTCACCGTGCAATGGGCCATTGCCGGTGATGATGATTTTTTCCATTAAGCCGCCTGGGCCGGTTCGAACAGGCCAGCCGCCTTGAGGCCTGCATAGGCGTTGATGATCGTATCGATCTGCTCGCTGCTGTGGGCCGCGCTGACACTGTTGCGCAGCAGGAAATTGGTCGAGGGCGATGCCGGGGGAATCACCAGGTTGACATAGACCCCGGCCTCCATCAGTGCTTTCCAGCAGTCGATGGTGCGCGAACGGTCAACCATTTCAACCGCGACCACCGGGCTCGCGGTGGGCCCTACCGGCAGCCCCAGCGCTTTCAGTCCCTGGTAGAGCCGGTTGGCGTTATCCCATACGCGCTGGCGCCTCTCGGGCTCGCTGACAATGATGCGCAGGGCCTCCCGGGTGGAGGCGATGATCGATGGCGATGACGACGCGGTGAAAATATAGGCCTTGATACAGAAGCGGATGGCTTCCAGCTCGGCGTGCCGGCTGACACAGTAGCCGCCGATGGAGCCCAGGCTCTTGCTGAAGGTGCCGACAGTGAAATCCACGTCGGCCTCCACCCCCGCCGCCTGCGCCGCGCCGCGCCCGGTGTCACCCAGCACGCCCATGGAGTGAGCCTCGTCTACCAGCAGGTAGCCGCCGTACTCGCGTTTCACCGCGGCGATTTCCTTCAGCGGGGCCACATCTCCCAGCATCGAGTAGATGCCCTCGGCGATGATCAGGGCCTGGCTGGCGCGATCGCCGAGGCGGCGCATCCGCTTGGCAAGGTCGTCCGGGTCGTTGTGCTTGTAGCGGATGACTTCCGCCTCGCTGAGTTTTACCCCGGCGTAGATGCTGGCGTGGCTGTCCGCATCCAGCAGGATGACGTCCCCCGCACCCGCCAGGGTGGAGCACATGCCCATGGTAGCGGCATAGCCGGTGGAGAACACGATGGCGTGGCCCACCCCGTAAAAACCGGCGATTTCCTGTTCCAGCGCCTGGTGTTCGGCGAAGGAGCCGTTGGCCAGTCGCGAGCCGGTGGTGCCGGTGCCCCACTTCGCCGCGGCGGCCTGGGAGGCGGCAATGCAGCGGGGGTCGAAGGACAGGCCCATGTAATTGTTGGTGCCGGCGAGGATTACCTTGCGACCCTCGACCACGCCCTCGGTGGCCGACAGGATCTGTTCGGTAACGGCGCCAAAGGGCACCACCCCGCGCCCTGCGAGTTCGGCCTGGAAGTCGGCCATGGTCTGGAATTTGTCAAACAGCATGGGGTAGCCCTGTCATCCTTTAAATGAATAGCCGGTAAAAGAACGGCCGCAGATCCTAGTCTACAACCGCAGTTCCCGCAGTGCCGGATTGCACAGTAAAGATGGTATTTTTACGCACTGCTCAGGGGTTGAGTTCCCGCACTTTGTTCGCGAGCTCACCGATGGTATTGACGTCGGGCAGGATGTTGAGGGGAATCGAGATATCGAAGTGATCCTCGATTTTCTCTATGAACTCCATGACTTCAAGGGAACTCAGGCCGATATCGGCGACGAGATGGGTTGATTCTGTCAGTTCAATGTTTTTTTTATTTTGTGTCGCCAGAGCGCTGTACAGGAAGTCCAGGTATTCTTGGTAGTCGGTCATTTCGCCTCTGCCCTTGCGCCAGCCCTTGCGCCACCGGGGGTAAGTCGCTAGATTTCGAAGGCTGGAACTATACCCACGGAAGAATGGTAATGCCAGTCATTTGGTTGATCGACGCCTACCGGGCGGGGGAGCAAAGCCAGGTCCGGGCGCTGGTGGATGCCCTTGGCTGGCCCTGTGAAACCAAGCGCCTGGTGTATCGCAAGCACGTGGTCCTGCAGCATGTCCTGGGGCTTGCCAGCCTGCGCGGGATCACTACTGAATCCCGGGCGATGCTGGAGCCGCCCTGGCCTGACCTGGTCATATCCAGCGGGGTCCGCAACGAGCCGGTGTGTCGCTGGATCCGCGCCCGCTCAGGCGGACGTACCCGCTATGTGCATGTGGGTCGTCCCTGGGGGCCCCTGGGCGGGTTCGACCTGGTGATCACCACGCCCCAGTACCGGGTGCCCGACCGCACCAATGTCCTCAACAATACCCTGACGCTGCACAGCGTAACCCCGCAGCGGCTGGACGCGGCGCGGCAGCAGTGGGCCGCTGCCTTCGCCCACCTGCCCCGGCCGCGGATTGCGGTGATCGCCGGTGGTGACAGCGGCCCTTTTACCCTGGGCCCGCTGGCCGCGTCCCGCCTCGCCCGACAGGCTTCCAGTATCGCGCGCCAGGGCGGGGGCTCGCTGCTGGTTTCCACCAGTTCGCGCACCAGCGATCAGGCCATTGACGCACTGCAGGCGGGGATCGATGTGCCGAATTTTTTTTATCGCTGGCAGCCCTCCGACCCGGCCAATCCCTACCTCGGCATTCTCGCGGTGGCGGACCGGCTGGTGGTCACCGGGGACAGCATTGCGATGTTGTCGGAAGCCTGTGCCACCGGTCGCCTCGTCCAGATGTTCGACCTGGGAGGTATGCGCGGCGCGGGGGGTGACGAGGTCGACTTCCGCCCGGGGGCGACACTCTATGCCGCCCTGATGCGCTGGCTCTGGAACCGCCTCAGTCGCGATATAACCCTGGTGCACCAGCAGTTGCGCGCCAGCGGTCGCGCGTTCTGGCTGGACGAGGAGTCGGGCGCCTCGGTAATGCCGGCGGAGTCCGATATGCAGCGCGCCGTGGCCGCGGTGGAGGGGTTGTTTTGCCGGGACCGGTAGGGTCGAATTCATTCGACCTTTTTGGGCAACGCCATACCTGGTCGAGTGAATATCCGATAAAGCGGGCCAGGCCCTTCGACACTACTTGGCCAGGCTTGACTGGCCCGCGGCGTCCAGCAGGCGGGCACTGCCGGCGTTGAGCTGGTAGACGTAATCCGCCGCCTGCACCAGCGCCCGGTTGTGGGAGATCGCCAGGATGGTGAGCCGTCCCTTCAGCCCCTCCATGGTTTGCCGCACCACCTCTTCGCTTTCCGGGTCGAGAGCGCTGGTGGCCTCGTCGAGAATCAGCAGCCGGGGCTTGTTGATCAGCGCCCTGGCGATCACGATACGCTGGCGCTGGCCGCCGGAGAGCTTGCCGCCGCGCTCGCCCACGATGGTATCCAGGCCCTGCGGCAGCATTGAAACAAAGTCCCAGGCGCCGGCGGCGCGCAGCGCCTCTTCGGCGTCGGCGAGGGTCAGTGCCGGATCCCCGAGAGTCACATTGTGGAGAATGGTGTCGTGCAGCAGCAGGGTATCCTGGGGCACATAGCCGATCATGCTGCGCCACTGCTTGATGTCGATATCCCGCAGCGGCACGCCGTCCACCAGTACCTGCCCCCGCTGTGGTTGCAGCAGCGCAATCGCCAGGTCGATGATGGTGGTCTTGCCCGAACCGGACGGACCCACCAGGGTGGTCAGCGAGCCCGCCCTGATATCCAGGCACAGGCCGTCGAAGACCCGGTGCTGCTGGTCGTAGTTGAAGCACACGTCCTTGAACTGCAGGCCCTGCTCGAAGTGGGGAACTGCGCCGCCGCCGAGTTGTTCCTCCGCGTCTTCGGCCGCCTTGATGGACGCCACCATCGCCCAGTAGGCGCTCTCGCCCTGGGCAAGTTTCTGGTGCTGCTTCTGGACCTTGCCGAAGAAGGAAAATGCCCGGCCCAGGGCCACCACCAGCACCATCACCATCGCCAGGTCGATCGTGAATTTCTCGATGGCGACCCAGACCCCAAGGCAGATGAACCCGGTAAACATCAGCTCCTGGGCGGAGTCCAGGACAGCGCCGTACATCACCTGGCGGCGCAAGGCCTTGTTCAGCTGGTTGGTGTCATGGGCCAGCACCTGGTCCGCCAGGTGTTCCCGGGCCATCGCCTTGAGCGGCTTGACCGACTGCAGGGTGTCTGTCAGGTTGGCCATCAGGGAGGTCATCAGGCGGGTCTGCCGCTTGCCCGCCCGGCGGGTGAGCCGCACCAGGAAGTGGGACAGGCCGATGACGACTGCCCCGGCCACGATGGCCGCCAGCGAGGCGCGCCAGGA
>Ga0316188_10001742_pt1 | contig 10362 bp, 7 predicted proteins | sample Phiworburrow1_MG_FD_204933 | JGI IMG/M metagenome (GOLD analysis project Ga0316188, IMG submission 204933) | Coastal sediment microbial communities from Maine, United States - Phippsburg worm burrow 1 | ecosystem: Environmental > Aquatic > Marine > Coastal > Sediment | place: USA: Maine... | reverse complement strand
AAGGCATCCAGTGCGACGATCATGCCGGTCATGGATAACATGGAGGTGGCCGCAATGGCGATGCCGTATAAACCGGCGAAGTGATAGGAAATCAGAATCCCCAAACAGATCACGATCACCGGCAAGGCGGTGGAACGCATGGACAGGGCCAGACCGGCAATGATGTTGGTGGCATCCCCAGTGGTCGAGGACTTCGCCAGGTTTTGCACCGGTTTGAAACCGGTCGCGGTGTAGTAATCGGTGATCATCACCAACAGGGCCGTCACAACTAATCCGACCAGCGCGGCGCTGTAGATTTGTTGTACCGTGAAACTGCCGTTATCTGCCATCAGGTACTGGGTCGCGGGATAAAAGGCAATCGCCGCCAATACACCTGAAACTAACAGACCCCGGTATAAGGCGTTCATGACCTTACCGCCCGGGCGTGCCTTCACGAAGAAGGTGCCGATAATCGCCGCAATGATGGAGATACCACCGAGCGCCAGGGGATACAACACGCCATGGGTGCTACCGGCACCGAGGCTGAAGCTGCCCAGGATCATGGTGGCGATGATCGTCACCGCATAAGTCTCGAACAGATCCGCGGCCATACCGGCACAGTCGCCAACGTTGTCACCGACGTTATCGGCGATCACCGCCGGATTACGCGGGTCGTCTTCGGGAATACCGGCCTCGACTTTACCCACCAGGTCAGCGCCGACATCTGCACCCTTGGTGAAGATACCGCCGCCGAGTCGGGCGAAAATGGAAATCAGCGAACCGCCAAAGGCCAGGCCCACCAAAGGACCCAATTTCACGACGCCCTCACTAATGTGACTGAGATAGGCGTAATAACCGGCTACGCCCAATAGACCCAGACCAACCACCAACATGCCGGTGGTGGCGCCGCCGCGAAAGGCGATGCGTAAGGCGGGATTGAGACCCTCGGCGGCCGCTTGCGCAGTACGGGCATTGGCGCGTACCGAGACAAACATGCCGATAAAACCTGCTGCACCGGAGAGGACCGCACCGATGAGAAAGCCGACTGCGGTCAGGCCATCAAGCAGAAAAAAGATCGCCAGGAACAGCACGACCCCGACAATGCCGATCGTCGTGTATTGACGTTTGAGGTAGGCCGAGGCCCCTTCCTGAATTGCGGTTGAGATTCGTTTCATCTCGTCGTTCCCTTCGGGAAGACGCAAGATGCTGGAACTGGCGAATACGCCGTAGATAATTGCGACAATGGCACAGGCCAAAGCAAAGACTAATGCTGACTCCATCCTTCTATCCCCTTTTGTTGTAATTCAGTTTGGTGAGACGGTGTAATCCTGCATCATTCTAAGCCCAGGCGGCGCACAAAGAACCCTTTATCAATTTAATGCGTGGATAAAATGATTCTTCATTTCACAGCGAATGCGCATTTTGCTCTTTTTTTATACATTAGGGCTGACCGTCAGTTAATTCCTCTTTGGTAACCGGCATCAGGTGGGCGCGTTGGATTTTCAACGCGAGGACCATAGTGCTGGCCACATAGATAGATGAATAGGTGCCGACCACAATACCCACGATTAGCGCAATCGAAAAGGGTCGAATCATATCGCCACCCCAGAAAAACATCGCAATCAAAACCAGTAAGGTGGTAAACGAGGTGATGATGGTACGCGACAGGGTCTGGTTGAGGGAGGAATTTGTGATTTCCATGGTGGTGCCTTTACGCATCTTGCGGAAGTTCTCCCGAATCCGGTCATACACCACGATCGTGTCATTCAGTGAGTAACCAATCACCGCGAGTAATGCGGCAAGTACCGTTAAATCGAAATTCAATCTAAATACCGAAAAGAAACCAAGTGTAATCACCACATCGTGTACCGTGGCGACAATCGCACCGAGAGCAAAACGCCACTCGAAGCGCATCATGACATATAACATGATGCCAGCTAGCGCGAGCAACATGGCGATACCGCCATCATCGCGCAGTTCTTCACCGACCTTGGCGCCCACGAACTCACGGCGGCGCACGTCGATCTGGTCTTCAGTGTATTTTTGCAGGGCCGCAATCACAGCGTTGCTAACTTCTACCTTGGAGACATCAGCTTGTTCGGAAATGCGAATCGTTAGATTCTGTCCGCTTGCGCCGATCTGTTGCACGACTGCGTCTTCAAAGCCTTCTTTGGTTAACGATTTGCGCACTTCTTCAGCCGATACCGGCTTGCTGTATCCCACCTCAACCAAAATCCCCCCCTTAAAGTCGAGGCCCAAATTCAGCCAGTTGGTGGCGAGGGATACGATGGAGGTGGTAATTAATACAGCGGATAACACAAAGCCGATCTTGCGTTTACCAATAAAATCGAAATTCGGTGTCTTGGAAAAAAACTTCATATCAGGTTCTCATCATATAGATAGTTTCTTGATCTTCTTCTTGCCGCCGACTAACAGGTTAACAATCGCACGCGTGCCCATGATGGCCGTAAACATCGACGTGGCGATACCAATGGACAACGTGGTGGCAAAGCCCTTGACCGGACCAGTACCAAAAATGAAAAGTACAATGGCGGCAATCAAGGTTGTCACGTTAGCATCAAGGATAGTTGAAAAAGCCTTATCGTAACCGGCATTGATACTGGCATGCGGGGTATTGCCGATGGCCAGTTCTTCGCGGATACGCTCGTATATCAAGACATTGGCATCCACCGCCATGCCCACGGTCAACACGATACCGGCAATACCGGGCAGGGTCAGCGTCGCCTGGAATATTGAGAGCACGGCAACTATCAGTACGATATTCACCAGCAACGCAAGATTGGCCAATAAGCCAAAACCGCGATACCAGAACACCATGAAGGCAGCCACTATCAGCGTACCAATAATGACCGAGTTGATCCCTTTCTCGATATTTTCCGCACCCAGGGCCGGACCGACTGTGCGTTCCTCGACGATCTGGATTGGCGCGGCCAGCGCACCGGCGCGTAATAACAGAGCAAGGTGAGTCGCTTCATCACGCTGTAGGCCGGTAATCTGAAACTTCTTGGAAAAGATCCCCTGAATGGTGGCCAGGCTGATTACTTCTTCGAGCTTGTGACGCACATTGACGACCTGGCCTTCCTTCTCGACTTTTTCGTTTTCATATTCGATGAAGACCACGCCCATACGTTTACCCAGGTTTTCCTTGGTGTTGTCGCCCATACGTTTAGCGCCGACACCATTCAAGGTGACGTTCACCGCCGGTTGACCGTTCTGATCGGAACCGGAGGTGGCGTGAGATATTTCCTGGCCGGTAATAATGATCTTGTTCTTTAACAATACCGGACGTTTGTCTTCGCGCATGATGTACAGCTTAGCCCCCGGTGCTTTGCCTTCCTTCGCCTGCTCGACGGTATGTTCGGTGTCCTGCATGCGGAACTCGAGACTCGCGGTAGCAGTGATGACGCTGATCAATTCCTCACTGTTTTGCACCCCGGGGAACTCCGCCACAATGCGATCATCGCCCTGGCGGATAATCACCGGCTCCATCAAGCCCTGGTACTTGTCATCGATACGCTTTTTCAACACGGTGATGATCTGGGTGATGGTGTTGGAACGATGTTCTTCCATTTTGCGTTTGTTGATTGTGCCTTTCAGATAAAAGGCGCCGTCGCTCTCGTAGGTGCTGAAATCCAGGTCCGGGACCTCGCCACGCAAGGCGCTGCGGGCACGCTCCTGGGTGTCGGCATCCTTGTATTTGATTTCGATGGCGTCTTTTTTCACCACCGTACTCAGGGCACGCAGGTTCTTTTCCTTCTCCTTGCGTACGTAGTTATTGATATCACTCTTATAGCGGTCCAGTTGCTGGGCAATGGCCGTGTCCATATCAATTTCAATCAGAAAGTGCAGACCACCGCGCAGGTCCAGTCCCAGGTACATGGGATAGGCATTCAAGGACGTCAACCAATGGGGCGTAGTCTTGGCGTAATTGAGGGCCACGACATACTCTTTGCCCAATAATTCGCGGGCGAGGTTCCTGGCCTTGGACTGATCGGCTTCGTTCTTGAAACGAATCAAGGCGCCATGCTTGTCGATAGTCGCGTGATTGTAGTCAATCTTGGCGTCTTTCAAGGCCGCCTCGATACGCGTGAGGGTCGCGTCGTTGAGCACGGCATTGCGCCCGGCGGCTATCTGTATCGCCGGATCATCCAGGTATAAATTTGGCGCGGCATAAATCAATCCCCAGACGACCACAAGCAGGATCAGGACATACTTCCATAATGGATAACGGTTCATAACTGCTCTTTATTAAAAATTATTCTTTTTCAGCGGCTTTGAGGCTGCCCTTGGGTAATACCGTGGAAATGGCTTGCCGTTGAATTTTGACTTGCACATTGTTGGCGATCTCAACCGTCAGATACTGTTCACTAATATCGACGATCTTGCCGAGCATACCACCGTTGGTGACGATCTCGTCGCCCTTGCCCAGGGCCTCGACCAGCTTACGATGTTCTTTGGCGCGTTTTTGCTGCGGGCGGATTAATAGAAAATAAAATATGACGATCATGCCGACGAAAAACAGCATACCCATGATCGGATCGTTGGCTTGCGGCGCCGCGGCACCACCATCGGCATAGGCTTGTGAGATGAAGAAGCTCATGTAAACACCCTTAGTTAAATGAATTTGTTATGGTTTGCTGAGGTCAGCGGGGCCGTATTATTGCACATTTGCCGCCGATGTTTCGCGTTTTGCATGGAATTCCCGTACAAATGACTCAAGTTTTTGGGCCTCGATGGCCGCACGCAGGCCGCGCATAAGTGATTGGTAATAATGCAGATTATGCAGCGTATTCAGGCGGGCCCCAAGGATTTCGCCGGCCTTGTCCAGGTGGCGCAGATAGGCACGGCTGTAATTTTGGCAGGTGTAGCAATCACAAGCGGGGTCCAGGGGCCTAGTATCGTGCTGGTATTGGCTGTTACGAATACGCACTACCCCCTCGGAGGTGAAAAGGTGACCATTTCGCGCATTACGTGTCGGCATGACACAGTCGAACATATCGATGCCCCGACTCACCGCATCGACGATGTCCTCCGGTGTGCCGACCCCCATCAGATAGCGTGGCCGATCCCGGGGTAACAGGGGATGGAGCCCTTCCAATACCTTGAGCATCTCTTCTTTGGGTTCCCCTACCGATAGACCGCCGATGGCATAACCATCAAAACCGATCTCGATCAAACCTTGCAGCGATGCCTTGCGCAAATTGTCATACATGCCGCCCTGCACGATCCCAAACAGCGCGGCCGGGTTATCGCCATGGGCCGCTTTGCTGCGCCGCGCCCAACGCAGCGACAACTCCATGGACTCACGCGCCTGTTGTTCGCTGGCCGGATACGGCGTGCACTCGTCGAAGATCATGACGATGTCCGCGCCCAGCGCCCGCTGCACCTGCATGGAAATCTCGGGGCTTAAAAACACCGGTGAGCCATCCACCGGTGAGGCGAACTTCACGCCCTCCTCGCTGATTTTGCGCATCTTGCCCAGGCTCCAGACCTGAAAGCCACCGGAGTCGGTCAGGATTGGCCCGGACCAGTGCATAAAATCATGCAGGTCACCATGTAACTGAATGATGTCTGTGCCCGGCCGTAACATGAGATGAAAGGTATTCCCCAAAATGATTTGTGCACCGAGCTCGCTAAGCTCTTCCGGCGTCATCGCCTTGACCGTGCCATAGGTCCCCACGGGCATGAAGGCCGGGGTTTCGACCACACCACGATGAAAGCTCAGACGTCCGCGACGGGCATCACCATCTTGTTGCATCAGGTCAAATTGCATGGCGCGATTATAGGCTCAATAGATCAACATGGCATCGCCATAACTGAAAAAGCGATAACGTTGTTGAATGGCATGCGCATAGGCCTGCATGGTCGGCGCATACCCGGCGAAGGCGCTCACCAACATGAGCAGGGTCGATTCGGGTAAGTGAAAGTTGGTGATCAGGGCATCTATAACCTGAAACTCAAACCCCGGGGTAATGAAAATATCCGTCTCACCTTCGTATGCGGACAGTTGCCCTGAACGTGCCGCGGTTTCCAAGCTGCGCACCGTGGTCGTCCCCACCGCCACCACGCGTTTGTGCGCAGCCTTGGTCGCGAGAATTTTATCGACGGTTGCCTGTGTGACGGCCAACCATTCATGATGCATTTTATGTTCGGCAATGTTTTCCACTCGCACCGGCGCAAAGGTGCCGGCGCCCACATGCAACGTGACATAGGCCTGCGCAATACCTTTATCGGCAAGTTGCGCCAACAGGGCCTCATCAAAGTGCAGACCGGCAGTAGGTGCCGCCACCGCGCCGGCGTGTTGTGCATAGACGGTTTGATAACGCTGAGCATCCTCACTCTTGTCGGACCGCTCGATATAGGGTGGCAGCGGCATGTGCCCGATGTCATCCATGATTTGCAGCACGGAGGTTTCTCCCTGGATCGCCAGACGATAGAACGCGTCTTCACGTGCGAGCACCTGACATGTATGACGATTATCCAATATGATTGATGAACCGATTTTTGGCGACTTACTGGCGCGGACCTGCGCGATGACCTCGAAGGGATTGATCACCCGTTCCACCAGGACTTCCACCTTACCGCCGCTGTCCTTGTGGCCAAACATCCGCGCGGGGATGACCTTGGTATTGTTCATGACCAGGAGGTCACCGGGTTCCAATAATTTAACGATATCGGTAAAGGTTTTGTCCGCAAGCTCGCCATTGGTTTTATTCAGCGTCAACAAGCGGCTCGCCGTGCGCTGTTCGCTGGGGTATTGGGCAATCAGTTCCTGAGGAAGCGCGTAGTGAAAGTCAGCAAGTTTCATATTCGGGGGTACAGGCACACAATAGCCGTGACAATCTTAATAGCCGCGGGGGCCGGTTTCGATACTGACTAGATTACCATTGTAAAAGGTCAGAATACGCAGAAAACTATTCGGACCATAATTGTATACCCACTCATCGACGGGGACCGTCGTTCTCTGTCTGACACCTGGGGCTATTGGATTAGTGACGGTTTCTATGCGGCGCGAAGTGCTGTCAGGTTGCCCGCATTTCTCCTGGACTTCTACGGCTGTCACACCTAAAGAAAAATCGTTGCTATCACACTCGCGCGTCACCAGGGATGGGTTAAAACCATAGTCACCGGTTTCAAGATTCACCACCCGGTTATTTCGTATGGTCACAAACCGCATAAAATTGTTCGGGCCTAGATTATAGACCCAACGTTCGATAACATTGCTAATGCGATGCTCGAAATCCGTGTCCTCACCAAACACAATCTCGTCATACCAACGGTCGACCCAGAAAGGTTCACCACAGTACTGTTTGACTTGTATGGCGAGGTCACCCTTGCTGATGAGGTTGTTTCCACAGCGCATGGCATGGGCTGACGGGATTAGCATAAATAGCGATATGCCCAACAGGACGAACCTAGGTAATCGTAACGAGATTCTATATTTAAAAATCATTTCTTCGCTTAGCCCGTGTTGCGCATCCCCGCCGCAATCGCATTGATACTGCGTAGCAAGGGATCCAGCCAGCGATTGCGTTCCTCTTCACTCACGCTTTCATCACGGAAACGATGTAGTAACATTAACTGGATCTGATTCAGCGGATCCAGGTAAGGGTTACGCCTGCTCAACGATACTGCCAATTGTGGCGTTTCCGCCATCAGATAGGGCAACTTGGAGATCCCTAACACATTGCGCACGGTGTCTTCGTGTTCATCACGGATTGCGCGATACACGGGAATGGCCTTGTCCTGGTCCAGACACAGGCTGACATAGGTGTGCGCGATATGCATCTCCGCCTTGAACAAGGCCATCTGCGAATTGCTTAATAAGGCGCGAAAGAACGGCCAGTGGCTGTACATCTCCTGGAGTTTTTGTTTGCGTTCGCTGCGCTGATCCATCCAGCGATTGATCGCGGTACCGATACCGTACCAGGCAGGCATGGTATGCCGCGATTGCGCCCAACCGAATACCCAACCAATAGCGCGCACCGAAGTTTTGGAGCGATCGGTCTTTTTCCGATGGGAGGGACGTGAACCGATATTCATCAAGGCGATTTCAGAGACCGGAGTTGCCTCGTAAAAATAATCGAGGAAGCCGGGGGTGCGATCGGTCAGGGTGCGATAGTGTTGTTCGCCGATACTCGCCAGCTCCTTCATGACTGCGCAATATTCGGTGTCGTCTTCTTCCACCGGCATGATGAGATTTTTACTGGCCTTGAGCAGACCCGTGACGCCCATGGTCAATTCATACAGCGCGGTTTCCTGGTTACTATATTTATAGGATAGGACTTCACCTTGTTCGGTGAATTTAATCTCGCCATGCACGGTGCCGGCGGGTTGCGACAAAATCGAGTCGTGGGTCGGGCCGCCACCGCGACCAATGGTACCACCGCGGCCATGGAACAAACGACACTGGATGCCACGCGCATTGGTCAGGGTGGTAATAGTCTTTTGGGCCTGATACAGGCTCCAGGCGGAAGATAAAATACCGCCGTCTTTACAGGAATCCGAATAACCGAGCATGACTTCCTGTTTATTACCGGAGGCCTTTAACAAAGCTGCATAAGTGGGATTATCCAGCAGGCGGGTCATAACCGGTTCGATATGTGCCAGGTCATCGATGGTTTCAAACAGCGGTGAGACACGCACATGACAGTACCAGTCCACGCCATTGTGACCAGCCAGACCACTCAGCCCGGCGAGAAACAACACCTCCATAACATGGCTGGCTTCATGAGTCATGGAGATGACATAGTTGCCAAAGGCATTGGGGCTGATGACTTGCCGCATGTTGGCCATCACGTCGAATAATTCGAGAGTCTCTTGCGACATCGCCGTCAACTTGGATTTATCGAAAGTGACGACATCGCCAGCGAGCAAGTCTGAAAGCATGGCAAGGCGCTCTGGCTCCGACAGGGACAGATAATCCTTGCCGCCAAGCTGGGCGAGAATTTCGGCGACGGTCTGCGAATGTATTGTTGATTCCTGACGCACGTCGAGCTGGGTCAGGAAAAACCCAAAGGTCTCAACCAGGCGGATCAGATCGCGCAGTTCGCCGCCGGCGACGATGGCATCGCCATGGCTGATCAGCGAATCACGAATCAGAAAGAGATCATCCAAAAATGCCTGCTCGTTGAGATAGGCGTTGGCATGGGTTTGTAGCGGCTTGCCATCGAGTCGTTCCTCAATCGCATCCACAGAAAACATGAGGCGGCGATGCATAAAATAAAGTTTGCGACGATACGGCTCAGTTTCAAAACGTTCCGGAACTTGCGCAAAGGTATCAGGTAGTTCGGCTTCGTCCTGGTCAAGACTTTGGCTAAAGTCCTTACTGGGCTGGCACAATTTACTGGAGTGGGTCAGGACGTGTGACAAGGCCATGATACGCCGCTCGTATTCACGCATGACCTCCCGTGCCTGCAGACACAGGGCCATCACAGTGGTTTGCGGTTTCACAAACGGGTTGCCATCCCGATCGCCACCAATCCAGGAACCAAAGCGAATAAAGCTGGGTACGCTTATCTGTTGATCCTCGCCTGCATAGATGTCACCGACGGCGCGTTCGGCATTGCGATACACCAGGGGTACCGATTGAAACAGACTCTCGCGAAAATAGTGCAAGCCATTTTTGACTTCATCGACGACTTGTAAGCGACGTTCGCGTACTTCGTTAGTTTTATACAGGATTTGGATATTGCGTGTCAGCTCATTGACCGCACGCTCGCGATCCAGGCGGGTCATCTTCTGGGTCAGTCGCTCATTGATCAAAAAGATGCGGCGTAACGCCTCCATCACCGTGCGGCGTTTCGATTCCGTCGGGTGTGCGGTAATCACGGGGATATATGCCAGGTGATCAAACAGGGTTTGCACCTGATCATGGGTCACGCCCTGACTTTTCAAATCCCGCAGGGTCTGGATAAAGGAACCGAACCAGCGCGGGCCATTGCGATCCACATCCTTGCGGCGTTGCTGGTGGCTATAGGACTCTTCCGCAATATTGACCAGACTGAAATAAATCGTAAACGCACGTACCACCTGACCCAGGGTATCGGGGTCCAGTGACTCAATCAGTCGCAACAAACGCCGGCGTTTGGCGGGATTGTCTTCCTGACGCAGGCCGATATGACCTTTGCGTAAGGCCTCGACGGCGGCGAACACACGTTGGCCGGCCTGTTCCCGCAAAATCTTACCAAGGATATTCCCAAACAGTTTGACCTGACGACGCAGTGCCTTGTCATGCACGACATCTGCGGGGATTTCGATGCGGCTGGAGGGAAAGGGTTTGATTTCGGCGGTCATGATTTACTCAGTTCATACGTCGGGTCGCGTATTATACCGGTTTGTGCCAGTGCGCGCCTATGGATG
>Ga0316188_10001741_pt1 | contig 10363 bp, 10 predicted proteins | sample Phiworburrow1_MG_FD_204933 | JGI IMG/M metagenome (GOLD analysis project Ga0316188, IMG submission 204933) | Coastal sediment microbial communities from Maine, United States - Phippsburg worm burrow 1 | ecosystem: Environmental > Aquatic > Marine > Coastal > Sediment | place: USA: Maine... | reverse complement strand
GGCCACACGCACCGGCCTGGCTCGCACGTCGTCGACCTCGGCGACGCGCTGGCGGAGCGCTGGGTGCTGCCCGACTGGGACCTGGACGACGCCGAACCACGCGGCGGCTTCCTCGAGTTCGCCGACGGCCGGCCGAGGCTGGTCCTGTTCGACTGACGGGCCGCGCGCAAACGCGGGGCCCGGCCCGCCGCTACTCGTCGACCAGCTTGTTCAGCTCCGAAGGGCTGACGGCATGGACCGCGTCGACCGCGCTCTTCGCCTCCTCGATCGGGATGCCGTTGCGCTCGAGCGCGAGGACCAGCTGGTCGATCACGCGCTGCTGTGCCGCGGCGTGGTCCACCAGCCCGTGCAGCGCCTTGGTCAGGGGATCGTCACCGTCCTGCGAGATGCCGTAGGCCGAGAAGCCCATCCGGTTCGCGGCCTGTTCGCGCGCCGCGTCCGCTTCCTTGTGCAGGATGCGCGCCGGATTGCCTACCGCCGTCGTCCCCGGGGGCACCTCCTTGACCACCACGGCATTGGACCCGATACGCGCCCCGTCGCCGACGGTGAAACCGCCCAGCACCTTCGCACCGGCGCCGACGATCACGTTGCGGCCGAGCGTCGGGTGGCGCTTCGCGCCTTTCACGGTCGACGTGCCGCCGAGCGTCACGCCCTGGTAGATCGTCGATCCTTCCCCGATCACGGCCGTCTCGCCGATCACGATGCCCATGCCGTGGTCGATGAACACGAAGCGGCCCACCTGCGCACCGGGATGGATCTCGATCCCGGTCAGCAGGCGCGAGATGTGCGACACGAAGCGCCCCAGCCAGCGCAGCCCGACGTTCCAGCAGGCGTGCGCCAGGCGGTGCATCCACAGCGCGTGCAGGCCCGGGTAGCAGGTCAGCACCTCCCAGCGGCTGCGTGCCGCCGGGTCGCGCTCGAGGATGCAGTCGATATCTTCGCGCAAGCGTTTGAACATGGTGGATCCGACGTAGGGCCGCCGATTCTAGCGGCCGCGCTTGCGCCCGGCGCGATCCGCGCGCGACTCGATGATTGCGGCCGTCACGCCGCGCAGCACGTCGATCTCGGTCTGCGTCGGGCGCGCCCGATTGAACAGCCGTCGCATGCGCTGCATCAGTCGCTTCGGCTCGGCCGGATCGAGCGCTCCGACGGCGACCATGGCCTGCTCGAAGTGCGCATAGAACCGCTCCAGCGCCTCGACCGGCGCGGGCGCCTCGTCCGGCCCGAAGCGGCGCTGCGTCGCATGGATGGCCGCGGTGCCGCGCAGGGCGAGCTGGCACTCGTACGCCGCCACCTGCACCGCCTGCGCGAGGTTCAGCGAGGAAAACGACGGGTCGGCCGGGATGGCGCAGCACACCTGGCAGCGCTCGACGTCCTCGTTGGCCAGGCCGGAGCGCTCGGTGCCGAACACGAAGGCGACCTGCTCGTCCGCTGCGCCGAGCCGGTCCGCGGCCGTCCCCGCGCAGGCGTGCAAGTCCAGCAGCGGCGGGCCGAACTGGCGGTCGTAGCCGGTCATGGCGAACGCCGTGTGGACCCCGGTCAATGCTTCGGCCAGGCCACTGCAGGACTCGCTTGCGGCCAGCACGTCGGCCGCGCCGGTGGCCAGCGCGACTGCTTCGGGCTGCTCGCGGTACAAGGGATCCTTCGGCTGCACGACGACCAGCCGGCGGAACCCCATGGTCTTGATCGCGCGCGCCGCCGCGCCGATGTTGCCGGCATGGCTGGGCGCCACCAGTACGAAGCGGATGCGGTCAGCGGCAGGGGACATGTGGGCTGCAGGTGTCAATCGACTAGAATCGACGGCCAGTCTAAATGCCGCCGACCGTCCGGTCGGTGCGCCCGCTCATGCATCCGATGCTCAACACGGCCGTCAAGGCCGCGCGCAAGGCAGGTTCCATCATCAATCGGGCCAGCCTCGATGTGGATCTCGTGAAGGTGGCGAACAAGGGGAGGAGCGACTTCGTCACCGAGGTCGACCGGGCCGCCGAGCAGGCCATCGTCGACATCCTGCTGAAGGCGTATCCCGACCACGCGATCCTGGCCGAGGAATCCGGCGCCAGCGGCGATTCCGAATACACCTGGATCATCGACCCGCTCGACGGCACCACCAATTTCATCCACGGCTTCCCGCAGTACGCGGTGTCGATCGCGTTGCGCCACCGCGAACACGTCACGCAGGCCGTCGTCTACGACCCGACGCGCAACGAGCTGTTCACCGCCACGCGCGGCCGCGGAGCGTTCATGAACGAGCGGCGCATCCGCGTGTCCAGGCGAACCAAGCTGTCCGAGTGCCTGATCGGCACCGGCTTTCCGTTCCGCAGCTTCGAGCACCTCGACGAGTACGTGCGGATGTTCCGCAGCATCACGGAGCACACGGCCGGCATCCGGCGCCCGGGCGCCGCGGCGCTCGACCTTGCCTACGTCGCCGCCGGGAGGCTCGACGGGTTCTGGGAAATCGGGCTGTCGCCATGGGACATGGCCGCCGGCAGCCTGCTGATCCTGGAGGCCGGCGGCCTCGTGTCGGACTTCAAGGGCGAACCGGCCTACCTGTCGGAAGGCCGCATCGTCTGCGGCGCCCCGAAGATCTTCCCGCAACTGCTCAGCCTGGTCGGCAACGTGCATCCGGCGCGCAGCGGCTGAACGCGCCCGACGTCCATCCGTGAGCGCCCCTGCTGACTTCGCCGGCCACACGCCGATGATGCAGCAGTACCTGCGCATCAAGGCGCAGCATCCGCACATCCTGCTCTTCTACCGGATGGGGGACTTCTACGAGCTGTTCTACGACGATGCGGAGCGCGCGGCGCGCCTGCTGAACATCACGTTGACGACGCGCGGAGCCTCCGGCGGCGCGCCCGTGAGGATGGCGGGCGTCCCGGTCGTGTCGGTCGAGCAGTACCTGGCGAAGCTCGTGAAGCTCGGCGAGAGCGTGGCGATCTGCGAGCAGATCGGCGACCCCGCCACCAGCAAGGGGCCGGTCGAGCGCAAGGTCGTGCGCGTCGTGACGCCCGGCACGCTGACCGATCCCGCACTGCTCGACGCCAAGGCCGATGCAGTGTTGCTCGCCATCGCGCCGCCGACGCGCCGCAGTGGGGAGTTCGGCCTCGCGTGGCTGGTGCTGTCATCGGGCGAACTGCGCGCGACAGCCGTCGCGTTCGCGCAACTCGGCTCGGAGCTGGCGCGCATCGTGCCGAGCGAAGTCCTGGTGCCGGACAGCTGGCACGACGCGCTGCGCAAGGTGCTGCCCGCCGACCGCTGCACCGTGCAGGCGCGTCCGGACTGGCACTTCGATGTCGAGCGCGGCACGCGCGCGCTGCAGCAGCAGTTCGAGGTCGCCACGCTCGACGCGTTCGGCCTCGGCGACGCCCCGCAGCTCGTCGCGTCGTGTGCAGCGCTGCTCGACTACGCGCGGGACACCCAGGGCGGCACGCTGGCGCACGTGCGGACCCTGCGCCGCGAGGAAGTGTCGGACTACGTCGCGCTCGACGCGGTCACGCGGCGCAACCTCGAGATCACCGAGACGCTGCGCGGCGAGGACGGGCCGACCCTGTTCGGGCTGCTCGATCAGTGTTCGACCCCGATGGGCAGCCGGCGCCTGCGTCACTGGCTGCACCATCCGTTGCGCAGCCAGGCCTCCGCCGCCGCGCGCCATGCCGCCGTGCAGACGCTGCTCGACGCTTCCGGCGTGCGGCAGCAACTCGGCGCCGAGCTGCAGTCCATGCCCGACCTCGAGCGCATCGGCGCCCGCATCGCGCTAGGGTCGGTCCGGCCGCGCGAGCTGGCTGCCCTGCGCGACGCCCTGCCCCGCGCCGTCCGTGTGGGTGAGATCCTCGCTGCGCTCGAGTCGGACCTGCTGGCGTCGCTGCACGCGGCCATGCAGCTCGACCCGGGGCCGCACACCCTGCTGCAGTCCGCCCTGGTGGCCGAGCCGGCACACGCCGTGCGAGATGGCGACGTGATCGCGACCGGGTTCGATGCCGAGCTCGACGAGTTGCGCGCGCTGCGCGACAACACGGGCCAGTTCCTGGTCGACCTCGAGGCGCGCGAGCGGTCCCGCACCGGCATCGCGAACCTGCGGGTCGAGTACAACCGGGTGCATGGCTTCTTCATCGAGGTCACGCACGGCCAGGCGGCCAAGGTGCCGGACGACTACCGGCGCCGGCAGACCCTGAAGAACGCCGAGCGCTACATCACCCCCGAGCTGAAGGCGTTCGAGGACAAGGCGCTGTCGGCGCGGGAACGGGCGCTGGCGCGCGAGAAGGAACTCTTCGAGCGCCTGGCGACCGAGCTCGCCCCGCACGTGCCGGCACTGCTGCAGGCGGCCTCCGCCCTGGCCTCGGTGGACACCCTGTATGCCCTCGCGCGCCACGCCGAGCGCGCGCGCTGGGTTCGCCCGCAGTTCGCCGAGGCGCCGCAGATCGAAGTGCGCGCCGCACGCCACGCGGTGGTCGAACGCGAACTCGAGACGTTCGTGCCGAACGACTGCGTGCTGAAGGCGGGACGCCGGCTGCTCGTGATCACCGGTCCGAACATGGGCGGCAAGTCGACCTACATGCGATCGATCGCCCTGATCACGCTGCTGGCCTACGCGGGCAGTTTCGTTCCCGCGGGCGCAGCCCTCCTCGGGCCGGTCGACCGCATCCTCACGCGCATCGGCGCCGCCGACGACCTCGCACGCGGACGCTCCACCTTCATGGTCGAGATGACCGAGGCGGCGGCCATCCTGCACGCGGCCACGGAGCGCAGCCTGGTCCTGATGGACGAGATCGGCCGCGGCACCTCGACCTTCGACGGCATGGCGCTCGCCGCGGCGATCGCCCGCGAACTGGTCGAGCGCAACCGCAGCCTGACGCTGTTCGCGACGCACTACTTCGAGCTGACGCAACTGGCCGAACAGCATCCCGATGTCGCCAACGTGCACGTTTCCGCCGCCGAGTCGGGAGGCAAGGTCGTGTTCCTGCACGAAGTGCGCGACGGCCCGGCGAGCCAGAGCTACGGCCTCGCCGTCGCGCAGCTCGCCGGCGTGCCGCCGGCGGTGATCCGTCGCGCCCGCTCGCTGCTGGCGCAGCTCGAGGAGCGCGCGCTCGGCACGCGTCCCCAGCTCGACCTGTTCGTCGCCACTCCGGAGACACCGCCACCCGCCGTGCCGGCCGAAGACGAACTGCGCAACCGCCTGCTCGCGCTCGACCTCGACGACGTCTCGCCGCGCGAGGCCCACCTGCTGCTTGACGAGCTGCAGCGCCTGGCGCGGCCCGGGAGCTAGTGCAGCGTGGACTGACCCGGTTCCGCGAACCGGAGGAAGTCCGGCAATCGGGGCGAGTCGACCTGCGCGAGCTCGGCCTCGCCCGCTTCGCGCACGTCCACTACCGCGATGTCGAAGCGCAGCGCGAGTCCGGCCAGCGGGTGGTTGCCGTCCAGCACGGCCATGCCTTCGGCGATGTCGGTGATGGTGAAGATGCGCCCCGGGGCGCCCTGCACTCCGTCGCCCTCGACGCGCATGCCGACCGCCACCCCTTCGCCCAGGTTCTCCAGCGGCATCAGCAGGACCAGAGCCGGGTCGTACTCGCCGAAGGCGTCTTCGGGCTCGAGTTGCAGCGCGACGCGCTCTCCCGCCTGCTTGCCGGCCAGGGCGTCTTCCACCCTGGGAAAGATGTCGTCGTGGCCGTGCAGATAGACGAGCGGCTCCTGCGACTGCTCCAGCAGGTTGCCCTGCGCGTCGTACATGGTGATGTCGAGGCTGACGAGCGCGCCATGATCGATCTTCATCGCGACCCCCTTGCGAGAATTATGCGCCCCGCGCCGTTCCTATAATCCGAGCGTGCGTTCATCCCACGTCCTGCGGCGACTCGGTTCGGTCCCGGTCGCGCGCTTCATGCGCGAGTACTGGCAGCGCAGGCCGCTGCTGATACGCAACGCGTTTCCCGGCTTCCGACCACCGGTCGACCGGGATGCCGTGCTCGCGCTGGCCCGGCGCGGCGACGTCGAGTCACGACTCGTCAGCCGCTTCGGCGGCCGCTGGTCCATGCAGCACGGCCCGCTGGATCGCCTTCCTTCCGCGCGCCGCGCCGGCTGGACCCTGCTCGTTCAGGGCGTCGACCTGCTCGACGAGTCCGCGCACGCTCTGCTCGGAAGCTTCCGTTTCGTTCCCGACGCGCGCCTCGACGACCTGATGGTGAGCTATGCCACCGACGGTGGCGGCGTCGGACCCCACGTGGATTCCTACGACGTGTTCCTGCTGCAGGCGGCCGGGAGGCGACGCTGGCGCATCAGCCGGCAGCGCGATCTGGCGGTCGATCCGGATGCGCCGCTGAAAGTGCTGTCGCACTTCCGCCCCGAACAGGAGTGGGTGCTCGAACCCGGCGACATGCTGTACCTGCCGCCGGGCGTGGCGCACGAAGGAACTGCAGTCGGGGAATGCCTCACGTATTCGGTCGGCTTCCGGGCACCTACCTTCCAGGAACTGCTCGCACCGTGGCTCGACGAGTTCGCGGCGGCCGCGACCGTGCCCGGCCGGTACGCCGATCCTGGCCTCGAGGCGACGCGCCGCCCGGGCGCGCTGCCCCGCGCCATGGTCGAAGGCATCCACGCCGCGCTGCGGCGCCAGCAGCCTGGCAAGGCGGATACCCGGCGCTTCCTGCTGCGCCACCTGACCGAGCCCAAGGCGCAGGTCGTCTTCGATCGACCGCGACGCCCGGCCTCGGTGGCCGGCTTCATCGATCGCGCCGCACGCCGCGGGCTGGCGCTGGACCGGCGCACCCGCTTGATGTACGCGGGCGGCGAACTGGGCATCAACGGCGAGTCCGTGCCGGCCCCGGCCGGATGCCGGACGGCGCTGGTTGCGCTGGCGGATCGCCGGCGCCTGGCTGCCGATGCGATCGCCGGCGTGCCGCCCGCCGGGCAAGCTCTCCTGCACGCGTGGTACGAAGCCGGGTGGCTCCACCTCGGCGGGGGTTGAAACGATGAAGCCGTCCGATTTCCTGGTCGATGACCCGGCCCCGCAGCGCGTGTTGATCACGTCGCGCGAGGAGTTGCGCGACGCGGTGGCGATCGCACTGCGCGTCACCGAGCGCCTGGTGCGGGTCCTGCACCGCGATCTCGCCGTGTTCGACCTGGCCTCGGTCGACGCGACCGAGGCGCTGTCCCGCGTGCTCCTCGGCCATCGCGGCGCCCGCGTCCGCATGCTGGTCGACGACCCTGCCTGGCTGGACACGCGCGCGGCACGCCTGCGGATGCTGCAGCAGCGGTTTCCCCACGCGCTCGAGCTGCGCGTGGCATCGTCCGACGACCCCGTCGGCGACGACGCCCATGTGCTTGGGGACGACCACGTCGCGCTGCAGGTGCGTCCGGCGCCGACGGCCCGCGGCGACCTCTGGGTCCGCAACAAGCCCCACGCGCAGCCGCTGATCGCAGCGTTCGACCGTCGCTGGGACGCCGGGGTCCACAACCTCGCCGTGTTTCCGCTTGGTCTCGGATAGATCAAGCTGACGAACGGCCCACGCTCGCTATAATTTCAGGTTGGGAAGGGTCTCGAATTCCAGTTGGGGAAATTGCAAGCGTCTGGGCCTTGACGTCATCCCACGGCCTGCGGGCCGAACAACCATATCCAAAAATTCTCAGGAAGGGTTCGCCTCAAATGAAAAAGTCGCTCTTGCTCGCCTCCATGATGGTCGTGGCGCTGGCCGCCTGCGGTAAGAAGGAACCGGCACCCGCGCCGGCCCCGGCACCCGCTCCGGCGGCCGCTCCGGCCCCGGCCCCTGCGCCCGCGCCTGCGGCCGACGCCGCCAAGCCGGCCGACGCCGCTGCTGCCCCCGCCGATGCGGCCAAAGCCACGACGGAAGCCGCCAAGGAAACGACGGACACCGCCAAGGCTGCGGGCGACGCCGTCAAGGCCGCTACCGACGCCGCGAAGAAGTAACAGGGTGCTGTACCGAAAGGGGCCGGCTGCGCCGGCCCTTTTTTTTTCCTAGACCGCCCGCCAGTCCAGTCCCGCTTCCTGGTCGGCCACGCCGATCTCGCTCGCGTCGCACCCAATGGCAGCGGCGAGCGCCGCACGGGCAAGCGCCGGCGTGTTGTTCCGCGCGGAAAGATGAGCGGCGGCGACCCACTGCAGTCGCGCTCCGTCTAGTTGCCGCAGCAGCGATGCCGCCTGCGCATTTGACAGGTGGCCGCGCGATCCGCCGATGCGCGTCTTCAGGAAGGGCGGGTACGGGCCGGAACGCAGCATGTGCTCGTCGTGATTGCACTCGATCAGCAGGGCATCCACGCGCCGCAGCGCAGCCACGATGACGCTGGTGGCGTCGCCCGCATCGGTCAGCAGCCCGAGCCAGCGGTCGCCATCGCCGAACACGAACTGCAACGGCTCGGCGGCGTCATGGGGCACCTCGTACGGATCGATGGCCAGCGGTCCCAGGTCCTGCCGGACGCCGGACACCAGTCCGCGCCAGTCGACGCCGGCGTCGGTGAGTCCGCCTGCGCGCGCGGTACCCTCGGAACAGTAAACGGGGATGCCGGCCTTGCACGCGAAGCGCGCGACTCCGCCGACGTGGTCGCTGTGCTCGTGCGTCACGATCACCGCCTGGATATCGTGCACTGACAGGCCGGCGCGGCCGAGCCGGCGGCCTAGCTGGCGCAGGTTGAACCCATTGTCGACGAGCACGCGCGTGACGGACCTGCCGTCACGCGCCTCGACCACGAGCGCGTTGCCACTGCTGCCGGAGCCCAGGCTGCACGTGCGCAGCACCGGCGCGCGCTCCTAGCGCAGCTGGTCGCTGAGGAGCGTGAGGATCCGGTCGCCCGTCGGCGAGCGCTCAGCCTTGCCCTCGGCGTTCTGGACCGTCACCACGGTCTGGTTACCCCCCTGCCCGCTCGCGAGGACGACGCGGAACTGAGGCGCCTGGATCGGCTTCTCGCTGGAGAACATCTTCGAGAAGAAGCCCTGCTCCGACTTCGCCTTGGCCTCGTACTCGGGATCGAGGTAGCGGACGAAGTAGATCCCCTTCGTCCGGTCGCGGTCCTCGACCGTGAAGGCGCCGCGGTCGAGCGCGAGGCCGACGCGGCGCCAGGCCCGATCGAAACCTTCATCGATTTCCAGGCGCTCGCCGCGGCCATCGCTCCCGCGCACGACCCGCGCGTTCTGCGGCGTGGCGGCCGGAGCGGTCGTGGCGGCCGCGGTCGCGGCGGCAGCACCGGCTGCGGCAGGCGTCGCAGGCGCAGCGGCCGTCGCCGTCGGTCTGGCGGCCGCGGCATCGAAACGCAGCAGCAGTTTCTGCAGCATCTCTGCCTCGAGTTCCGGGTCGGAGGGGCGCGGCTGCCACTTCGTCTGGTCCATCGCGCTCGTCGTGAACACCTCGACCATGCCGCGGTGGCTGATGTAGACCTCCGACGTGCCCTGCGCCGTCCGCTCGAGCCGGGCGCGGTACTTGTCCTGCTCTCCGGTGGAATAGATGGAATCGAGCGCTTTGCCGAGTGTGCGGCGGATGATGTCCTGAGGCAGTTTCGCCTTGTTCTCGGCCCAGGCCGTTTCAAGGACGCCGACGGATGCATCGGACTTCTCGACCTGCAGCCCGACTGACGGCCAGAACTCGACGAGCACCGGCCACACGCGCTCGGGCGGAAGATTGACGGCTAGCCAGCGCTGGTTGCCATCACGTTCAATCTTCGCCACAACGCCGCCGGGCACGACCGTCGAGGTCGCGGCTGCAGCCGGCGTGGCCGCCCCTGCGGTCGGCCGTCCGGACTGGGCCGCGCCCTGTCCGGAAGCGGTGATCGTCTGCGGACGGTCGGGCACCACGAACCGGTCGTCGCGGGGCAGCTGCGACAGGTCGGGCGGCACCTCGAGCGACGTCGAGCGCGTCTGCGCACTTTCGTAGACGGCCTTGTTCGACCCGAACAAGTCCCCTGTCCAGGTGCAGCCGGACAGGCAAGAGGCTCCGACAACGGCCAGAACGCGCAACCGGGTGAAGCGATCCTTCATCACGACTCCTACTGCGGGCTAGACCAGCCCGGCTTCCTTCATTGCGCCCAGGACGACCGCTTCGTTTGCCGTTGTCAGCGGCACGAGCGGAAGGCGGATGCCGCCGTGAATGCGGCCCATCTTCGCGAGTGCCCATTTGACGGGGATCGGATTCGGCTCGACGAACAACTTGAAGTGAACCGGCAGCAACTGGTTGTTGATCGTCCGCGCCCTGGCGAAATCGCCCTTCAGCACGGCGCGGCACATTTCACTCATCAGCCGCGGGGCGATGTTGGCCGTGACCGAGATCACGCCGTGCCCTCCCAGCAGCATCAGCGCGAGCGCGGTGTCATCGTTGCCGCTGTACAGGGCGAAGGTCGATGGCGCGCGCTTCAGTACTTCCGCCGCCCGCCC
>Ga0316188_10001740_pt1 | contig 10365 bp, 7 predicted proteins | sample Phiworburrow1_MG_FD_204933 | JGI IMG/M metagenome (GOLD analysis project Ga0316188, IMG submission 204933) | Coastal sediment microbial communities from Maine, United States - Phippsburg worm burrow 1 | ecosystem: Environmental > Aquatic > Marine > Coastal > Sediment | place: USA: Maine... | reverse complement strand
GCGTATTTTTTATCAGCAGGAAGACTACCTCGATCTGCATCTGAATATTTTGCGCGGCATTCAGCAACGCTACCAGACGCCGTTTTTTACTGCCTTGCGCAAGTACAGCCAGCAGCCTACCGGTGTGTTCCATGCGATGCCGATTTCGCGCGGTAAATCGGTCACCAAGTCGCACTGGATCAAGGACATGGCGCAGTTTTACGGGATGAACATCTTTCTTGCCGAAACCTCGGCGACCTCGGGTGGTCTCGATTCCCTGCTGCAACCGCATGGACCGATAAAGAAGGCGCAGGAACTGGCTGCGCGGGCCTTTGGCGCCCGGCGCAGTTACTTTGTAACCAATGGCACGTCCACCGCCAACAAGATCGTGGTGCAGGCGCTGGTCAAACCCGATGACATCATTCTGATTGATCGCGATTGCCACAAATCGCATCACTACGGCATGGTGCTGGCCGGTGCGCAGGTGTGTTACCTGGACTCCTATCCGCTTAACGACTACTCGATGTACGGTGCGGTGCCGTTGCGTGAAATCAAGCATGCACTGCTGAACTACAAGAAGGCGGGGCAACTGGACAAGGTCAAGATGTTGCTGCTGACCAATTGCACCTTTGATGGCGTGGTGTACAACGTCGAACGCGTCATGGAAGAGTGCCTGGCGATCAAACCCGACCTGATTTTCCTGTGGGACGAGGCCTGGTTCGCCTTCGCCGGATTTACACCGACCTATCGTCGGCGCACCGCGATGGCGACCGCGAAGCGTCTACAGGCGCGCTACAAAAGTGAGGAATATGCGAAAGAGTACAGCGTTTTCAAGAAACGCATTGCCAAGTTGAAAGACGCTGATCTGCTAACCGAGCGCCTGATGCCGGACCCGGCAACGGTCAGTATTCGCGCCTACGCCACGCAGTCTACGCACAAGTCGCTAACCGCACTGCGGCAGGGTTCGATGATCCACATTTATGATCAGCAGTTTCGCCACAAGGTCCAGGAACCCTTTGATGAGGCTTTCATGACGCATACCTCGACCTCGCCGAACTACCAGATCCTGGCCTCGCTCGATATCGGCCGGCGCCAGGTCGAGCTCGAGGGTTTCGAGATGGTGCAGAAGCAGATCGAGCTGGCGATGGCGATACGCGAGCGGGTCGCTTCGCACCCCTTGCTGTGCCGCTATTTCAAATTCCTGTCGGCCCGGGAAATGATCCCGGAAGAGTACAGGCCGTCGGGTATCGGCAGTTATTTCGACCCGGAGACCGGCTGGCGCAACACGCGGATGGAAGAAGCCTGGGGAACCGACGACTTCGTCATCGACCTGACCCGGCTTACCTTATATCTCGGCCTGACCGGGATCGACGGGGATACCTTCAAGAACGAATACCTGATGGACAAGTACGGCATCCAGATCAACAAGACCTCGCGCAACACGGTGCTGTTCATGACGAACATCGGCACCACGCGCAGCTCGGTCGCATTCCTGATCGAGGTGTTGGTAAAAATAGCAACCGAACTCGAGCAGCAGCGCGAAGATGCGAGCCGCGTGGAGCGCAAGATCATCGAGAACAAGATCAAGTCGCTGTCGCAGGAGCTGCCGCCGCTGCCCGATTTCAGCCACTTTCACGAGGTATTCTGTGCTGGTGCAAAACGCAAGGTGACTACCCCCGAGGGTGATATTCGCAGCGCATTTTTCCTCGCCTACGACGATGAAAACTGTGAATACATGACCATCGACGAGGCCACCATCGGCAAGGCGATGAAATCGGGACGAGAGCTGGTGTCAGCCAGCTTCGTCACACCCTATCCGCCAGGCTTCCCGGTACTGGTGCCGGGGCAGGTGATCAGCGAGGCGATACTCGCTTTCATCCGCGCGCTCGACGTCAAGGAAATTCACGGTTACCAGCCCGAGATCGGGTTGCAACTGTTCACCGAGGAGGCGTTGCAGAACTTCGGCGCAAAAAACAGCTGACGCAGGCGCGTGGGCCAGGTTCAGTAGTTCAGCACCGGCAGCGGTTTGGCGGTATAGATTTCGCCGTATGATTGCCTCTGGGCCGGATAGCCCTCGGGGTCGACGAAGTTGATGCGATACTTGCAGTCGGCGAACTTCTGCAAATCAAAGGTCCAGCTGTGCTCCGGCCACAGGTATTCGCATGTCCCGGCCTGCGGATAGAAGGCGGCACTGTAAAGCGTGCCGAAACCGCGGGCGAACATGCGGTTGTACAACGGCGGCTGCAGAAACTGCCGACTGAAATCGCGCGCGCTGAACTGTCGACCCGCGATGACCGCTTCGAGATGCTGGTAGCGCGAGTGCGTGCTGACCTTTTCCTCATAGATCGGCCAGCTGCTGCCGGGCTGGTGGTTGGTGGAAACGCGAGTGCCCATTTTCAGTGGTTCCATTCCGGGCGCGATGGCGATGGTCTCGAATTTAGCGTCGCGATCCAGCAGCATGACATTGTAGGCGCCGTGCACCGGAATGCGTTTTAGCAGTGCGCAGGCCTCGGCGACGTTGCCGGCGTATTCGAGCAGGTAGCGCAATACCAGGGGAATGCCGAAACCGATGCCGAACTCCTGGCGGCCGCCAAACGACATCGAAACTGCGAGCCCGTCGGAATTCATGCCATCGAGCACGCCTGACATGCAATCGATCATCGCCACCACCGCGCGCTGGTCAAATTTGGAGCGCATCACCAGGCCATCGAAGACGAAGGGCGAATAGTCGTAGTTGCGCACCAGGACCGCTTCGTCTTCCAGGTAGACTGCCTGCGAACAGCCCCGAAACAGGGGCGGTGGGCAGTACTGCGCGAGAAAGCGTGCCGCGCGGTCGCCGCCACCGGCGAGTTCGACCATCTCCTCATACAGCGGCATCATTTCCGGCATGTGCTGCCTGAGTGCTCGAATCGATTCCAGGTAAGTTGGGCGGTCGCGTTCGCCGAAGCGCAGGAACCAGTTGCGGTAGGCCGGCCAGCGCTCCGCGAACTCCTGTTGCCAGATTTTTCCAGGGGCATCTTCCGCGAAAGCGCGAAAGGTGAATTTCATCTGCGAAGCGTTGGTCATCTAGAAAGGTGAAAACGGCGGGTCGATGAAGGTGCTTGCCGGTGTCGGCGTCTGCGTCTCGTTGGGTTCCTCGTCGTCAGCGGTGGCGTTGCCGACGGGTTCAAGGTCGTTGCGTGTCCACCAGTACCAGAACCCCTGTTCGCGCAGCCACACGCTCAGGCGATCGATGTTATTCCACTCGCGTCCGGCGCCGCGCGCGTTGAATACGCGACACAGCTGGTTATCGATGTACACGGCGACGGCCCAGGCCAGCGGATGCTTGCCCTGGTCGCCGTAGCCGCCGCCCTGGTGGACGCGTGCGACGCGGTAGACCACGGCAAATTCACCCAGGCGGGCGCTGTCGCGCAGTGGCGCAAGGTCGGCCTGAGTGACCGATCCAGTGATTCCAAGCTGTACATCTTGATTCATAATGTTGACAAACTAAGTAGCGTTGACTACATTATGCTCCATGGTGTAACCGACTTCAATCATTGGCGGCTACATTTCGATCTCAGTAAGGCTTTATCAGCAGCCTTTATTTTATTAATTCACACTATGGAGCATATTGTGACTAAAAAAGTATCACCCATCCCCCGCGGATATCGTACCGCGACGACCTGCCTGACCGTGTTCGACATCGACAGCGCGGTTGCCTTTTACCAGGCGGCATTTGGCGCCGAACTGTTGACGCGCCACTGCGGCGCCAGCGATACAGTGGCACTGCACGCCACCATCAAGATCGGTAACAGCATTATCGCCCTGAACCGCGAAGCGCCTGAGCAGGGTCTGCTGACCCCGGCAAGTCTGGGTGTTTGCAGCAACCAGGTTCACCTCTACCTCGACAATGTTGGCACCAGCTGGGAACGTGCCATCGAAGCCGGGGCGCAGGTTCACACCCCCCTCTATGACGCCTACTGGGGTGATCGTACCGGCATGCTCGTCGACGGTAACGGCTACCTGTGGTCGATGGCAAGCAAAATTGAAAATCTGTCCCAGGAAGAAATCGCGCGTCGCGCGCGCGCCTGGTACCAGGTAGACATGGAAATTCCGGAAGAAGTCGAAGTCCCGGTCGCTGCCATGATGGCCGAGGAAACACTTGCGGACGCCCACGTTGCTGTCTAAGCTACGGTCTTTGTTTCCAGGCAACAAGGGCCGGGATTTTCCCCGGCCCTTGTCTCAATCGTCGAGCGGTATGCAAGCACTCTCTTTGACAGCAGCACAACAATTACAGGCACTGGAGTCAGGAAAGATCACGGCGGTCGAGCTGCTCGAACAGACGATTGCCAGGGCCGAGGAAGTCGCCCCTGTACTCAATCCGATAGCTCTCAAGCTTTACGGGCGCGCCCGGCAAGCCGCCGAGGAAGCCGATAAGAAACGCGCCACGGGCCGCTACGGACGTCTCTGCGGACTACCAATAACCATCAAGGACTCACAGTTTCTGGCAGGCTACCCCTGCGCTAACGGCGCCCTGGTTCTGAGTGATTTCGTGCCGACCGAAACCTGTCGTGCAGTCGAACTGCTGGAACAGGAAGGCGCGATTATTTTTGCCAAGACCACCTGCCCCGAGTTCAGCCTGACCGGGGTGACACGCTCGGAGATGTATGGCCTGACTTCTAATCCGTGGAATCCAGATCGCACCAGCGGTGGCTCGTCGGGTGGCGCAGCGGTCGCCGTTGCGACCGGCCTCGGTTCTTTTTCGCTGGGCGGTGACGGCGGTGGCTCGATTCGTATTCCGGCCGGTTTTTGCGGCGTGGTCGGCTTCAAGCCCAGTTTCGGCGCGATACCGCGCGAACCCTGTTTCCCGTCCTGGCAATCGTTGGTCTGCTACGGACCGATGACCCGCAGTGTCGCCGATGCGCGCCTGTTTTTCGACATCATGAACGAGGGCTTCGAAGGCCGTCCCGCGGGCAAGACCCGCAGAGTCCCCATCATCTTTTCGGAAGACCTCGGCTTTGCGCCAGTGAATGACGATGTACGCGACGCCTTCCGCAAGGCGATTGCGCTGATGCGCAAAGATGGATTCAAGCTGATTGACGACAACCCCGGGCTGCCATCGTCGGTGATTACCTGGGCGGTGACCGCGACCTACGATGCGGCCGAGCATGCGGCCGGTAGCGGCTATAACATGGATTACGTCGGCGAGGTCGCGAAAGGCTTCCTCGATTTCGGCGAACAGTTCAGTGAACAGGATTTTGCCGAGGCGCAGGCCCATCGCAAGGTGATTCGTCAGCACTACACTGATTTGTTTGCACGGCATGGCGCGCGCATCCTGATTACGCCGACGCTGGGCTGTGAAGCTTTCCCGCATGGCACTATCCACCCCGAAAAAATCGGCGACACGCCGATCGAATTTCCCTGGCTGGACTGGGCGAGTTTCCTCTACGATGCCAACCTGGCGGGCCTGCCTGCCTGTGCTATTCCGATGGGTCTGGGCGATGAGGGTTTGCCGATGTCACTGCAAATCATCGGCGATGTCGGCAGCGACTACGAAGTGCTGCGCATTGCCGAGGCGATCGAAAGCCTGATCGGCTGGGATAATTCCATCGTCTCGGTGGCGGCGGCTGGCAGCCTGGGTCAGACGGCCTAGCCCACCGTTCTCGGCGGGCCAGGCTGCGCCACTAGAACAGTTTCGATCCGAACGGGTCGTGGTAGAGTTCCGGCACCGCCTTCGGCTCGACACCGTGAAATTCGGCGTTGATCGCCGCGGTCCATAACTTGGCACGCTCGCGTAACTCCCTCTGCTCGGTCTGCATGCGTCCCCGCGAGACAATGATGCCGAGATCGGCACCCTTATAGGTGTAGTCGCCCTCGCGGTAAACCCGCAGGTAGAAAGCCTCGTCATTGTCGATGACGTTGGTCCAGTCGAGATCGGGGCGATCAAACTGGATGCCGCCGAACTTGTCCATGCTCCACACGCCGGTGCGTGGCGCATGAGTCAACTGGCGCACCTTGTCCTCGGTCTGTTTCAATACCAGCTGGCTCCAGAAGTCATACTCGTTCCAGCGATTCTGCACCTTCTTCAAATTGATTTCGTAGTCGACGTCGAGATACTCGAGCATGTGAAACAGGAACAGCGGCACGCCGCCGTAATGCGAGGTGATCAGGTTGGTCAGGGGACTGGCGCCGCTGATGCGCGGATTGACCTCGCCGAGGTAGGGCGTGCCGTCGTCGGTGTCGAGCAGGAAATCCATGCAGAACACGCCCTTGTAGCCTTCCTGGTAGAGCTGGTCGCCGAGCTTCGAGGCGATGGCGCGCAGATCCTTGCGAATTTTGGCGTTGAAGATCTTCGGCCAGACGTCGTTGCCGCACCAGCCACCCTTGTAGGGCGTGATCTCTTCAAAGCCGGTGATGTCCGTCTGGATCGGTCCGGAAATGGTGCCGTGACGGGTTACGCACACTTCCATGGTGCCAGGCATGTGGTTGATACGCTTCATGATCTTGAGCTGTTCGCCTTTCATGTCCTTGGCGTTCTTGTTCCAGCCGGCCTCGTTGGTGATGAAGAAAGTGGTGCGGCCGGAATCGCCGTAAGGGGTTTGCACAACCAGGTCGGAACCGAGCCCGGCTTTTTTCGCGGCTGCCATCAATTCCTCGTAGCTGTCGGCTTTGCCAAGCACGTTCGGCGCACTGTCGATGCCAGCCTTGGTGGCCAGTTTGGTCAGCTCGATCTTCGAATCCAGGCGTTTGCGCAATGCCACCGAGGGCAGCGCGATATCGACACCGAGTTCCTTGCAGATTTCTTCGGTTTTCTCATCGAGCATGACGAACAGCAACTTGGCCGGACCCTTGCCGGCTTTACGGATTCGATCGATGACTTCCTTGTGTTGCAGCATGTAGTTGCAGACGTCCTCCATCGATTCGAATTCAGCATGGCTCTTCTCGCTTGGCACGAATACCCTGGGATGCTGGCCGTCGAATGAATCGAAATAATTGATGTGGTAAAAGCGGTTGATGAACTTCTCGACGCCGAGCAGGTTGAACGCGGTTGGCGATACAAAAAACACCGGCGTTTCGTTGCGTCGAAAGTAAGTCAGGATATCGGATAAACCACGTACTTTTGCCATTTTTCCTCTCCGTAAAAATGGAACGATTATTAGTTTTTGGAATGCGCTGAACCGGCAAGGTTAACACGTTAGCAGGCAAAAATAACCTGTGTGGCGAGCTAAAGTCGGCAGGTTCAGGCCTCCGCAGGCTTAAAGTCGAGTCGCCCTGGGCTAACCGATTCAAGCGTGCCAGGCCGTCGTTACCAGTCGCGAAAATCCCGGCTATTCAGCGGTAGTCGATGGCTGGCGGCCTTGTATTCGCGGCGTTGTTGCGCCGGTGTTATGCCGAATTCCGCGTGATAACTGGCGGTGAGGTGGGATTGCGAACTGAAGCCGACCGCATCGGCAATGGTGGCCATCGGCAGGCCGGTGTTGAGGATCAGGGAGCGTGACCGGTCGAGCCGGCGCTGGGCGAGGACGCGTGATGGCGTTGTGTTCAGTTCCTTGCGAAACAGGCGTAACAGCTCACGCCGGCTGATGCCGATCCGATTCGCCAACTCATTGACGGTAAGGGACTGTCCGACACCCGCTTCGATCAGCCTGAGCGCGCGTTGCACCGGTGGCGAATGGAATCGGTTCGATGTTCTCTGATTGGTACTGCCTGGCATTACCACGGATTGTTCCTGTAACAGCATCTGGCGCGAGATTTTCAACGCGATTTCATTGCCGAGATCCTGGCGCGCCAGTTCGATAAACAGGTCGAGTGTTGCCGACCCACCCGCGCAACTGATTCGATTCCTGTCGATGACGAAACGTTGGTAGCGCGCGCGCACTTCGGGATACAGCAGGCAGAAACTTTCGAAATCTTCCCAGTGCGTGGTGGCGCTGTATTCGCTGAGCAATCCTGCCGCTGCCAGCACAAAGGCCCCGTTTGAAATACCACCGATCCTGCGCCCCGCGCGTGCCTGCCTGATCAGCCAGGCGCTGATTCGGGGTTGCGGGATCCGGCCGGCATCAAAACCGGCAATGACAACGGCGATTTCGGCGGCAGGTGCCTGGTCGAGGTTGCTGCTGGCAGGCAACGGGATGCCATTGGCATCGGCTACCGAGCTGCCCCGTTCGCAAAGAAACCTCCAGCGATAATGTTCACGCGCACAGAACCGATTGGCGTGGCGTAGAACGTCAAGCGCCGAGGCAACGCTGAAAAGGGAAAACCCCGGGTAAAGACAAAACGCGATGTGTCGAGGCATGATCGGTCTGGCTCATATCTGATATAAATAGTCTCAATTATAAAAGCTATATGAAAGCAATTGTTCGAGAATATCCACTCCTAACCGGTTATGGGTACCCGATCATGGTCAGAAGCAACCGCCGTCGTTCCCGCAAGCAACCCTCGGCGCCCGCCGTGGCGATCCACCAGATCGATCGCAAGATTCTGCGTAATCGATTTGCGCCACTGGAAGCGCTCGACGCGGAGCAACTGGAGTTTATTCATAACGTGTCGCTGCGGATCGTCGAGGAAGAAGGCATCGAGGTGATGGGTCAGCAGGCGCTGGATCTGTTGCGCAAGGCGGGGGCGTCGGTCGACGAAAATGGCGTCGTGCGCATGGATCGAGCGCTGTTGCTGGAAACCGTTGCGCAGGCGCCGGAAAATTTTGACGTGGTGCCACGCAATCCCGAACAGACGCTCAAGGTCGGTGGCGATGTCATCAATTTCGGTCTGGTTTCCGGAACGCCCAACGTTCACGACAATATCAATGGTCGTCGCGCGGGCAATTTCGAGGACTACAAAAAACTGATCAGCTTTGGCCAATACTTCAACGTGCTGACTTTTTTCGGCAACCAGGCAACCGCGCCGACCGACATGCCCGCGAACACGCGCCACCTGGATACCACTTTCATCAACCTGACGCTTTCCGACAAGGCGTTTTTCGCCACCGGCATCGGTGGCGGTCGAGCACGCGACGCCATCGAGATGACGGCGATAGCGCGCGGTCTGAGCATGGAGGAAATGAAGTCCAATCCGAGCGTGATGACCAACATCAACGTCAACTCGCCGCGCAAGCTGGATGACTCCATGGCTTACGGGGCGATGCAAATGTCTTTGTTTGGGCAGCCTGTCACGGTGACGCCATTTACACTGATGGGCGCGATGACGCCCTCGACCATGGCGGGCGCGCTGGCGCAGCAGAACGCGGAAGCGTTACTGGGTATTGCCCTGTTGCAGTTGACCAACCCGGGAACGCCGGTCGTGTACGGTGGCTTTACCTCGAATGTCGACATGCGTTCGGGTTCACCGGCCTTCGGTACGCCGGAGAACGCACTTGCCAACATCGCCGGCGGCCAGCTTGCGCGCCGGTACAAGTTGCCCTATCGCAGCAGCGCCTGCAATGCATCCAACGCCGTCGACGCGCAGGCTATCTATGAAACCCAGATGGCGCTGTGGAGCTCGGTGATGGGCCACGGTAACCTGATTTACCACACCGCCGGCTGGCTCGAGGGTGGCCTGGTGGCGTCCTTCGAAAAGCTCATCATCGACTGTGAAATGCTGCAACACATGAGCAAGATGCTCGAGCCGCTCAAGATCGACCTCGACGAGGTCGGGCTCGAGGCGATGCGCGAGGTCGGGCCGGGCGGTCATTTTTTCGGCTGTGCGCACACCATGGAGCGCTACAAGAATGCGTTCTACGAGCCCTTCATCAGCGACTGGCAAAACAGCGAGAACTGGGCCATCGCCGGGTCCAGGGACGCTACTGCGCGCGCCACCGAGCTGTGGCCGAAGGTGCTGGAAGAGTTCGAGCCGCCACCATCCGATCCGGCGATCGAGGAAGAGCTACAGGCTTACATGGCGCATCGCAAGGAAGAGCTCAAGGGCGTCGAGCCAATCACCGAACCAACCCGTTAACGGCGATTCCTGTGCGCGTGCGGCTCACCGCGCGCGAGTACGTTGCCCGTACCGTCATGGCCGCGCAGGCGGAAATTCAGTAATGGCGCGAGCGGCGGCAGATCCGTTTGCTCGAGGATGACAGACAGGACCAGTTGCGTAAGTACGCGAATGACCTGGTAACACTCCGGGCCCGACACCGGCAGCTGCGCGCCTGAGTCACGCCTGTAAAAGGGCTACTTCAGCAGTCTGGATTCGAAGGGGTATTTGGTCAGGTTTTCATAGCCGTCTTCGGTGATCAATACCTGATCTTCCAGCTTGACGCCTTCCTTGCCGCCCGCTTCGCCCGCGTAAACCTCGACACAGATGAGCATGCCGGGTTCGAATACGCCGTCGTAGCCGTATGAGTCGTAATCCTCGCGATAGCGGATCGACGGATACTCGTCGCACAGGCCGACGCCGTGCATGACCACGCCG
>Ga0316188_10001739_pt1 | contig 10367 bp, 11 predicted proteins | sample Phiworburrow1_MG_FD_204933 | JGI IMG/M metagenome (GOLD analysis project Ga0316188, IMG submission 204933) | Coastal sediment microbial communities from Maine, United States - Phippsburg worm burrow 1 | ecosystem: Environmental > Aquatic > Marine > Coastal > Sediment | place: USA: Maine... | reverse complement strand
AAGATACCATTCTGCAGATCGAAGACCGGGATTTTAAAAAGTTAAGCAAGTGGCAACGTATCGAAAACTTTTTGGATGACATGCAGTTGGAAATCACTGCGTATTTGTCCAGACTATATCAGAGCGATTTGAGCCAGTCGGAGGCCAAAGAAATTTCGAGCTTGATGCGAATGACCAACAATCTCGAAAGAATCGGCGATTCCGTGGAGAATATCGCCCAACTTACTGAAACTATAATAGAAAAGAACATTCCATTTACAAGTGATGCCAAAACGGATCTAAAAACCATTTCGGAGCAGACCGTCGCCTTCCTTGATCTTGTAACAGATGCCATTCATCATCCCACTGAAAATTTAATGGTCAAAGCCGATGAAATGGAAAACAGCATCGACCGGATGCGGGAGGAGATGCGCCAAGGCCACATTTCAAGGCTCCGCTCCGGTGAATGCGGCATCGATCCGGGCTTGGTGTTCATCGACCTGCTGACGAATTTCGAAAAAATAGGAGACTACTGCTTCAACATCGCCCAGGCGGTGTTGGGCATCAAGTAGATTTTCAGGGGCCTGGTGTTTACCCTGCTTCCGGATCCAGGGCCCCTTTTGCCTTTTTCCCCACATCTTTTTCCCTGTTCTTGCGAGAAGTTCGATAAACCAAATTTGACAGTCTCGTAAAAAGTCCAACTTCTACGTTGAGCTGCATTTCGCAATCATTCAACGTACGATAAGTACCCATCATGATTGCAAAATTTGAACGCCTTGAATTTGAACTTTTTTACGAAACCTTCAAATTTTACAAGTCTTCAAAAAACGACACACAGTCTCATTTCAGGTATTGACAAAATGTATTGGTCTTGTGAATATGTAACACACTCATTCATTTAGAAAAATGAAGGAAGGAAATCCCATGGCAAAGAAGACGATCGGCTTTGTTGGACCAGATGGCAGGACCTGTATGTGTGCCTATACTGTATCAACCGTTGAAAGCGAAAAGTATATCGGCGCCATCATCAAAGGCATGACCGGTATGGGCCCGGTGATGGACGCAATCAGGGGAAAGAAAAACTGGACCCTGAAAATCTTCCCCATTGAAGGAAAGGCGGTTGCGGATTATAAAACTGTTATCATAGGGGCGCTGGAAAACGGAGAAATCGACTATATTGTCATCATGCCCGAAGATCTCATTTATGAAGGGATTGTAGATGAGCTCATCGAGGCAGGTTATGGCGACCGGGTCATCGGCCTTACAAAAGAAGCGGCGTTCATCGAAGGGGATAAGGTCAAGGCAAAGATCTGGATGCGAAGGGCCGGTGTACCTGTTGCACCGTTCAAGGTGGCAGATGCGAAAAACCTTCAGCAAATTAAGGGCATCGTTACGAAATTCATGCGCCACCACGGCGGTGCTGTTTTCAAGTATCCTTACAGTGCAGGCGGCAAAGGTTCCCGGCCTGTTTTTCGGGTTGAGGATATTCTCGACGTTCGGAACATACTCCTCAAAGACTACAGCGAAAACTATCGGACACTGCACGGAGACAACAAGTGGCCGCTTTTGATCGAAGCCTGGAAATCCGAGATCGAAATCAGCTTTACCGCCTTAATCGACGGGAAAGGCAACTTCCGAATTCTCCCCACCGCCATGGATTATCCCCTCCGTTTCGAAGGACCTCCCAGCCAGACGAATCCTGTCACAGGAGGAATGGCTGCAATCGGCATGCACCCTGCTGAAACGCCTGAACTTATAAAAATGGTCGGCCGTAGGGTCATCCAACCTTTTGTAAAAGAAATGAAAAAGAAAGGTATTCTCCGACCGTGCATCCTTTATCCAGGCTGTCGGGTATCCATCGATTCCGTTACCGGAAAACCAGTGGATATTCTCGTCTATGAAATGAATATTCGCGCCGGTGAGCCGGAGATGCAGGTGGTTGCACGGCGACTCAAGAATCTGGGGGAACTGATTGTTGCCGCACTCCACGACCGCCTCGATGCGGTGGAGCCGGATGTTCGCAACGATCAAATTTCCATCTGTCTGGCACTGGTTACCGGCCCTGGCGGCCCCCAGGGACAACGAGGGTACCCGGACTCCTATACCAAGTATGAACCGGTTTTCATCAATTTCAAGAGCCTTTCCAAACGGGGCATTCTCATTGTTCCATCGAACATTAGCTGGAATGAAAAAAACCAACGGCTGATATCTGACGGGTCCCGGGTCTGTTATCTGAGCAAAAATGCTACGGTCAAACCCGGACAGAAGCGAGGTCAAGTGGCTGAAACACTCAGGGCTGCACTCTTTCAGGCATTTGATCATGGCCTTGTCAGGGTGGTTCCCCGTGAAGCCGAGGAAACTTTCGAGGCTGCGGAGATTTTGTTTGGACAAGGCAATATCACCGAGGCTGAATTCAAGAAAGCACACGCCGCTTTTGAGAAAACGAATCGCCTCGATCTTCGCCGCGACCCTGGGCGGATTTATGAGGAGTGGGATCAACTTTACTCGGATTGGCAACTTGACGTGCAGTCTGAATGAGGAGAAATACCATGAAAGTGTTGGTCAGCGACAACCTGGGAGAAGCCGGTATCCGGATGTTGCAGGAAGAGGAAGGGATTGAAGTCGATGTAAAGACCGGACTCGATCATGGGGCCCTAAAAAATATCATCGGAGCATATGATGCTCTCATTATCCGGAGTGCAACAAAGGTGACCGAAGATCTTTTAAACGCCGCGACCCGCCTAAAGGTTGTGGGCCGTGCGGGAATCGGTCTCGACAATGTGGACATTCCGGCGGCCACCAAGCGCGGGATCATTGTTATGAATACGCCCGGAGGAAATGTGATTACAACCGCCGAGCATGCCATCGGAATGTTGTTGGCGCTTTCACGCAATGTACCCGAAGGGACCGCATCATTGAAGGCCGGGCGCTGGGACAAGAAAAAACTTCAGGGAAGAGAAATATTCAATAAAGTCCTCGGCGTTATCGGATATGGAAAAATCGGCTCCATTGTCGCCGATCGTGCACGGGGACTGAAAATGAAGGTGATTGTCTACGATCCTTTTGTAACACCCGAGCAGATTGAAAAAGCCGGATTTGAAAACGTTTCCCTCGAAGAACTATTCCGCATATCCGATTACATTACGGTGCACGTGCCCAAGTTCAAGGAAACCATCGGCCTACTAAACAAGGAGGCCTTTGGGCAGATGAAAGACGGCGTCATGATCGTAAACTGCGCCAGGGGCGGAATTGTTGACGAGGATGATCTTTATGCCGCATTGAATTCAGGGAAAGTGGCCGGCGCTGCCCTGGATGTCTTTGAGAAGGAACCCCCCGGCATATGTCCACTCATCGAGCACGAACGTCTGATCTGCACACCTCATCTCGGTGCTTCCACCCAGGAAGCCCAGACCAAAGTGGCAGTTGACGTGGCCGGTCAGATCATTGAGTATCTCAAGCACGACACGATTCTGAACGCCGTTAACGTTCCTTCGGTAACCGGAGATCTTCTAAAAAATCTGAAGCCGATTTTAACCCTTGCCGATCACATGGGGAGTCTCCAGACCCAGCTTATTCGGGGGCCCATGGAAGAAGTTTCCATTGAATATGCCGGAGATTTCAAGGGGCTCGATCTGTCGCCGGTAACGACAGCGGTCTTAAGGGGGTTGCTGGCGCCGGTGGTCAAGGATGATGTCAATTTCGTCAATGCCCAGGTCCTTGCCAAGGAAAGAGGGATCAAGGTCAAGGAAATTACCAGCGATGCGTCCGATGAGTATATCAATCTGATTACCGTCCGTGTAACCACGCCCAAGGTTACCAACACGGTCTCGGGGACCATATTCGGCAAAAATAAAATGCGGATCGTCAAAATTAACAACTTTCGACTCGAGCTCATACCCAAAGGCCACCTGGCGCTGATATATACCCTGGACAAGCCGGGAGCCATCGGAAGTTTCTCGACACTTCTGGGCAAGAAAAAAATAAATATCGACCAGATGCATGTGGGGCAGGAAGAAACCGGAAAAATGAACATTATTTTCCTCAAAACCAATGTCCGCATTTCCGACAATCTTGTTGAACAGCTCCTCGACCTGCCGCTGATTATATCGGTAACCCGCCTCGAGTTTGAAACATAGGACGGCGAAACCCTGAAAAAATATCCATGGGTTTATGAAATTTTCGGGCTGGCTTCGCCTCTTGTCAAAAGCAACACTGCAGCAAGAATCATCCCGCCCCCCAGGATTTTGTTCAGCGTCAGGGTCTCCCCCAGAACCACCACCGCCAAAGCAACGGTGACCACAGGTTCCAATGTGGAAATCATGGAAGCGTTTGCGGGATCGATTCTTTTGAGTCCGGCGAAAAATGCTACAATGGCAAGGGCTGTGGACACCAGCGCAATGGCAAGAACCGCAACCCATCCCAAGGCCGTTCCTGGAAATTTTACGCCCTTTACAGCGACGATCCCGCTAAAAGCCACACCTGCTGAAATAATGACGATGGTCGAGGCCTGAAAAGCACCGGCATTGGAGATGACCTTACTTCCCACGACGATGTAGACTGAATAAAGAACTGCGGCCGTAATCGCCAGAATAATGCCGAGGTTCTGCCCCCTTCCACTGTCCAGTCCAATAATGAGTAGGGTTCCCCCAAAGGTCAGGGAAAGGGCCACGAATTTAATAAATGTGAACGGTTTCTTGAGAAAAACCGCTGCCAACAGTGTAACAAAGGCAGGGTAAAGATAAAGAAGGATTGCCACCAACCCAGCAGGTGCCATTGTCAGAGCCGTGAAAAAGGCAAAAGAAAGTCCCACATAACCGAGTGCCCCCATAAATACCAGTGTAACCAGTGTGCGTCCACGGGGATAGGCCATACCTTTTGCGACCATAATTGCTAACATGAAAATGCCGGCAATGGTAAACCGTAGAAAAAGAACTGTAATAGGATCTGATCCTCCATCATAGGCAATGCGTGCAAAAATAGCCATGGTGCCGAAGGATATGGCAGATACGGTGATGAGAAATACGCCATATAAACGATCCATATACACCGATCTTAAAACCCTGGAAGTTGATTGGGTATTTATTTTACTCATTTTATACTATAAAAATCAGTCTTGATTTTTTTTAAAACCTCATCTAAATTTAGGGTTCACAGGAAAGCCCGTTTCCTCAACTGGCTTTTTAATTTCCTGATTTTCTTTTTGCAAAAGGGGGGGCTCAATCCCCCCCTTCCCTTAATTGCCAAATGTTCATTAACCTTTTGCGCTCACGGTTTGGCCGCCAGGGCAGCAGGAAAAAGTATTGTGGAAAAAAAGACTTGCAACAACTGTTGGTATTTTTCGCCTGCGCCCGCCACCAGAAAATCTTACGATGATTCCCGATCAACTGAAGGTTCCCACTGTTGCGAGTTGCATGACGATTTCTTTGCCGTCTCACCAGACAATACCTGTAAAAATTGGAAAAGCAACAAAGAGAGTCTTATCAGCGTCATTAAGGTCCTCTACGGCATATAAAATTCCTATGGTATCCTTGAAATTCTCAAAACCCAAGGTGTACGTGGACCGCTAGGATGAAAAGACAATCGCCCTTCCAGCCGTAAAACCGGTCTAATCCCCGTCGTATTCCTGGAAAATAATATGCCCGCAGGATTTGCAATGGGAGGCATTCTCATCGTGGTAGCGAAGACCACACCCCGGACAAAGCACCTTTTTTTTGGTGGAAATATAGATCCATTCCTTGACGATGCGGCTGATCTGCCAGGGGATGAGGATGATCCCTGAAAGTATCATAAACACGGTAATCCACTTCCCGGCCTCGGACAAGGGCGTGATGTCGCCGAAGCCCACGGTTGTCAGCGTCACCACGGTAAAATAGAATGCATCCCCGAAAGTCTGGACATTGGGGTTTAAGGGATTTTCAACATAAAAGAACAGGCCGGAAGATATGAAAAATATCATGAGTATGGTCAAAAAAAGCCGGATAAGATTCAACAGCCGGCGGGTGATACTCCCGAAGAAAAACTGGGGATCTGCGGTGAATCTGAGGAACCGGAATATCCTGAATACCCGGACCACGCGGATCACCTTTATAAATCCGAAGTTGGGGGTTACGCCGAACAAGGGAAGCACAAGCAGAGAGATCGTCGGCACAATGGCGATCAGATCGACGATGCTGTAAATGTCAACCAACTGTCGAAGTCTGTCTTTGGCTGCGTAAAGTCTTGCAATATACTCGATGATGAAAAACAGGACGATGATGACCTCTGTATTCCAAAGCAGGCGCCGGGTAGTCTCGGACACGGGGTAGGTTTCCATCACGAAAATAGCGCAGATTACCAGATTGAGGAGTATGATGAAAATATCGATGAATTTGCCCAGGGGTGTCTTACAGTCGATCAAATAGAACTGGAGGGTTTCTCGGAAGGTCCGGGGCGCAGCGCTATTTTTTTTATTCGGATATCGGATTGTCATTGGTTAGAAAGTGTTTCCTTTGTCTGTGGATGATAAAACTATTTCAAAACCTCCCATTCGCCGGTTTGGGCCGTTTGTAAAGCGCTAACCCCAGCAATCGGTCATCTCGTCTGAACGGGGCTAAATCTATGGACATCACGAATTCCGGACGGACCTTATTTTACGGGTCCTCGTGTTAAAATTTTCAGATCCCGGTCTGCCACAGGGCGGTTCACCAGGTAGATACCCGTACCCACCAAAACAAGGGCCAGAAGCAGCCCACGGGTAATCGGTTCGTTCAGCAGCAGACCGCCTGCCAACACGCCGAAAAGTGGCGTGAGAAAGGTGAACGATGCAAGACGCGAAGGGGGATAGTTCCGGATGAGCCAAAACCAAGCGAGATAGGTGATGAACGCAACCCAAACAGTTTGGTACACGAGACTGCCGACGATCAAGGGCGTCAACCGGACAATGCCGGCCTCACCCTTTGCCAGAGATCCCAGGGGCAGAACCACCGCAGAGACGGAAAGTTGGTAAATCAGGGTTTTGCTCGGCTTGATCTTGCCCAGGGGGCTGGCCTTGATCAGAACCGTCGTAGCTCCCCACAAGATGGCCGCCAACGCCAGCATGCTGTCGCCGATCAGCATTCGGTGGGTATGATACGCCAGGGACTCGCTGAACGCAACGACGATGCCAACGAAGGCACAGCACAGACCGACCACCTGAATCATCCGCAGGTGTTCCCCCGGAATAAAGAGCTGTGCCCCCAGTGCCACGACAAATGGCGACATATAAAGGAAGATGACGGCCCTGGATGCGTTGGTATATTCGAGGCCCCAGTAGATCAGTACGAACTCTCCGGCAAAGAGAAGGCCCGCAGCGATTCCCCACCACAAGGTGCCGTCCCTCTCTAAGATCGGTTCCCGGCGCACCTTCATCCAGATCCAAATCAGGATCATGGCGCCCATGGACCGGATGCTGGATTGAAAAATCGGCGAAACGCCGTGGTTGGCAACCTTGATCGCCACCTGTTGCAGCCCCCAGCTCGCACACAGTACAAGCAGGATCCCCATTGCGGTGAAGTCTAACATCTGATTCTCGTTTCTCAATTCATCGGCCTCCCGGTACAAGGTTTCAAAATTCTATACACAGTGAGGGTGTGGAACTTAAGCAAATATTTTGAATACGCGCATTTTGGGTCTGGATCAAGTGCGCCCTTGAGATAAAATTTTCATATATTCCCTTTGCACCGTCTCTTTTCCAAATTCTCTCTCCAGACGACGAACGATAAAATGCCCCCGGGCTGCGTCCTGGAAGTGGTCAACAAAAAGGAGATTGATGGTGGCACCGCCGAGTGCACCGACAACCGGAACTGCTTGGGCGGCCATCTTTTCTGAAACCACTGTGCCAAAGCGAGATGCAATCTGTGTGATGAACCGTGCGATGGGCGGTGCACTTTTCTCCGTTAAACCTTTGGTGGCAATATGTTTTGCAGCATCGCTCACCGCCTTTGCCAAGGCGGCCCGCACCGCAAAATATCCGGTCTCTGCCATATCGTCGGCATCCGATCTCCCGCCCAAAGCAAAGACTTCAAGACAGGCCAATCTTCCTTGGAGGGTTGCGATATCCTCCCCTTCACTCCTGGCGATGTCGGCAATCGACCGCAGAATGATGGACGTCGACACGGGAAGCTCCACCGCGAGGGCCGGCAATCCAAAGGCGCCGCCGATGGCACCGCTTAAACCGCTTGCAATCTTGTGGGTCAGGGTGGATGCCCGACCTTGGAATCCCTCGCCCATGGTTCTGACCGTGAGAACCAGCAGTTTGTTCAGGGTGGCTTGTACGGCAACCTGAACCTTTCCCGATGCTGTGGCGGGCAGCGAATCCATGACTTTCTCGAGGGGTTGTCCGACAAGGTCGATAATTCTGGAAATGAAACTCGGATTTTCAAGGAGTTCCACTGCACGTATAAGGTCTTGCCGGTCTTTTCCTTGGATGGTCATGAAACAGTTTCTCCGGATTATTTCCAGGGGCAACGAGTCCGGCGGGCCTTCTGGAAGAATGCATCTTTAAGCGATGACCACCAGCCCGCAAACCGTTCCCATTGATATTGTATTCCCATGGCCGACCCGGGTGGTCCAGTTCAGGGTCCAACCCACCGCTTTCATCAGCGTTGACACGTTGATTCCAAAACCGGACATGGACGGCCGGGCAATCCGGGAATTTCGGCAGGGTTCGCCTTTTTCTATAACCCGGCAGCGGGGGTGATTATAACAAAAAATTTGTTTGCAGGAACCGCCGGCAAAAGCTTTTGAATCGGGGTATCCCTTTTCCACGGCTGCCTGTTCGATATTGGCGGCCACTTCATGAAGCAGTCTAAATATGTCGCGTCGTTCATTGGAAAGAAGGATTTCCCATGGGACATCGATCTTAAAGACGACGACCTGCTCAACTGTTTTTAAAAGTTCCCGAAATCCGGTCGGTCCCGAAACATTCGGGGGACAACCGGCCGACAACCCGTAGTTCTCACATCGAGAGCCTCGACACAGGTCTGCCAAGGCCTCCTCAACGGAAATGTCCGAAACGGAGACGGCCGTGGCATCGCTGGCGCCGAATCGGCACGCCGATTCCACCAATTCCTTAAGCACCCCATCCCGAGCTTGTCTGACTGCTTTTATTTCCAAGACGTTTTTTCCGAGATCCCCAACCGTTTAAATTTTGAAGGCTTCGTAAAAAGTCTTTTGTGAGCGACATCGAGCAATTTTGGAGAAAGATTCATGATGCGTCTGGCGTTAAAAATTGCAAGCTGTTTGAGGGCGTTAGCCCGAGTTCTTGCAATTTAGCCAGGCGAGTCATGAATCCCAAAATTCCTTGCGGAGCGCGCAAAATCAGACTTTTTACGAGTTCATCAAATTTTATTTTCCACTAATTTCGAATCGACTGGGCGCGAAACTCGCGTTAAAGATTTAACCAGAGCTCGATGGCCCCTTTTCGGGCGTTGGGGTACTGTCGACTCAGATTCTTGATTTTGATATTGGTATTTTTAAGGTTGACCAAAGGCGCCATGAACTGGGTCAAATGATTTTTTAAAAGGAGTGCCCCTGCCTTGTCTTCTTTGTGAAAATAGCGAACATCGCTATTTTGATAATCGACCCTTTCAACCCCAAGCACCCCGAAGCGCTGTTCTTAAGCGAATCCGCCAGGGCTTCCATGAGTTCTTTTTTGTCTTCACCGGCATAATGCAGATATATGGTGTACTTTTCCCGTTGCATCCCATTTCCGGGTCCGTTTAATCCGGCTTTTTTTGCGTACGTCGATACCGTAGGCCTGTCATCGGTTCGCTTTTCTTCATTCAACAGGTACCCCGCCGACACGAGCCGGATAGCCGTCGACTCTTTCTGTTTCAGTTCAAATACTGTGTTAGGGACTTTTTCTGCGCCCCGGACCACCCGTTCAATCTTTTTATTCGAGTCGACCATCGATGGCGCCTCCGTTGATGTGGATTGGGTTTTGCCGTAACGGTGTTTTTGTCAAAGCACTTCAGCATTGCATTGACCAAGATGGTTTTTCCCGTTCCGACGTCGCCGGTAACAAGAAGGAAGCCTTCGTTGTCTACGGCGGCATATTTCAAAACCGTAAGGATGTCCTTGTGACGCTCGCCAAACCAGATAAACTTTGGATCCATGTTCATCTGAAAAGGCAGCTCTTTTTAACTGTAGTGTTCACGGTACATTCTTTTCGCCTGTGTGAACCCTTCTGCATCGGGCCTGATAATTAGAGATAGCGCGCCATTTTCATCATGATCTCATGTTTCTGCAAGCCCCCGGGCATGGTTTCCGTTAACCGGCCGTTGTCAAAAACAAGGAGCTGCGGAACACTGAGAATGTTGTATTTTGAAGAGAGCGTCGGGCTGGAATCCACGTTCAATTTGCCCACCCTG
>Ga0316188_10001738_pt1 | contig 10369 bp, 3 predicted proteins | sample Phiworburrow1_MG_FD_204933 | JGI IMG/M metagenome (GOLD analysis project Ga0316188, IMG submission 204933) | Coastal sediment microbial communities from Maine, United States - Phippsburg worm burrow 1 | ecosystem: Environmental > Aquatic > Marine > Coastal > Sediment | place: USA: Maine... | reverse complement strand
GGGGATATTTAAGGTGGCACTTTGAAGTAACAAAAACATAAATTTACTTTAAAAATTGTAAATGCACAACTATGCTGAATTCGCCAACTCAAAGGGCTGTCAATACATAAAGGGTTTCCCAGTATTGCCAAATTAACATAAAGTAACTAAACAACATAGTATGAACACAATTATCATCTAGGGCAAGAGTGCCAAAGCATGTGTGATTGGTTAACAGTGGAAACAATTGTCTCTAAAAATTAAGGAAAGCAAATTTTCCTCTTGCATTGCGTTCAACAACAAGTGGCTCAAGGACCTCATCTCTCGACACCCAGCTGTGATCACTCACATTGGGGAAGACGTACCAGCTCCCCTGCTGCCTCAAGAAAGAAACATGGAGGTCCAATGCTTCAACTTCAAGGATCTAAAACATGAATGCAATGATACATTAACTAAAAATGAGATCCTTCAACATTTTTGTTGTCATTTTTGATTCCTGTGTAAGCTGGCTACATAGACTACAGGTTGACATTGTATTGTATGTTTTATTATTCCCCCATTATGGAAAGCATATCGTGATACATGTATACAATATTATAACAAAATTGCAAGACCTACCCGTGCAGCATACATTTTCTCCATCTTTTTGCCTTGAAGCTTGATTTTTACAAACATGCCCTTCTTGATGGGACAAGGGGACTGCACTGTTTCGGTCGTCTCTTCTTCATGTTCTGCTCCAGGCAGTTCATGGGGTGGTCTACAGCAAAAAACAACGTAAGTAAACTGAATGCTACACGGCACATATTAGAAAATGATCACGTTTAGATACCATATAGGAATAGCAAATTAAACTCACTGCAGATCTTGTCTCTGAACTTGTACTGCATCGCCAGACTCTTCGACTGATTGCTCCTTGTCCAAACCTTCAAGCTCTACCTCCTCATTCTCTTTTGTAAGCACCTTGTCAGAACCTTTTATGTCCCAGATAGGTGCAGTGGGGTCACTAGACGGTTCTGCTTCATCCTCCACATGTTGGGCCTCTTCTTTCTCCTCTTGAAGGAGTTCCTTGTATGTCCCTGCGGTGTCTGTTATGTGTACAGTTGAAACACAAGACTGCTTAGCCACTTCCTGGATAGACGCAGTAGAATCTCCAGCGTGTTCTGCTTCATCCTCTTCTTTCAGGTTCTCCTTGTCCTGATGGTCAAGCTCCTGGATGGGTTCAGTGGAATTAGCATACTGTTCTACATTCTCCTTTCCTTCAGTTAGCTCCTTTTTCTGACCTTCATGCTCCGTGATGACCAGAGAGAAATGACTGAACATTTCTACCTCCTCCTCTTTTTTAGGCAGCTCCGTCTCACTTGCAGACTCCTGGATGGATGCAGTGGATACACCAGCCTGTTCTACCTCCTCCATCTCTTCTTCAGGAAGCTCCTTGTCCTGACCTGCACACTCTTCTATGGACCCAGTGGAACCACCAGACGGTTCTACCTCCTGCTCCTTTTCAGGCAGCTTCTTATACTCACATGTAGACTCTTGGATGGACGCAGTGGTTTTACCAGACTGTTCTAGCCCCTCCTTCTCTTCTTCAGGGAGCTCCTTGTCCTGACCTGCAGGCTGTTCTATGGATTCAGTGGTTTTACCAGCCTGTTCTACCTTCTCCTTCTCTTCTTCAGGGAGTTCCTTGTCCTGACTTGCATGCTCCTGGATGGATACAGTGGAGCCAACAGACTGTTTTACCTCCTCCTCTTCTTCAGATAGCCCCTTTTTCTGACCTTCACGCTCCTTGATGAGCAGAGAGAAATGACTGAACATTTCTACCTCCTCCTCTGTTTTAGGCAGCTCCGTCTCACTTGCAGACTCCTGGATGGATGCAGTGGATACACCAGCCTGTTCTACCTCCTCCATCTCTTCTTCAGGAAGCTCCTTGTCCTGACCTGCACACTCTTCTATGGCCGCAGTGGAACCACCAGACAGTTCTACCTCCTGCTCCTTTTCAGGCAGCTTCTTGTACTCACATGTAGACTCTTGGATGGACGCAGTGGTTTTACCAGACTGTTCTACCTCCTCCTTCTCTTCTTCAGGGAGCTCCTTGTCCTGACCCGCAGGCTCCTCTAAGGATGCAGTTGTTTCACCAGCCTGTTCTACCTTCTTCTCTTCTTCAGGAAGCTCCTTGTCCTGACTTGCATGCTCCTGGATGGATACAGTGGAGCCAACAGACTGTTCTACCTCCTCCTCTTCTTCCTCAGGAAGCTCCTTGTCCTGACCCGCAGATTCCTCTATGGACGCAGTGGTTTTACCAGCCTGTTCTACCTCCTCCTTCTCTTCTACAGGGAGCTCTTTGTCCTGATTGTCAAACTGTTGGATGGGTGCTGTGGAATTTCCAAACTGTTCCACCATCTCCACTTCTTCTGTAAGCTCTTTTTTCTGACCTTTAAGCTCCTCGATGAGTGGAGAGAAGCGACAGAACATTTCTACCTCCTCCTTCTCTTTTTTTGGCAGCTCCTCATCCTCACTTCCAGATTCCTGGTACCACTCAATGGATACACCAACCTGTTCTACCTCCCCCATTTCTTCTTCAGGAAGCTCTGTGTCCTGAACTGCATGCTCCTGGATAGATGCTGTTGAGCAGCCAACAGACTGTTCTACCTCCTGCTCTTTTTCAGAAACCTCCTTGTTCCCAATTGCAGACTCCTGGATAGACGCAGTAGATACACCAGCCTGTTCTACCTCCTCCTTCTCTTCTTCAGTAAGCTCTTTTTTCAGACCTTTAAGCTCCTCGATGAGTGGAGAGAAGCGACAGAACATTTCTTCCACCTCCTTCTCTTTTTTTGGCAGCTCCTCATCCTCACTTATAGATTCGTGGTACGACGCAATGGATACACCAACCTGTTCTACCTCCTCCTTTTCTTCTTCAGGAAGCTCTGTGTCCTGATCTGCATGCTCCTCAATTGATGAAGTGGAACCACCAGACTGTTCTACCTCCAGCTCTTCTTCAGGCAGTTCCTTGTTCTCACTTGCAAACTCCCTCGGACACTGTTTGTCCTGTTTGCAGCTAGAAATGTGAAAAAAACAGAACTTTAATATAATAATTTGCTCAATCTGTTGTAGAAATTATTTGTTTTTCTATGATCCTGAGAGTACAAATTGGCTGCTAACAAGTCTAACATACTTCAGGTGTTCCTTCCGGACTTGCTGCTTCACGCTCGTTTTGTTTTCATGCAGCTCATTGTCCAGATCTATGACCTCCTCGATGGATGCAGTGGAACTACCAGATGGGCCTGTATCTTCTCTAGGAAGCTCATTGTTCATGCTGCATGTGGAAAAGATTAACTTAAGCCTTTTAATTAAATAATCTACTGAATGTTGCTGAAGATGCAAGAATGAAGATACTTGACACACAAAAATAATGAGTGCTACTGTAGTCATTAGTTACTTGTTACGACATTGAGACGAGTTAGAGAGTATAAACAAAATTTCCTGAATAATTAACACAGACTAGCACTCACTTCGGATAATGATCCAGATCGAGGAAAACTGACCCATTGAGCAACATGTCAACATCAAATGAGAGGTCAATGGCATCTTGAGACTCCAATGATTCCATGCTTGTGTTGGCAGCCAATGGAGGAATTGTAGGTAACTGTTGCAACATAGACATAAAATAGATTGGAAACAGCTTTCTTTTCTAGTGTAAAAATGTAAAAACACTATCATTCTCATTGATTCAGTTGTATAATGGATTATTTCACAATGGTTTTTGAAATTCTAAGCCTTACCTTTCCATGGCAATCATAGGGCATTGCACTGATTTTATTAATAATAAGGTTAATGGAAACGTCAACAAAAACAAGTTTAAACATGTAAGAACAAATTACCTCTGGGAACAGGTTCCTATAATAAAGAATTGAAGTTCACAACCATTAGCATCAGTTAATTACAACTAGTTAAAAACATGCTAGTTAGAAATCAAAGCACTGCATCTGGTTTTCCTTATTTTTCCATGAATTATTTCATAATCTGTCAAGTTTGATCAGTACATTGGACAGGTTTTCATGGACTCACCAATCAGTTTTCTGAATGCTTGTGCCACAGCCAAGGTCAGTTGCAATAGCGGTTTCTGCCACAGGAGACCATGGTAAACACACAGAAAAATGATTTGGCCTCCAATATTGTTCTGGTAAATCATCTCTTGTACATGACCAAAGAATGAAGCGTGGCACCATGGTGTTTGCCTCCCTAGGCAGGATGAGACGGTGTAAATCATCCCGAACAGCTGGACAGCCTTTCATGGGGTAAACACTGAAGATGGGACACTTGAGGACACTTGCCAGTGCAAACAATTGCCAAATTCCCATGTAAGTTCCCTCCATCAGGATGTCATTAACTTCTTTCTGGTACAGTTCTCTGATGGCTCCCTCTGATAAATGCTGATTGGAATAACCTTCACTAAACATGGCAAACAGTGTGGGTGTCGGCCTTTGACCTTGTGCTGGATCCCATCCCCTTTCTAGGTACTCTGCACTCAAATAAAGTTCACTGAATGTGATCAACTCCATGGCTATGCGAAGACGAATTTCGGCATGTTTATCCTGCATCCCAAAAGCCAGAACACTTCCACAGCGTGGGAGACAATTCCCATCACCTTCAATGATAATCGGATATTTGGACACACCTGGAATCGTTCTTGTATTGTACAGCTGTAGTGACATGGCGTCAACTGATGCGTTGATACCAAGTAGCGATAGGTCTTCTTTTATCACAATATCATTCTCCGGGATGCTGTTGCAGATTGTCAATTTCAACTCAAATGGTGAATGGATGAGTTCAGCTGTTATATCTGCTATTGGAACAGGGCCATTAACTCTTTGTACATCACATTGGTTAGTGTTCTCCAGACATCTTCTGCGTTTCACTTTATTCTCTACTTTCTCTACTAGTGATGTGGCAGCTTCTGCTTTTACTTTCGTTTCTGACTTCAAGTCCCTTTTCACTCTTTTAGTCTTTGGTCTTTCTGTCTCCTTTTCAGGTGCTGCTTTTCTTTTTGTGGAGGACCTCAGACCTTCCCGTTGTGCCCCTTGACCTTCATGCTGTAATCCCTGACCTTCAGACAATGGCTCACATTTTGACCCCTGACTTTCCTTTTTTGTCTTCTTCTCAGACCCCTGACCATCCTGTCTTGTTTTCCTCTCAGATCCCTGACCTTCCTGCTTTATTTTCCTCTCAGACCAGAGACCTTCTTGTTTTGACGTCTTCCCGTTCTGGTCGCTCTTGGACCCTCGGCACTTCTCTTTTGCATCAGGGTTGGCTGGTTCTTTTATTACTTTGAAAGACTTGTAATCCTCAACGAAGTCACTGTTGATGCATACCTCATTTGACAAACATCCGGTACAAAAACAAGACAGTTCTCTATGCAGGATCGTCTTACCATCACCACCTGATTTAACGTCATGGGTTTTCATGGTCCCCTTCAGCGTGTTAAGTTGTAACTGTTGTGCTTCTCGCTCGAACTTGTCCATCCATAGAAATGTGCGCGTTTTGTGACCCTTCTGGTTGCAGACAAGTGGGATGGTCAGTTCTTTCTCCGCAAAACTGAACAGTTGAGCTGCAGTTTGAATTGATCCTAGAACATACAAGAGAAAAAACATCTGAGTACATGTATGTTTGGGTTTTGAAATTAACAAATGAAAACTTTTCACTGCATATTGTGACTTATTGTAATCAACTTTCAAAACAATATCACTGTAATTGAGCAAATTCATCATGTATTTAATTCCACTGACCTTGCCTTGCTGCAATGTGTCTTGTGGCAGCATTCTTGATGATACCACCCAAGGCGTCACATGGTGACTTTCCATGCCTTGTTCCAAAGTATGCGCGATGCAACTCAGGAGACTTTGCCACAAACTGGAATGGTATCTTTGACTTGAACTGGCTGGCACATCCGTCAGAATACACGATCTTCTTCTCAAAGGTCTGTCCAAGATGGTCATCAAACAGCCTTTCCATGTGATTTACTGCCTCTGCATCATGGCGAAGATCATCAGTTATCACAACAGAAGAGTGCTCCACTTGGTGATCACACTTACTGCATTTGTAGTATGCTACAATGGGGAATACAGTTACAAGTTGGTACATATAAAAGGCAGCCTGGATCTCATCTTGGAATTTGGAACGGAAGTTTTCGGCGTAATCTTCGATGCACAGGATCCAACTGTCAGGGAGATTTGTCTTTAAATCTTGCAATTGGCTTCTCTGCCATTGGGCATTAAAAATGTGCCCAGCGAATGGACCTGCTTCTTTTTCCAGCTCTTCGATGAGATCGTTCATTGTGCCAATTTTGTCATGCAATACTTTCTTGCTGGTTACTTTTTCGGCATCCATTGTATCTTCTTTATCTTTATCTTTGTTTACAAACTTTTCAGTCATCCATATACTCCACTTGACTTCTTTTTCTCCTAGATCTTCAATCAATGGTTTGAAAGTTTTTGATAGTAGCTTTGGACCGCAATCCTTGCAGAGACGTTTTGTGCAGATTTTTTTGTGAAACTTCCCTGATTCAATTGGGCACAGAGTCAGATTTATAAGATCGAACTTAGAATTTATTTTGGGCAAATCACTATTGATTTTGTTTGCTTCAATGTTAAGTACTTTCAATTTTTCCTCGATGTTGACACAGTATTCACACAAACAGTTGTTGAAACGGTGGTTTTTTACTGTTACCACAAATCCAGGTCTCATCTTTCTGAACTTGCTCAAAGATATTTTCTTGCCAATTACAGTACTGTAGGTCTTGTGCAATTTATTTGTCGTCATATTTAACACATGTTTCGGTTGTCCCTCCTTTGAATGCAGGTTCTTGTTGTTGACGATTGTTGCATGATTAATGTAGAACTGCTGAATTTCCAGCTGATTTTCATCTGACATTGAATCGGAACGTTTCTTACGTTGACATGAATCTGGGTCCAATGAAGTATACAGTTTCCACGTGTCATATCTGACCTCCAGTTTCCTCCTCAAAACCTCGTCAACAGAATCATGTCCTGAAACACTTGACACAAGGTTGCGGTATTTTTGCCTATCTCGACTATTCTTGCTTTTCTTAAGAGTTTTCATTCTGATTTTTAAGTTAGCGACAGCCTTTTGATTTGTTTTAGCTTCATTGTCTACAAAGAATCCCCTTTTCTCTAATGCATCTTTCTTCTTTGGCGTTGCAGAGGAAACAAGTTGGTCAATCTGTTCAGCGAATTTTGATGGGCTTTGATGCAGAAAAATCTTTAAATTTTTCTCTTTTCTTGATTTCTTTTTTCTTTGGTAGGCTTCTCTTCGTTTTCTGAGGTATGCTTCCTTTTTACTGGGGCTCATGTTAGAACGCTGTAATCGTTTGGCACATTTCCAGTGCTCTCTTTGATCTTGTTTTGCCTTACGAGTTAGGATTTCCTTTTCTGGGTGAGTTGCCTTGCGTCTTTCTCTGTAACGTTTCATTCTCTCATTTGATTTTGCTCTGTACTTCACTAATTGGGCTGGTGACATGTTCTTTCTGTAGATTCGCATATATTCGGCTCTACTAATCTTCTGTTTAGTAACCTCTTCATCTTCACTTGAAACTAAATCATCTTTGTATGATGTGTCTTTTTGTGGACGAAGGTCATGGTATTGTGACTTCTTGGAAGAAAATGAGGTTCCACCTTTATCACAGGACGAGAGATCTGCTGTGTTATTCAGTTCTTCCTCAGAAGAAGAGAAGGCAGTGGAGGAGACATTGTAGTCATCGTCTTCCGTTTCACAATTGCTGGCGACAGAAGGCGGCTCACTTTCCATTCTAAAACATAAAATTAACATTCACTTTAGATACATGTATATGTCAACAAAGATTCATGTTTGTGTTTGTAATTTTACATTGTCATGTAACAAAGACCCAATAGAGTGTATGGAGTCCAAGTATTTGATGCTAGGAGTCAGATGGATGGAAAAATGTCTTGTTTAGGAGTTCAAAATAGTCTATTATAAAAAAATGTATATTACATGGTGAATGCATTGTTCTAGATTAATATGTTGTGAAACTACTCCAGTCACTAACATAGACCCTGAACTTGTAATATCGTTTGGTGTCCTAGTGTGAGCAGCACGGAGGCATTGGAAAATACCTGGGAAAATCAAAGATGATTATTAACATAAAGTAGTGAAATAAATATATTTAAAAAAAGGTTTGTGCACCATACTTAAACAAATATTATGGTTTAAACATTTTGCAAAATTACTGTTAAAAGACCCCGAATTGAAAAAAAAACTTAGTGTCTAAGTATGTGCAGCAATGAGACATTACGAGACAGCCGAGATGATTAAACATGTGTTACCCTCATGTTATTTACATTAAACATGTTGAAAAATTGGATTCATTACAGACTTTTTTCTCATTTTATAGCTGGCATATTTTGCAAAACAACTCTCAAAGACTCCAAATTTTAAAATGTGCATTGTGTCTTTGTTAGTTCAACAGTCAGATATTTGGAGAATGGTGGAGACAATACAAGTTTGTTACATGTCATATTATTTACAATTTAAGAATGCTATAAATTGCTTTGTACACATCATACCTTTAAGTCTGATGTGTTGCCTGTTTTGTGAAATCACTCCCAAAGACCCCTGATTAAAAATAATTTATGGTGTCTTGGTGTGTGCAACAATTTGAGAATGGAATAACACAAGCACCATTTTATTTTGTCCTTTTAATGTTCATTACAATGCATTAATTTTAATTATACATTTAACTACATCAAATTTACAGGTTTTAATATCTGTCCATTTCTAGAAATAACTTACAGAGACCCTACCAAAAGTCTGTACTATGGTGTCTAAATGTGAAAACAATGAAAGCTATTGATTTATGTTTATTGTGGGAAAACCAAATTTTAATCTGTGTAATTTATACTCTCAAGAGCAACAAAAAGCATTTTTGTTAAATTATTCTCCAGATAATCAAAGTTGTGCATGTTAGCAAATCACAAACAAAGACTCCAGAGTTACCCTAGTTTATTGTGTCTTTATGAGTAAATACTAAGACATCTGTTGATGCTTGCGAATATACCACATGGTTAGTTTTATGTTTTGTATTGTGAATATAAATAAAAAATAGAAACTTGGGAAAAAAATTAAAAAATTCTTTGCCAATTTTGTTAGATCACTGTCAAAGACCCCGGACTTGACAAATATTATGGTGTCTTTGTGGGTGCAACAATAACATATTGATAGCAGGCCAAGGTTATACAAACTGTGAATTTTAAGTCATTTAAATATTTAAGGAATGTAATAAAGTGTTGTGTACACATCATACATTCAGGTTTGATGTGTTGCCTGTTCTGCTAAATCACTCCCACGGACCCCAGATTGGAAAAAAATATTGTGTCTTTGTGTGTGCTACAATTTGACAATGGAATATCACCAGCAACAAACAATTTGGTAATTTTTATCTTAATTACAATGAAATAATTTTCAATATAAATTTGACCTCATCAATTTAACATCTTTTAATATTTCTACATTTCATAAAAAAACTCACAGAGACCCTACCAAAAGTCAGTACTTTGGTGTCCAAATGTGTAAACAATGAAAGTTAAATATTAATGTGTTTTTGTGAGGAAACCCAATTTTTAATCTTGTTAAAAATAAGATTTAATTTTATGTACTTTGGTTTTGGCAGAAAACATAATATCATTGTCAAAATATACTGTTATGTAACCTAGGACCCCAAACAGCTGTAAAGCTGATTGTGAAAGGTAAAAAATAATTAATTTAAAGGCTGCACACCATTTCCAGCTTCTTTAAGCTTTGATCATAACATTGCAGTTCAAAAACAGGGCAGATTTGTAAAAATAATACATCAAAAGAATGGCAAATTCGCCAGCTTTTGTTTGCATTCATTGCCATTGATGTTGTCAATGTTTCTAAAAAAAAATGCAGATTTTCGAAATCGCATATAAATGTTGTTCTATTACAAAAAAAGTCTTTAGAACAGGTCCCATAAATATTAATGATGATTTTATTTTATGTGTGTTTCATATCATAACACAGTGCACTATCAAACATGAAGTGTAGTGAAAATGGTTTGCCTCCTCAGTGATTTTTAGACTTTGACAGAAATTTATGTAATCTTAGTGTCTTCATTTAACAACAAAACCACATCACTTGTGTCCAGAAAGTAATACTCACTTGCTTATGCCATTAAATTTGTGGCATTGTTACAAAAATTGCATGTCCAAAGCAATTTATTCAGGTTAAAAATACTTCAGCTTTTTCAAAATGGCTAACACGTGGGATAATACGAAACTAGAAGATAGCATCTATCTTTAAATTTAAAAACGAACACTTTCTGGTGCGGTTTAGGTGTAAAAAA
>Ga0316188_10001736_pt1 | contig 10371 bp, 8 predicted proteins | sample Phiworburrow1_MG_FD_204933 | JGI IMG/M metagenome (GOLD analysis project Ga0316188, IMG submission 204933) | Coastal sediment microbial communities from Maine, United States - Phippsburg worm burrow 1 | ecosystem: Environmental > Aquatic > Marine > Coastal > Sediment | place: USA: Maine... | reverse complement strand
TATATAGAAAATCAGAAGCGGTCCTGAGATTAGCCCTCTACTTAAAAGCTCCTTATTCATTTTTACCTTTCTTTTTTTGGGTCCCTTTATTTATTAGAGATGGAGTATATGATCTAATCGCACGAAAAAGATACCAATGGTTTGGGAAAAATGATTGTATTATTTTGGATAAGAAAATTCGGGAACGTTTTATTTAAGTTTCTGAAGCTTACATTGTTCCTTCTTCTAACTTCCTAATTTCAGTACCCAATATTAAGCGAACGCATTATAAAAATTCACAGGAGTAAGCTTATAGGACTATAAATAAAATACTGCTTCTTTTTATCAAGCAAGTGGACTTCTTTTCTTTATTTAACCACAAAGACTCGAGGTTCTCCAAAGAAAATGCGTAAACACTTTATTTAAGCTTCTGAAATTTAAGCTGTTCTTTTTTATAATCAATAATTGCATGATAATCCTTGAGGATATCTCCCCCTATTATTCCATGAACTTCTTCAATTCCTTCTTGCGAATAAATCGCATTGATAGATGAAAAATCAATTAATGCGATAAGTCTGTCGTGTATCATTAATTCTCCAATCAACATATTCGAAATATTTACTCGATGCACTTCAACTGAAGATCCTATTCCGTGTGCCGGTTCATTTACAAGGGTAAAATCGGCTTCATTTAAATTCAATTTTGCCCAATGAATATCCATTACTGAATGTGAAGCCCCTGTATCCACTACAAATCTTAATTCTACATCATCAATTTTTCCCTTTATCAAGAGATGGATTCCACCATTTGATAATTCAACACTTTCTAAGGCTATGATCATTGGGTAAAATTAAGCTTATTGTCAAATTGCTAATTAAGATTGAGCTATTTCATTCCGCAAGTTTTCAGCAATATGTTTTGCCAATAGCATGATCGTCTCATAGGGATTTACCTGCACGGATGTCGGAAACAAAGCCGCATCGCACACATAAACAGATTCTGTACCGTAAACTTTCCCTTTAGTATCACAGACTGAAACAGAAGGATCTTTACCCATTCTTGCACCCCCTTGCGGATGGGCGCTCGACATAGGTGAATAGCTGAAATTAAGGTCTTTGGCCGTAATATACTTTTCGATCAAAGGCATATCTTCTTTTAATAAAGGCTTTTTATTGGATCCGGGTATCAAGGCTTTAGTACATCCTGCAGCAAAAAACAATTTTGTTGAAACCTGAATGGCTTTCACTAAACTTTCCTTTGCATCAGGATTAAGTTTATAGTTTACCTGCGGATTTCCCTTCTTATCGATACTTATTCGATTGTGTTTTTCAGCTTTATCATGAATCAGAATAAGAATAGACATCATCTTAGAATATTCTTTCATGAATTCACTGTGTAAACTACCAAATCCCGGAATATTTTTAGCTGTTAATCCCGGATAATAGAATGAAGTTTCTAAATAGAAATGATCGCTTTTTGAATAATGATCGCTATAAACGGTTTTAGGAAAACCCTTGTAATTGCTAATTTCTTCGCTATAAACCGCATTAAGGTTCATTGCCGGATGAAGTGTTAAATAATTTCCGATATTACCTTTAGTAATCGATAATTCGTTCGTTGAACGCAGAAGAATCGCAGGAGTATTTAAAACTCCGGCAGCAACAACAATATAATCAGCTGTAAATCTATATTCACCTTCTTTATAGGAAGAGGCTTTGGTGCCTTGAGGAGCTTTTGATATGCTGCAATAGACAGTATTTTCGCCAATCTTATCGACTTTCGCATTATAAATTAATTCTACACCTCTATCCAGAACATTAGGCAATTGGACTTCTAAAGCTCCTTGTTTTGCACCAGAAGTGCAACCTAAATTACAAAAGCCTTGTTGCTGACATCCTTTTGTATTTATTTTCAGACGTTTCAGATCCATTCCAAGCGCTTCTGCTCCTTTCTTAAAAAGCAGATTATTTTGGTTATCCCAGGATTCAGGTAATTCATGAATAGATAACTCTTTCTCTATCTCATCCAGAGAGTTATTTACAAAATCAGGACTAAGAAAATCCAAGCCAAATTCATTTCGCCAGACTTCAAGTACACTTTCCGGTGGACGAAAAGAAACACCGGTATAAACGGAAGAACTACCTCCTACTGTATTTGCGGCTGCCACGCCAATTTCCATATTTGTTGAAAGAACTGCTCCCCTATTAAAATAGAGTTCGGTCATATCGATTTCCCGCTGATTAAAATAAGAGCGGTCTCGAAAAGCACCCGACTCAATTATCGCTACTTTAATATTATTATTATCTCTGGTGAGGTAATCTGCAAAGGTGGCTCCTCCAACTCCGGAACCAATTATGATCACGTCGAAATCCCGATGATTATTTTGAGATGATTGGTCCATCGTAGTTGATTGAAGTCCAGACTTCTTTTAAGGAATAATAGCTAATAAAACAAAGAGTCCGTAATCCGGTTAATGCACTTATAATCTTAGTAATTGGAAAGTTAAAGAGTCGTTCAATATAATTTTGTCTCTTTTGATATGATAATTTATCAAAGGACCTGGCATTATAGAAGAGGCTTAATATTGAAATTACTGAAATAAAAAGTTTTAATTTTTTCTGAGTATCTGGATCAAAACCAAAGAATAATTTTTCGAAATTGATAATAAAATCCCGTTCCATTAATATATTTTGCTCTAGGTCAGGTATAATGACCGAAGCAAAAAGAAAAACGATCTTTCTTTGAGAAATAGATAAAGTCAAATTAAATTCATTTAGTATTGAAAGATAAGAAGATTAACAGAGAAAAGAAATTCAAAAAAATTATTAAATACTCGTCTTAAACTCTTAGCTTTTACTAACTTCGCGCACCGTAGTAACATTTCCAATTTTATCTAAAAAATGACCAGAAAAGTCAATTATATTTTTGTTACCGGGGGAGTAACTTCTTCATTAGGAAAAGGTATCATTTCCGCTTCACTTGCAAAATTATTACAGGGCAGAGGCTATGAAGTTACCATTCAAAAACTCGATCCATATATAAACATAGATCCGGGAACGCTTAATCCATATGAGCATGGCGAGTGTTTTGTAACCGATGATGGTGCAGAAACAGACCTTGATTTGGGTCATTATGAACGTTTTCTTAACGTGAGAACTTCACAGGCAAATAACGTGACCACAGGGAGGATCTATCAAAGTGTGATCGACAAAGAACGCCGTGGGGAATACCTTGGTAAAACGGTTCAGATCATCCCTCATATCACCGATGAAATAAAAAGTAGGATCAAGATATTAGGTAAAACCGGCAACTACGATTTTATTATCACCGAAATTGGCGGAACGGTTGGTGACATAGAGTCCTTGCCCTACATCGAAGCTGTAAGACAGATCATTTGGGAACATGAAAATGATAGTTTAGTTATTCATCTCACTTTAGTTCCCTATTTAAAAGCAGCCGGTGAATTAAAAACAAAACCTACTCAGCATAGCGTTAAAGCGCTTCTGGAATTAGGAGTTCAACCTGATATTCTCGTTTGCAGAACAGAATATCATATGAATTCTGAGATGAGAAATAAAATTGCAAAATTCTGTAATGTTTCTCCGAATGCAGTGATCGAATCCATTGATGCCAGCACTATTTACGATGTTCCGATATTAATGAAGGAAGAACAACTGGATACAGTTGTACTTGAAAAACTTCAAATGCCAAGTTCAGGAGAAGCTGACTTAAGTAATTGGGAAGCCTATTTAAAACGATTTAAAAATCCAAAAAGTGAGGTGAACATTGCTCTAATTGGAAAATACATCGAATTAAAAGATTCTTACAAATCCATTGCCGAATCTTTCAATCATGCAGGTGCTGCACTTGAATGCAAGGTGAATATAAAATGGGTTCATTCAGAAAAAATAACAGACGAAAATATAGACTCTATCTTGAAGAATGTAGATGGTGTTTTAGTAGCTCCGGGATTTGGTTCAAGGGGTATTGAAGGGAAAATTCAGGCGATCAGATATATCAGAGAGCATAATATTCCTTTTTTAGGCATTTGTTTAGGTATGCAATGCGCTGTTATTGAATTTGCCCGCAATGTATTAGGAATGAAAGGGGCTAATTCTACTGAAATAGATGAGAATACTGAATTTCCTGTTATAAGCATAATGGAAGACCAGAAGAATATAGAAAACATGGGAGGCTCAATGAGATTAGGTTCATATGACTGTGAACTTAAAAAAGGATCCCATGCATATAAAGCTTATAAACAAGATGTTATTCAGGAACGTCACCGACATCGTTATGAATTTAACAATGCCTATCTGGATGTGATGAACAAAAACGGTTTAGTCGCTAGTGGAGTAAATCCCGAATCAAAACTTATTGAAATCATGGAACTTGAAAATCACCCTTATTTCGTTGGGGTTCAGTTTCATCCTGAATATAAAAGTACAGTCGCTAAACCATCTCCAATATTCATAAGCTTCGTTGAAGCATCCCTTATGAAAAAAAATCGTTCCTAGTAAGATTGGTCTTTTCTTTGGTATGTGTTCAATCAAATTAAATAGCACAAAATATTATTATCATGAATAAAATTAAATCGATCTTAATTCTATTTGGTTTATTCCTGGCCGGAATTTTAAATGCTCAGGAAAACGGATATAAAATTGAATTGAAAATTGAAGGCTTAAATAATGGCGACACTATTTATCTTGCTAACTATTTCGGGAAAAAGCTCTATTATGCCGATACAGCTTATTGTAAAGGAACAAAAGTACTATTTGAAGGAGACTCATTAAAGGGAGGGAAATATGCTGTTGTACTACCCGGAGTTAAATTTTTTGAAATAATTATTGCAGAAGACGACATCATCATGGAAACCGATGCGAATAATTTCATTGAAAAAATGAAAATAAAGCTTTCGGCAGAAAATAAGGTCTTTTATGATTATGTTCATTTTTTGAGTGATCGAAGAAATAGCATAAAACCTATTGAAAGTCAGTTGAAGGATTTTGAAGGAAGTCCTGAAGAAAAAGAAGTCCTTATCGACCAATTGAAAGCCGTAAACCTTGAAGTTGAAGCTGAACAAAATCGAATTGTTACAGAGCACCCTGACTATCTGGTAGCAAAATATATTTATATGAGTATGCCAATAATAGTACCGGAAGCACCTAAAGACGCCAATGGAGTAATTATTGATTCTTTATATCAACGCCATTATTATGTAAGTCATTTTTTCGATCATTTCGACTTTAGCGACGATCGTATCGTACGAGATGCAATATTTGAGACAAAACTTGATGAATTTTTTACCAAAGTGGCATATCCGCTGGCCGATTCAATAAACGTTCAATTTGATCGATTGATCTCAAGAACAAAAGGAGATGACGATGTATTTAAATTTATCGTTCATTATGCAGCTTCGATGTTTGAAAGAGAAAAAGTGATGGGAATGGATGCTGTTTTTGTTCATACAGTGGAGAAGTATTATCTGACCGATCAGGCATTCTGGGCCGATTCAGCGACAACTGCTTCTATGATAGAAAGAGCAATGAAATTAAAGCCTACTCTAATAGGTCAAAGGGCGCCATATTTAAATTTATTTGACACATCGGGAACTAAAAGGATTTCGCTTTATGATGTGAAAGCCGATTTTACTATTTTATATTTTTGGGACTCCGGATGCGGGCATTGCAAAAAAACAACTCCGGTACTTTTAGACCTTTCTCATAATTTAAAAGACAAAGGAGTGGTGGTTTATGCGGTTGGAACTGAATTAGAAAATGACGACTGGAAAAAGTACATCATCGAACATCAACTCGATTTTATCAACGTGTCTGATACTCCGGATAATCCGGATTATTTCAGAACGATCTATGATATATATTCTACTCCTAGAATTTTTATCCTCGATAAAAACAAGAATATCATTGCAAAACAATTAACGGTTGAGCAAATAGGAGATTTTATAGAATTTGAGATTAAGAAGGAAGCTAAATAATTGAAATTCCTTTTTAAAAGATTTTTAAATAAGAAAGGCGGTCTATTTCTAGACCGCCTTTCTTATTTTATTTATTTGAATTTTACTTCACTTCTTCAAAATCAACATCAGTAACCTCATCATCAACATGAGCTTCACCTTTTCCGGCTCCACCATTTTCATTTGGAGCAGCTCCGGCTTGAGCTTCTTTATTGTACATTTCTTGAGAAGCAGCCTGGAATAAAGTATTTAACCCTTCCATATGCTTGTCAATTCCGTCAAGGTCTTTTGCTTCGTATGATTTTTTAAGATCAGCTAAGGCACTTTCTATCGGTGCTTTTTTATCTTCAGGTATTTTATCACCCGCATCTTTCAGTTGTTTTTCAACTTGGAAGATAAGCGTATCTGCCTGATTTAATTTATCAACCGACTCTTTTGCTTTTTTATCAGATTCTGCATTAGCTTCTGCCTCTTTTCTCATTTTCTCAATATCAGCATCTGTTAAACCACTTGAAGCTTCGATTCGAATCGATTGTTCTTTACTGGTAGCTTTATCTTTTGCATGAACATGTAAAATTCCATTCGCATCGATATCAAAGGTAACTTCGATCTGTGGAACACCTCTTTGAGAAGGTGGAATACCATCTAAGTGAAATTTACCAATTGTTCTGTTATCAGCAGCCATTGCTCTCTCTCCTTGCAAAACATGAATCTCAACGGATGGCTGATTATCAGCTGCAGTAGAAAAGGTCTCTGATTTTTTTGTTGGGATCGTAGTATTTGATTCGATCAATTTAGTGAATACACCACCCATAGTTTCAATTCCTAAAGAAAGTGGAGTCACATCTAAAAGAAGTACATCTTTTACTTCTCCTGTAAGCACTCCTCCTTGAATTGCAGCTCCTACGGCAACAACTTCATCAGGATTCACCCCTTTAGAAGGCTCTTTTCCAAAGAATTTTTTAACCGCCTCCTGAACTGCAGGAATACGAGTAGAACCACCTACTAATAATACCTCATCGATATCCGATTTAGAAAGTCCGGCACTTTTAAGAGCTGAGATACATGGATCGATCGATCTTTTGATCAGAGAATCTACTAATTGTTCAAATTTAGCTCTGCTTAATGTTCTAACTAAGTGTTTTGGCATTCCATCAACAGGCATAATGTATGGCAAGTTGATTTCAGTAGAAGTGGTGCTTGAAAGCTCAATTTTTGCTTTCTCAGCTGCCTCTTTTAATCGTTGTAATGCCATCGGATCATTTCGTAGATCGATACCTTCATCTTTCTTAAATTCATCCGCTAACCAATCGATGATCTCCTGGTCAAAATCGTCTCCTCCAAGGTGTGTATCCCCATCAGTAGATTTAACCTCAAATACACCATCACCTAATTCAAGAATTGAAACATCATGTGTTCCTCCACCAAGGTCGAACACAACCACTTTCATATCAGAGGTCTTTTTATCAAGACCATAAGCCAATGCAGCAGCAGTAGGCTCATTGATTATCCTTCTCACTTTAAGACCTGCAATTTCACCGGCTTCTTTAGTAGCCTGACGTTGCGCGTCATTAAAGTAAGCAGGCACAGTAATCACAGCTTCGTGTACATCCTGACCTAAATAATCTTCTGCCGTTTTCTTCATCTTTTGTAAGATGATTGCAGAAATTTCCTGAGGAGTATATAATCTTCCGTCGATATCGACACGTGGAGTATTATTATCACCTTTAACTACTTTATAAGCAGCTCGTTTAATTTCCTTTGCAACCTCATCAAATGAATTCCCCATAAATCGCTTTATAGAAGAAATGGTATGCTGAGGATTTGTGATCGCTTGTCGTTTAGCAGGATCACCTACCTTTCGTTCGCCTCCTGCAATGAAAGCAACGATAGATGGTGTTGTTCTTTTTCCTTCAGAATTATTAATTACTTGCGGGTCGTTACCTTCCATAACAGCTACACAAGAATTCGTAGTTCCTAAATCAATTCCAATTATTTTACCCATTTTATATACTATTTAATTCTTAATTATCTAATTAATTTGATTCTGCAATGACAAATGGTATGCCATCGAAATAAAATAGTATTTACCATACAATGTGTCACATTAAGGTGACTAATTGTCTAGAATTTGTCAGAAATAAAAGTTGGAATCGGAATTAATTACATCCAAATGACAGTCCGTTATGTCCGGGATCATCAGAGCAAAACTTGTAAGCACCTGTATATTGGCCTTCCGCCAATTCTTGAATAGATTTAACCAATAGTGACTTATCATAGAATATCTTCTGCCCTCTTGAACTCCAAACCCCTATCCCATTCTCAATATTTGTATAAGGATTTTGTTCGGCATTAAATGACGTCGCCGGTTTATTGAGTTCAATAAAAGTATTAAGATCATCGCCTGCAAAATCAAAAATATAATTAATCTTCCCAATCACTCGTCGGGTAACATCAGCTTCATTATTTTGAGCGATTAAGCGGTTTTGAATTCCCTGATAAAATTCTTCTCCATCAATTGAAACCGTGTGATCTTCCTGTCCCGACACTCCTTCACATATCCATGGTTGAAATTTAAAATCCATATGCTTTTCAACTTCACTTCCATCAGTATATATTTCTAAATAAAAAAACCGTAAAGTAAATTCATAACGCTTCGCATTTTTCTGTTGATCGATCTTTATCGATTTATCCTGATAGGAAGACCCGTTATAATCAAATAGTGATACAAAGGAAATATCTCCCAGGGCTTGAGAGTTATTTGGCTCAAAAACACCTATTACGTTGCTTTTTGAGCTTACATTTTTTTCGCTTCCATAAAAACTTATTTCAAAACTATGATCATATTTTGGGTCGTCTTCGTCAGCGAAAACAATTTCATCAGTATAATAAACGGTTTGTACCGGGTAATAAAAAACACCTGAATCTTTATCTGTAACTATTTTTTCACTTAGTAGGTAGGAAGCAATAGTATCATTGCCATCTCTTTGTATAATATAAGCTTCCAGATCGGTATATTCTGAATTGCCGGAAACCAATGCAGCATTATATGCATTCCCTTCTGTTACAAAAGATTTTGTGATCTTTACAAATTGCGTATCAGCAGTGGCATCAATAAATCCATAAACAATGGGTGTTTCTTCACCATCAGCAACAAGATCAACTTTTGTTTCACAAGAAAAAACCAAAAGTAAAAAACCTAGAAAAAGTAAATAGGTCCATTTATACATATCATCCATTTTTGGCAAAGATAATCGAAATACTTAAGTATACTTCTTAAAAAATAGAAACGGATACTATCCTCAATGCAAATTAATATTTCTTCGGGCAAAGGTTGTTTTTCGTAGTTTTGTCTTAAAATTTCAAAGCTATGTCTATCCATAAAAAGGTAAAACGTATTACCACGCACATTCTGCAAGAAATGAAGCACAATGGAGAAAAGATCTCCATGTTGACCGCTTACGATTATTCTATGGCGAAAATTGTAGATGAAGCGGGTATAGATATTATTCTTGTAGGTGATTCTGCATCTAATGTAATGGCTGGTCATGAAACAACATTACCAATTACATTAGATCAAATGATCTATCATGCATCTTCGGTTGTAAGAGGAATTAATCGGTCTTTGGTTGTTGTTGACCTCCCTTTCGGAACATATCAGGGAGATAGCAAGGCCGCCTTGAATTCTTCTATTAGAATAATGAAAGAGTCGGGTGCACATGCAGTGAAATTGGAAGGAGGAAGTGAAATAAAGGAATCTATTGAACGTATTTTAACTGCGGGTATTCCGGTTATGGGTCATTTAGGTCTTACCCCTCAGTCTATTTATAAATTTGGAACCTATACCGTACGAGCAAAAGAAGAAGAAGAAGCAAAAACCCTTCTTAAAGATGCCAAATTGCTTGAAGAGATTGGCTGTTTCGCTATTGTCCTCGAAAAAGTCCCAGCTGAACTCGCACAACAAGTCGCCGAATCCATTTCAATTCCGGTAATTGGTATTGGTGCCGGAGGGGGTGTAGATGGACAAGTGCTTGTATTACATGATATGCTTGGGATCACACATGAATTCAGTCCTCGCTTTTTAAGAAGGTACCATAGTCTGTACGAGGAAATTAAAGGATCCGTAGAAAATTACATTTCAGATGTAAAATCGAAAAGTTTTCCTAACGATAAAGAACAATACTAATTGGCTAAGGAACGCACAGATCCTTCTAATGTTCAGATTATCTATGAAGATAATCACCTTATCGCTATTAATAAGCGACCGGGAGATATTGTTCAGGGCGATAAGACCGGAGATACTCCCCTAAGTGAAATTCTAAAAATCTTTATTAAACATAGAGATAATAAGCCGGGAAATGTCTTTATGGGAGTGATCCATCGAATCGATCGACCTGTAAGCGGAATCGTTATTTTCG
>Ga0316188_10001735_pt1 | contig 10377 bp, 9 predicted proteins | sample Phiworburrow1_MG_FD_204933 | JGI IMG/M metagenome (GOLD analysis project Ga0316188, IMG submission 204933) | Coastal sediment microbial communities from Maine, United States - Phippsburg worm burrow 1 | ecosystem: Environmental > Aquatic > Marine > Coastal > Sediment | place: USA: Maine... | reverse complement strand
CAACAGGAATGGGGCAGGGTAGTGGGGCGTTTTGAGGCTACCTGTAAAAAGGCATACGACCTGGATGTTTCCCTCTTAATAGATGCCGAGGAAAGTTGGATGCAGGATGCGGCAGATGAATTGGTTGAAGAAATGATGCGTAAATACAACAAGGAAAAAGCTATTGTTTTTAATACGCTGCAACTTTACCGATGGGACCGAATGGATTACCTGAAGGAACTGCATGCAAAGGCCCGGAAGGAGGGTTTTAAAATTGGAATTAAGACGGTTCGCGGTGCTTATATGGAAAAGGAAAATGACAGGGCCAGGGAAAATAATTATGCTACGCCAATTTGTGCGACCAAATCTGAATGTGATACAAATTACGACAGTACAGTAGCTTATATAGTGGAACATCTGGACCAGATATCGCTTTTTTCGGGTACTCATAATGAATTGAGCTCTTACAAGTTAATGGAATTAATGGATCAAAAAGGTATTCCTCCAAATGATAACCGGATCTGGTTTGGCCAGTTGTACGGCATGAGTGATCATATTTCTTTCAATCTGGCTAAGAAGGGTTATAATGTGGCAAAGTATTTGCCATTTGGCCCTGTACGAGATGTCATGCCTTATTTAATAAGGCGCGCAGAAGAAAATACTTCAGTTGCCGGACAGACAAACAGGGAACTGGAATTGATTAAAAAGGAACGTATTCGAAGAAAAATATAGATTGATAATTCATTCTAGAAGGTCAATTGATTTTTGAAACTACCGCTATTAATACTGAAAAGTGTGCAGGAAAACCTTTTGGAATACTTTGATTATGGGAATTTGGTGCCTCTGATAAAAGTTATTGTTTAACATTTATCAATATAGCCTCGCAACTCGATAAATCGGAATTCAGGATAATATTTTCTGCTTTTGAACCATCTTTTATTTCTATAGAGACTGTGTTTGGGGGATAATTTCCCAGGTTATGAGCGTATAGAAATAAATCATTCGCATTATCCAGATTCAGTTTTACTTCAAAACTTTTTTTCTTGTATGTCAAAACGTGTTTTGCTACAATTTGCTCGCCATTAAGATAGATGGATACTATATCACCGTCTTGTCTTCCATGGTCGTAAAGGCTTATCGTTATTATCTCATTTTCTACAATCAATTCTTTTTGGTATGAAATTTTTCTTCCTTCAAAAACACTTCTTTTCGGGATCTCAACTTCTTCAATCGCAGCCACTTCTTTGGCTTCTTTCTCCTCCTTGGTAGTATTCTCCAAAGGTTTTTCAACCGCTACCAGGGTCTCTTTAACTATCTCCTGGGGTTGTTGAACTGTTTCAACAGCTATATGAGGCAGCTCTGCTACTTCAAGGGGAGGGTCTTTCATAACAACAGGTACTTCCTGAATTTCAACAGGTACTTCGACTATTATTTCTTCCGTTCTTTCTTCTTCTTTTACTATAGTAAAATATGGGGTAGCATATTTGGCTATATGGTATTTATTAACGGGGAAGAGCTCAATGCCCATGATTTTATATTTATTTCCCGGTGGAAGCCCTTTTCTAAGTTTCACATTAGTTACGAAGTGATTGTTTTCAAAAACACCAAGTTCCTGGACCACCACATCATCTCTTGTTAAAAAGAACTTAATAGTTTTGTTTGTATCCATATTGGATGTGGTCCATTTTATTTCTACCGGTCCGGGAGCAACCCAAACAGTTCCGCTTGTTGGGTAAGTGATCTCTATAGATGAACGATATTGTATTCTTTCCCTTATTCTTTGCTTGTTTAATGGATATACCGAATTTTTAAAATTATTGTATGGTACATAAGCCGTAAGGCCAATATTGGCTTCTTTCAATAGCTGATAAAATTCTTCCAGTTCTGTAAGAACATTTATTAGCGGGATTTGATTGGGATATGATTTCTTTATATTGTTTATTTTGGATATAATTTTTTTTGAATCTTTTTTATTTAATACCAGGGTATTATTATCCTTACTGGCATTAATTAAATTTTTAGCAAAATTAAGCTTGCTATACCCAAATCTATTATCCAAAAACTTAATTGCATCTTCATTGCTTAGAGAATTAGTTTCCTTAAATTTCCTTGCAATTTCATAGGCCAAAAGATATTCCTTCATGCCTTGTTCGAGACTTGCTTTGGCTAATTCTGTGCTTGCTGTGGCAGGTGAATTAACGGCTTGTGTCAAGATTTCAATGAATAAATCTTTACTTAATAATCCCTGTGAATTACCAAACCCACCCTGGAAATAATCAAATACTAAGCTTGGGGATTCAAGTAAAATATAGTTCTTATTGGATGTATTGGAAAAGCTGCCATTCCCATATGCCTCGAGGATACTTTGTTTTGCATTGTCACTCCAGGGGTTAGATCCTTCATTAATAATTTTCTTGCTCAGCTCAATGGGATCATCCACCTTGGAGTTTAATAAGGGGGTCTGATTGTGCGAATAGATTTGTTGACCGAAGATGAACCAAAAAAAAAGGATAAATATATTTTTCATCATGATTTGAAATATCATTTCTATTGCACCCCTTCAATTCACGTAAATAACGCCGAATTTTTGATTATTAGGATATTACCAAAAAACAAATCCATTCGGGGTTAGTCTAAAAAAGGCAATTAATATTTTCTATTTCTAACATAATAACTCCAAAACGCCCCAATTTATTATCTTTCTGAATTTTAATATGAAAAATAAATACAATCGAGTATTGCGCAATGGCAGTCATTTACCATTTTAAATTTAATAGGTAGAGAAATTAGGAAGTATTCAACACTTTATATTGTGCTTATTAAAACGCAATAGTTAGGAAAACAACCTGATAAACAGCCATCAAACCCTTTACCAAAAGAATAAGCACTTAAAGGGTTAGGTAAAGACTAATAATCTGAATAATCTGTGGGATACAAAAAGTAAATATCAGCATGAGAAACAGTATTCTCATATTTTGGAAAAGTAAGCAACTCTTTCCATTCCGGAGAATCAAAAAAAGCTTCCCAAAGTCCATCTCTGGTTTCTTGATTCCTAAAAGTGGTCATATACATTAGATTGGGCATTTTATTCCCGGATATTACCTCCGCGTAAAAAACGGCATTAAAACCCAATCGATCAAATAGTTTAATTTCACCACCTTCATTAAACATAGCTACTTTTCTTTTATAATATTCTTCTGTAGGAGATTCATAACTGCGTAATTCATAAATACGATCTCCTTTGGGAATATCAAATTCCGGGGAAAATAACCTGGGCATATTTTCAAAGGCTCTCATAAGAATTGATTGTATGCGGGCATATGGGGGGGTTTCATGCGAAGCATTGATATAATTGCTGCCTGTAATTATATAGGTGCTGTCTTTTAAAAGGGCATCATCCAGACCAATAAATTGTTCTAAAGATTCAAATGGAATTAACACCAAAATACGTTTTGTTGTATCGGTCTCCTGTGGGCGGGGTTTAAAAACACCTATATTGCCTATATCCAGTCTGTGAAGTGCAGGTATCAGGGAATTTTTGAGATAATTGTCAGTACTATTTTCCTGTTCTTTGGTAGCAAAAGAATAGGTTTTAAGCTGATAGAATTCTCTGCTTTGGATTACATCTATTTGTTCATTTACCTTTTGTTTCTGCGTTTCACAAGCAAATATTGCAAGCAAGCTAACTATCAATAGGTATCTGAATAATTTCATTTTTTCCGGTTGAATTGGTTATGGGTTTAAGTTAAGAAAAACATGTATAATTTATCTATGCAGGGAAATTAATTTTACGTAGTAGCTTCCAAATATCTCCTTATTTAAGGATTTATTGCCTTCTTTTAAATTTGCATTTAACAAGTCATGGCTAAAGGATTTCAATTTCCTCTTTTCCCAATGGAGCATAGTTTGTTAAACCATCAATAATAAGTGTTAGCAACTTTTAGGAGGTATTTCTTAGTCAAGTGTTTCCATGCTTTCTACCAGCACTGTACTGTCGCAGTTCTTTACCGTTAGAGCCCGCAATTTTTCCTTAACGATTCCTTCTATTAAATAGGTTTTGCAATTTTCACTTTTAGTGTTGCTTTTTTTGAAATTAATATCTCCTTCATTTAGAAAGTAAGCAAGGGTAACAGAGTCCAAAACCTGGTCTGTAACCAGCTGATTTATTTGCTCAGAATAAATCAGGGGTTTGGAACGTAAATCTTTTAATACCCTGCAATTAGGGAAGTAGCAAAAGTGAGCACCGGTTTCTTCAGACTTTTTTTTTAGAAAGAAGAAAAGAAAAACAAGCCCGATGGATAAACCTATAAGGTAGAACCCTAATCGTTTCAGAAATGCCATGCACTAAAAAATAAGAAAGTTGATATCACTGTATTTCAGGTCGAACCATTCTCCGACGGACTTATTTGTAAGTATACCGTGATACATATACAAACCATTGCGAAGCCCTTTGTCAAATCTCAATGAATTTTCGAGGCCTCCATCTTCTCCGATCTTCAAAAGATAAGGCGTAAATATATTACTGATAGATACTGATGACGTCCTGGGATATCTGGCAGGAATATTGGGCACCCCGTAATGAATGACCCCAAATTTTTCCTGGGTAGGTCTGTCATGTGTGGTAAGCTCACTCGTTTCGAAACATCCGCCCATATCTATGCTCACATCAATAATCACTGAACCTTTTTTCATCTGTTCCACCATGGTGCTGGAAACCACAATTGGTGATCTGTCACTACCACGCACTGCGCCTATTGCTACATCGCAGCGCTTAAGACTCTTTAAAAGATTTTTGGGTTGCAGGGTAGAGGTATAAATAGTCTGTTTTAAATTTGTTTGAATGTTCCTTAACTTGGTTAACGAGTTATCAAAGACCTTTACATTAGCCCCAAGCCCAAGGGCGGAACGGGCGGCAAACTCGCCAACTGTACCGGCTCCAAGGATTACTACTTCTATAGGAGGGACGCCGCTAATATTTCCAAACATTAGCCCATTACCCTGGTTCGTTGCTGCCATAATTTCCGAAGCAATAAGTACCGAAGCAATACCGGCAATTTCACTCAAGGACCGCACAGCAGGATATTTTCCATCTTCATCGCGAATATATTCAAATGCTATTGCTGTAATACGCTTTTTGGCTAACTCTTCAAAGTATTCTTTTGACCTTGTTTTTATTTGCAAAGCTGAAATAATAATAGTCTGAGGGTTCATCAGATGAATTTCCGACAGGGTAGGGGGTTCCACTTTCAAGAGCAGTGGGCATGAAAATACTTTCTTTGTATCCCGTGTTATACTGGCACCTGCTTCGGTATACTCCACATCTGTATAACTGGCACTTTCTCCTGCACCTGCCTCCATTAGTACCCGGTGACCATTTGAAGTTATTGCATTTACAGCATCAGGGGTAAGGCAAATACGCTTTTCCTGGTATTGGTTTTCGTTGGGAATGCCAATATAGAGTTCTCCTTTTTGCTTTAAAACTTCCAGTGTTTCTTCTTGCGGTAGTAACTGTTGTTTACTAAATGGTGAGGAAGGCTGATTCATACGCAATAATTGATTTCCGTCATTTTAGGTCAAACTCAAAATTACAATTTTTTTTGATGAACCGGGCCAGTACTTGAGGAGTAAAAAAAATCCTGCCCAAAAGGGCAGGATTAATGGGAATATTTTATTAGCGTTAAAAAAACAAGTTAAACAAACTTCTTAAGGAATGCTGAAATTGTTTAAATAATTGTTGCAGTGTTTTATTTGGTGTTTTTTGAGAAAGATCTTCTTCTATGGGGGCTTTCACTTTACCTGGCATTCCTATTTTTTCATTTTCACGACGTTCTTTGTCTTTATAGTATTGGAGTTCTACGTCCATGGCATCAAGGTCAATACCATGTACATGTTTGTCATAGAGTTTTATCCGTATGAAGTACACAAAAGGAATTACAAGCATACAAACAGGCAATATCCAAAGAATATTCTCCGTGTCCACATATTGGTCATCAGAGTAGAGAACTTCAAATATCTGGAATGCATACATACAAAGCGGTATCAGTAATATGTGGTACCACCAATGTTTGCATGTGAAAAACCAAATTAAAAAAAGGTATAAGGGGACTAATTTGCCTAGCATAAACCAAGCATAAATACTCAAACTAGTAAATCCGTTTCTATCAATAATATAACCAAAAATATTTATCGTTGCTTCGGGGTCTGTAGAAAAAAATTCATGTGATTTAAAAACAAAAGGGGACATTACAACTAAAAGGACAATAATCGATTCAATTACAATTCTTTTACGGGCCTTTTTACCTTTTTCTAAAAGTTCATTGCTCATTTATGCTAAGAATATTAATTTGATTAACCAATATTTCCTAAACGCAAAAAAGGGCAATTTATGATTGCCCTTTATTAAAATTTTGAATAGTATTATTTATGACGAGTGATCTTGTTTACCAATTTTAGTTTTGTCCACTCCTTGTTCATACAATTGATCATCGTCTGCAGTACTGTTCGGGGTACAGGATGCTGCCATCAGAATAAGGCAGGTACAAATTCCAAATAAAAGTCTTTTTGTGTTCATCGTATTACGTTTTTCGTTAAAGATTTGATCATTCTCACCAACAAATGTAGGAAAAAATACACTAACAAATTGTTATTTATCGGCAAAATACTACCTTTTATCCTAAAAATCAATCATTTTATCGATTTTTTTACCGTTCATCGAATTCCAGACAATAAAATCGGGCCTTTTTCGATAGCAGATTTCCCTTACTAAAAGGGTAATTAATTAATTTATTAGTTTAGGGCTACCCAAATTTTAGCTCTAGTATAGTAAAAGGATACGGCTACCTGTTTTATTGAAATTTCAAAAACACATTTAAATTTTGATGGAGTTTTTTTTATTTTAAATTATTAAATTTAATAATCAGTCTCCGAAGTCATATAATTTTTTCGCTGAGGGATTCCATTGATCGATTTTTTACTACACTTTATCGAACAACCCTATGGGCGAATGCTAAATTATCCGGATAAAAAATCACTTCAATGCCATTTGTTCTCTGATTTATCCCTAAAATTTATGTTTGATGGAATATTACCCTATTCAAATAATGAGTAAAAGATAAATATCCTGAAATACAAAACAATTTGGAGATTTTTTATTTAATGCTTTTCCTAACCATAAGATTTAAATCCCACCAGCGATTTACAAAAACTATTTGGAATTACTTTCAATCCTATCAGTATTCAGTATTTCAATACTACGCGTAACAGGATCAATAACCCTTAGCATAATTTTGGTGGAATTTTCCGGCAATAATGAGCCAATCTTTTCGGGCCATTCGATAAAAAACCAGGTATCCTGACTAAAGTAATCTTCCAGACCCAGATCAAGCCCTTCCTCCTCACTCGTTAGGCGGTAAAAATCGAAATGATAACCCAACAGCTCCCCGTTTTTGTCCTGGTATTGATTTACAATCCCAAAAGTGGGGCTATTGGCTTGATCACCACCCCCCAATTCTCTTACGATTCCTTTGATAAGGGAAGTTTTTCCCGAGCCCATTTCTCCATAAAAACTGAGGGTTTTGGAAGTGACCCGCACGAGCAGCTCCCGGACAGCCTTATTTAGCTCATCAATTGTGTAGATTATTTTCTGCATATAGAATAAAATCAGTATATTTAATTGTACATTTTTAAAACTAACAAAACTATTTCTGGAATTTTTTACTTAATGCCGAAAAGTGAAAAAAGAGTTTGTTATTAAAAAAATAGTTACCAATGGAGTTAAAATCTAAATGGCAGAGGAAATATAAATTGGATGTGTTAATAGCCATTATCATTGCTCTTTTGCCATTTTTAGGTTATATCCATCTATTATTTAGTGAAGAAATTAAAACATTTTCGTTATTTGGATTTGAATATTCGCATATTTTCTCTAGTAATAGATCTTTTGTTTGGTCCCTTTTAAAAAATATCCTTCCATTTACTTTACTTGTGATATGGTTTCTTACCATTTCTTTGAAGTGTAAATATCTGATCATTCCCCTATTTATATTGTATTTAAATAACTTATTGAATAATTTATTTGCCCCATTTGGGAAATATATCTTTTACCCTTTTCATTATGAGAGTTACCCCTTGACCATAAATATTTTGATAATAATATTGATAATTGGTTTTATTATTTTACTAGACACTCATTATTTTAAACATTATAGAAAAAGATTTTTAGAAGTTTCTATAAAATCTATAATCGATCAGAATATTAATATATCTAGTAATATTTATCGAGATAATTTAAAATCCTTGATTGAGAATAGAAACGAAATAACAACTACCAATTATTTTAGAAAAATCTATAGTGCTAAATTGATATTAGGAAATTGGCTAAAAAATACAACGGGCACAATTACCAATGACGTTAACAAAAATAGTTATTACCTAAATATATTTGTGAGTACGTCTCTAGTAATTGCGACACTTCTTTGGTTTATACATTATCTTATACCTGGAAACATACAGAAGTGGGATTTAGGAATTATTCAGGTTTATAATAATGGATTTACGGATGTTCAAATTTTTCTATGGTTTCTAATACGCAAATTGATTATTATAATTCCAATGATTCTATGGTTTCTAACCTGCCAGCATTGGTGGAAATACGCCATTCTATCGCCAATAATTTTATACTCCTATCAATTTTGGGAAGCCACTCAGGATGTACGCTATCTAGATGCAGCGGGAAATATTAAAGCATTCCCGGCCATATTTTGTATTATCCTTATTCTTTTGATGATATCAAAAACCATTAAGTACCGGGTAGAAATACTAATAATGTATGAGCATTTGATAGGGGAGATTGATGATCTTTTGAAAAATGGTGAATTTAATTCAAACAACAGACCTTTTCTAAATATAAAACGGTTTACCAACCTAAAAGAAGAGATAGCTAAAGAAACCAATGCCCAACAACAATTAACAAGACTTATGTCTTTAAGGGAAGAATTAATAAAACAGTTACATATAAATTTTTAAGACTCTTTTTTTAAACGTAGTTGAGTTTTCTCAATTTCTTCTGTAACCTCTTTTAATAATCGTTTTAGCTCCTCTTCCTGTCTCTCCTTAATCTTTTGTTCTATAAGGTCTTCAATCTCCTGTTGCCTGGATTTAGGTAGATGGTCAAAATCAAAATTTTCAATTTCTACCTTCTTTTTATACATTTCTCCTTCCCCTGTGATGAGCCAAACTACATTAAGCTCAGGATATACCTTGAGAATATTTTCAATTACATCACTGCCAATAGAGGCGTTATTCTTTTTCATTCGCAAGGTATAGCCATTACCAGCACCAATTGATAAATCAAACTGTCGTGCGCTTAGCCCGGCAAATTTAATGAACTGTATTAAGCGATCTATTGTTTTAAGCATTGCCTAGAAAATATTCGATATATAAACTCTGTTTTTCAAAGATAGGGTTTTATTAAGAGAAATAAAACAGTATAACTTGCTGAAAACTGAATAAAATTACATATTATATAGAAAAAAAACTATAAATATTTGTATATATAGAATATATTCTATAATATTATAAAAGAAATAAAACAGCCTCTATGTAAAAGGCGAAAACTAATCTAATACTCCTAAAATTATCCCCTGCAAGGCCGTAACAGCGACAAAAACACAATAGATGAATAAAATTAAAACCCTGGAAAACCTTCAAAAACTTCACCTGCTTATTGAAGCTGAATGCACAGGGTCACCGCGGGCACTGGCAAGAAGATTGGAATTGAGTGAACGTTCAGTTTATAACCTATTGGAAGTGTTAAAAGATTTTAGCGCTCCGGTATTATATAACCGAAGAAGGAAAACATATTATTACAGTAACCATTTCAAACTCGATTTTAGAATTTCACTTTCGGTTACAAACAACGATGAAGTCACCGAGTTGTTCAGGGGTAGTTATTTAGGATAGCCGCTTTATGTTATGTTGTGAATAGCAGTACAGGATTAAAAGAATTGTTAAGTAGTTTTTCGTTTGATCTCTCTATAAAAGCCAGTTTTGCAAGCTGGCTTTTATTTTTCATGTATTCTGAGCAGCACTGTATGTTCTCAAAAGGAATTCATAATGATATTTATGAAATAGAATGATATACAAATACAGCTTCAGATTTTTGGAATTCAGTTTCTTTTTAAAGCGTTTGGAGGAATTATTAAAATATTGGGTGATGCTGTAGATTTTATCCCGCCCCATTTTATGTAGTATAAGATAACTCTGATAGCGCAGATAAGGAGCGAGGTTTTTACCCCTGTGTTCTTCAAAAGTATACATATGAAAGAGGTAGGCTTCGTTTTCCTTAAGGTTATTTTTTTTTCTTTTATAGCTAAAAGAATTTAACTCAATCATCATAAA
>Ga0316188_10001734_pt1 | contig 10382 bp, 4 predicted proteins | sample Phiworburrow1_MG_FD_204933 | JGI IMG/M metagenome (GOLD analysis project Ga0316188, IMG submission 204933) | Coastal sediment microbial communities from Maine, United States - Phippsburg worm burrow 1 | ecosystem: Environmental > Aquatic > Marine > Coastal > Sediment | place: USA: Maine... | reverse complement strand
GAGACCTACCTCCCGCGAGCGCTCGCGGCCGGCGCCCGCATCCTGACCGAACACCGTCTCGACCGTCTCGTCATGCACCGCTCGAAAGCGTTGCGCGCCGAGCTGACGTCGACGACCGACGGTGAGCGACCGGTGACCATCAGCTTTCGTGACGTCATCGTGTGTGGCGGCGCCATCCAGACGCCGGCGATGCTGCAGCGTTCGGGCATGCGCCATCGGATCGGCAGGACGCTCGCCGTCCATCCCACCGTGAAGCTCGCCGCCCGCTTCGACGGCGAGGTCAACACGCCGAGTGACGTCGCCGTGATCCAGGTCAAGGAGTTCGCCCCCGAGATCTCCTTCGGGGGGTCGGCGAGCCATCCAGGTCTCGTCGCGCTCGCACTCACCGACAACTGGCGAGATTTCGGCCACGCCGTGACCGCGTGGCCGGAACTGGTCATCTACTACGCGGCGATCACCAGCGAGGGGCGTGGGTGGGTGCAGTCGGTGCCGGGGCTGCGCGATCCGATCGTCACCTATCGCCTCACCCGACGCGATCGCGAGCTCCTCGGGCGCGGTCTGGCCCGCCTCGCACTCGTGATGCTCGAGGCCGACGCGCTCGAGGTCTACCCATCGTTCCGGGGCGCACCCGTCGTCCGCTCGAGACGAGATCTCGCCGCCATGACCTCGGCGTTCTCGGCGAACAATGCGAGCGTGATGACCGTGCATCTCTGTTCCACCGCACCGATGGGCGAGGACCTCCGCAGGTGCGCCACGGACAGCTTCGGACGAGTGCACGGCACGGCCAACGTGTACGTCAACGACGCCTCGCTGCTGCCCGACGCTCCGGGCGTGAACCCCCAGGCATCGGTCATGGCGATCGCGATCCGCAATGCCCGCCGATTCGCCGACGAGAGGTCCGGATGACCGAACCGTTCATGACACTTGATCCACCGGACACCACTGTGATCACCGGAGCCGGGGGCTGGCTTGGCACCGGACTCGTCGCGTCACTGGCCGACGGGGCTTGGGCGCGACCCGGCCGCCTTCGCCTGCTCGTCCACGATGCGGAGGCCACGCGGATCGAGCCGTCGGATCGCATCGACGTCGTCGTCGGTGACATCACGGTTCCAGCTGATGTCGACCGGCTCTTCGACGGCCTGAGCGGCGCGGTGGACGTCCTGCACACTGCCGGCGTGATCCATCCGACCTCGATGACCCAGTTCGACGCGGTCAATCACCGGGGCACCGAGAACATCGCCCGCGCCGCTCGCCGCCATGGTGCGCGGCGCATGGTGCACGTATCGTCGAACAGCCCCTTCGGGACGAACCCGTCGCGGTCGGACACCTTTCGCAACGACGAGCCCTACCAGCCGTACCTCGGCTATGGCAGCTCGAAGATGGATGCCGAGCTCCGCATCCTCGACGCCGCCGAACAGGGTCTCGACGTGGTCATGGTCAGACCGCCGTGGTTCTACGGTCCCCATCAACCGGCCCGCCAGACGACGTTCTTCACGCTCGTGCGCACCGGCCGATTCCCTGTGCTCGGCGACGGCGGCCAGCGACGCTCGATGGTGTACATCGACAACCTGGTGCAGGGCATCGTTCGCGCCGAGCTCACGCCGACCGATCCCGGACTCGGCTGGTGGATCGCCGATGCACGGCCCTACACCGTGCGCGAGATCGTCGAGACGGTCGGCCGCGCCATGCGGGACGAAGGCTTCGACGTGAAGGTCAACCGGCTGCGACTGCCCGATGTTGCCGGAACCGTGGCCGAACGCATCGACCGCACCCTGCAGCGATCGGGCCACTACAACCAGCAACTGCACGTCCTCGGCGAGATGAACAAGACCATCGCCGTCGACATCTCGGCTGCCCGGCGCGACCTCGGCTACGAACCCGAGGTCGAGCTGTACGACGGCATGCGCCGCAGCATCCGGTGGTGTCTCGACCGGGGCATCGAGCTGTGAGCCTCGTGCTGGTCACCGGTGGGAGTGGCTACTTCGGTTCGCTGCTCGTCGATCGCCTGGGTGCCGCCGGCCATCGCGTCCGCGTGTTCGACCTCAACGACGCAACCGATCGTCGCGACGACGTGGAGTTCATCGCCGGCGACATCCGCGATCGCTCTGCAGTCCGCGCGGCCGTCGAGGGCGTCGACATCGTCATGAACAACGTGGCGCAGGTGCCACTCGCGCGTGATCTGGATCTCCTCCGCACCGTCAACGTCGACGGCACCCGCCTGCTGCTCGATGCGAGCCTCGACGCAGGTGTGGTCAAGGTGATCCACACGTCGTCGAGCGCGGTGTTCGGCGTGCCCGACACGAACCCCGTCCTGCCCTCGACGGTGCCCGCCCCGATGGAGGCCTACGGGCTGGCAAAACTCGCGGCGGAATGGGCGTGCCTGGACGCCGCACGTCAGGGGCTCGACGTCTCGATCGTCCGGCCGCGTACGATCCTCGGCCACGGCCGCCTCGGAATCTTCGGAATCCTGTTCGACTGGATCGCCGACGGGTGCGATCCGATCGTGTTGGGCGATGGCACCAACCGGTATCAGTTCGTGCATTCCGACGACCTCGCCGACGTCTGCATCATCGCCGCGCAGCGATCCGGCCCGGGCCTGTTCAACGTCGGCACGGACCGTTTCGGCACGATGCGCGAGACCCTCGAGGCGCTGTGTCACCATGCAGGCACCGGGGCCGTCGTCCGCTCGGTCCCGGCCGCTCCGGCCGGTCTCGCGATGCAGCTCAGCGCGACACTCGGGATCACGCCGTTCGCCCCGTATCACTGGTTGATGTACTCGAAGTCGATGTGGTTCGATCTCGAGCACCTTCGTGAACAACTCGACTGGACGCCGACCTGGTCGACCGACGACATGTTCGCCCAGAGCTACGACTGGTTCCTCCAGCACCGCGCACAGGCCGCCGACACCGAGGCGTCACATCATCGCCGCACCGCCAAGCAGGGTGCTCTCCAGGTGGTCAAGCGCATGTCGGGCATCCTGCCGCGAGCTCGGTGATCGACGTCGCCATGTCGTGGATCAGACGCCACTCCACGTGGGTCTCGGTCGTCGTGCTCGGCGTGCTGGCCTACGTGCCGGCGCTGACCGCCGCTCCGGGTCGCATGCCGAGCGACTCGAAGCTCTACATCTACCTCAACCCCGGACGCTTCCTCTCCGACGCGACGACCACGATGGATCCCCGACAGTTCGCCGGCTGGGTTCCCCATCAGCACATCGCATACCTCTGGCCGGCGGGTCCATGGTTCTGGCTGTTCGAGACGTTCGGCGTACCGGACTGGATCGCGCACCGCCTCTGGATCGGCACGCTGCTCGTCGCGGCAGGCCTCGGCGTGCGCTGGATGAGCCGGGTCATCGGGCTCGGTCCCCTGGCAGCCCTGGTCGCCGCACTGGTCTACCAGCTCTCCCCGTACGTGCTCCCCTACGTCTCGCGCACGTCGGTGCTCCTGCTCCCGTGGGCGGGGTTGGGGTGGATCGTCGGCTGCACTGCGTTGGCGGCGACCCGTGGCCGCTGGCGCCACCCCGCAGCGATCGCGCTCATCGTGCTGACCGTCGGCGCGGTGAACGCAACCGCGCTGGCCATGATCATTCCGGCACCGGCGCTCTGGCTGATCCATGTCGCGTGGAGGCGCGACATCACCTGGATGCGAGCGGTGACGACCTCGGCGAAGGTGGCGCTGCTGTCGATGCTCGTGTCGCTCTGGTGGATCGTGATGCTGATGATTCAGGGGCGCTACGGCGCCGACGTGCTGGCCTACTCCGAATCGCTCGAATCGGTCTCGTTCACCTCCACGTCGACCGAAGTGGTCAGAGGCCTCGGGTACTGGCTGTTCTACATACGCGACGCCTTCGCCGCGACGACCACTGCGTCCCTCGACTACCTGGCGTCGATCAAGATCATCGCGATCGGCGTGGCGCTCCTCGCCTGCTGTCTCGTGGGCATCGTTGCGACCCGGTGGGCTCACCGTCGATACGCGGCACTGCTCATCGGTGTCGGCACGATCCTCGCCGTCGGTGTGCATCCGATCGACGATCCGTCGCCCGTGATGTCGGCACTGCTCGGCGACGGTGAAGGCGGGCTCGCGCTGGCACTGCGCAGCAGCACGCGCGCCGTGCCGGTCCTCGTGCTCGGCCTGGCACTCGGGGCGGCGATGACCGTGAGTGCGTTGCGTCGCGTCAGCGTCCGCATGCCGCTCACCGATTCACGGCTTCGCGCCGACGCCGTTCTCGCCACCGCCGTGGCGATCCTGGCGGTCGCCAACCTTCCGGCGCTGCGTACGGGCGGTTTCGTCGATCCCGCACTCGAACGAGATGCCGACCCGCCGGCGAGTTGGCTCGACGCAGCGGCGCACCTCGACGGTCTTCCCGACGGTTACCGAGTGCTGCAGGTTCCCGGAACCGAGTTCGGCGCCTACCGATGGGGCTACACCGTCGACCAACCGCTGCCGGCACTGACCGAGCGGCCACTCGTCACCCGCGACCTCCTTCCGTTGGGGAGCGCCGCCGCGATGGACCTCGTGTTCTCACTCGACGACCGCTTCCAGGAAGGCACCCTCGACGTCGCGAGCGTTGCGCCGGTGGCACGGCTGCTCGGCGTCGACACCGTCTGGGTCACGGGCGACGTCGACTTCGACCGCTTCCGCCTCGCCCGACCCGAGATCGTCGATGATCTGCTCACCTCGTCGGCGGCCGCCGACGCCGGACTGCTGCCTCCGGTGCGTTTCGGCGAGCCGACGACGGTGCGGCCGGATCGCCCGATGGTCGACGAGCAGTCGATCAGCGACGGTCGCGTCGGAGAACCGATCGCACCGGTGACGCTCGTCCCGATCAGCGACCCGGTGCCGACCGTACGGGTCAAGACCGACGAGATCGTGCTGTCGGGCGACGGTGCCGGGATCGTCGACGCTGCCGGAGCCGGAGTGATCGACGGGGCCGAACTGATCCGGTACAGCGCATCTCTCGAGGACGGGCTCGTCGATGCACTGCGCTCGGCGTCCCGGCTCGTGGTGACCGACACGAACCGCGACCGAGCCCACCACTGGCGCAGCTCACAGGACGTCACAGGATTCACCGAATCCGGAGGTGCCGGATCCGACGTGCTCCGATTCGAAGGAGCAGACCAGCGCCTCCCCGTCTTCGACACCACCGACGAGGCCACCCAGACCATCTCGGTGCAGTCGGGACCCGTGACCGCGGCCGCCTCGGCATACGGCGAGCCGTTCGCCTATCTGCCCGAACATCGACCGGTGATGGCGATCGACGGTGATCCCACGACGAGCTGGACGGTTGCCGATCGAGCGCCCGCCATCGGCGAGTTCATCGCGCTCCGCGCCGAGGCCGGGATCGACCACGTCACCCTGCGCCAGCCCGATGCCGGCGTCGACGACCGCACGATCAGCGCGGTCGACGTCACCGTCGACGAGCGGCCTCCACAGCGGGTCGAACTCGGCCCAACCTCGCTCGAGGGCACCGGGCAACGCATCGACATCGAGCCCACCGACGGTCCCACCGAGGTCGTGATCACGATCGCGTCGACGAGCGACCCGCAACCACCGATCGGCGACGCGCTGCGGGGTGTGGGCTTCGCCGAGATCGATCTGGGGCTCGGGCCCACGACCGAGTTCATCCGGCTGCCGGTCGATGCGCTCGATCGAACCGACGAGGCACCCGACACCCCGATCAGCCTGCTCTCGTCCCGCCTGCGTACCGACCCGACCGACCGCTGGCGTGACGATCCCGAGCCCACCATGCGGCGCCGGTTCGAGCTCGCGCGCCCCATCGACGTCGACGCCGATGTGACACTCCGACTCGATCGGCGCGCCGGCGGTAGCGTGCTCGCGGACCTCCTCGGCGAGAGCGCGAGCGATGACGGCCACCTCACCGGTGTTCCCGCCGCACGGGGGGCCGCTGCGCTCGACGGCGACCCGGCGACGCGTTGGATCACGCCGTTCGGTGAACCGATCGGCCACGGCCTGACGCTGCGCGGTACGTCGACCGCGGCCTCACTGAGCGTTGCCCAGCCCCAAGGTGACTTCTCCCCCGTCACCCAGCTGAGCCTCACCGACGCGGAGGGCACCGTGATCGTGCCGATCGACCCGGCGACGAACGGGGACGTCCAGCTGCCGCGTCCGGTCTCGCTCGACGACCTGACGATCGCGATCACCGCTGTCGAGACCCGCACGACGATCGATCGCCGCTTCGGAGAGCCCATCGCGCTTCCTGCGGCCATCTCCGAGATCCGGTTCGACGGACGCTCACCAGAGGTTCGTCCCGTCGACACGATCGCGGCCGATTGCCGCGCCGACCTCGTCGAGCTCGACGGGCGACCACTGGAGGTGACCTTCTCGGCCGGCATCGACTCACTCCTCGCGGGCGAACCGGTCACGGCGGTCCCCTGTGAACCGGTCCAACGCCTCGACGTCGGTGAGCACGAGGTGATCGGCGCCGCGTCGGACGGAACCGGCCTACAGGTCGACCGGGTGCTCCTGACCGAGAGTGGTCCCGACGCTGCGTCGGAACTGGTCACCCCGGTCGAGGTCACCACGTCGAAGCGAGGGCGCGTGATCGAGGTGCCCGCCTGCCCGAGCGGATGCTGGGTGGTCGTCGGCGAGGGCTACAACACCGGTTGGACCGCCTCGACCGACGATGGGTCCCTCGGCGCGCCGACGCTGGTCGACGGCAATGCCAACGGCTGGTTCCTGGAGCCCTCGACGGCTCCGACGACGGTGAGGGTGAGTTGGACGGCCCAGCGTCCGCTGAACATCGCCTTCGCGCTCTCCGCCCTCGGTGCGTTGCTTGCGATCGCCCTGGTCATGTTCGATCGCCGGCGTTCCGACGACGCCATCGATGCCGCCGAGGGCATCCGGGCGCCGAGGTTCGTCGACCTCCGCGTGCATCCCACCCGGCGGGCGGCCGCCGTCACGGTCGGTGCGGGTGTCGTGGCAAGCGCACTCTTCGTCGGCTGGGCGTGGGCGCTCGCCGCGCTGCTCCTCGGCATCCCCGGCGTCATCCTGCGTCGCAACCGCCTCCTCACGGTGATCGGAGCGACGATCGTGCTGGGGGCCGGCCTCGTCGTGGTGGCGGTCGTGCGGACCGATCGGCCGTACCCGGGTGCCGGCTGGCCGATCAGATTCGAGTGGCTCCACGGCTGGACACTGCTCGGTGTCGTGCTGCTCACCGTGTCGACGTTCTTCGCCACCGATGCGAGGCGTCGGTCGAGGTGACCGACGCGGGACCCACCACGGCGTCCGTCCTTCCGCGGGGCGAGTACCACCCCGCCCTCGACGGCCTGCGTGCCGTCGCCGTCATCGCCGTGGTGCTCTTCCACGCGGGCGCGACATCCGAGCTCACGGGCGTCGCGCCGGGTGGGTTCATCGGCGTCTCGGTGTTCTTCACCCTCTCGGGCTATCTCGTCACCACCCTCCTGCTGCGCCGGGTCGGGCGCCCGGGAAGCGTCGACCAGCCGAGCCGAGTCGACTTGGATCTCGGACGATTCTGGACGCGACGCCTGAAGCGCCTCGCTCCGGCGTCCTTCGCCGTCGTCCTCGGCACGATCCTGCTCTCGAACCGGTTCTGGCCCGGCATGGCCACGTCCGATGCGCTCGCCGGAGCCTTCGGCTACACGAACTGGCACGTCATCTGGAGTGGGCAGGATGCCCTGTTGCGCACCATCGTCGGCCCGCTCGGACCGTTCTGGTCGCTGGGCATCGAAGAGCAGTTCTACCTGCTGCTGGTGGTCGCCGTGATCGCCGCCGTGCGCACTGCCCGGCCCATGCAGACCTTGACGATCCTCATCGCGTGCGGCTGGTCGGTGTCGGTCGCGGTCCAGCTGCTCGCCAACTGGCCGCAGTACCAGCTGGAGTTCAGCACCGTCACGCGCGCCTCCGAACTGATCGCCGGCTCTGCGTTGGCGGTCCTGTTGCACACCCGGCCGGACCTCCTGACCCGCCTGTCATCGCTGCTGGGGCCGGTCGGCATCGTCACGATGACCGTCGTCGTGGTCCTCGCGGCGACGACGGACTACGACCCGCCGTGGCTGCTGCACGGCGGCTACGGCGTGATGTCGCTCGTCAATGCCGCACTCGTGATGTCGCTGTTGACACCCGGTCCGCTCACCCGAGCGCTCGCCTGGGCCCCGGCGGTGGCGATCGGCCGATTGAGTTACTCCTGGTACCTCGTGCACTGGCCGATCATCCTGATGCTGACACCGGACCGCACGGGTCTCGAGTCCTGGGCGCTGTTGGCGCTCAAGGTCGTCGCCTCGTTGGCACTCGCGGTCGTCCTCCATCGAGCGGTGGAGCAGCCGCTGCGACGTGCCGAGGCGAGGCAGCGAACCGTGCTCGTCGCGTGGGCCGCTTCGTCGCTCGTCGTCGTCGTCGCTGCCATCGCCCTGCTGTGAACCCGCCCCTGCGCCACCAGCGATGAGCGAACGCACCTGCATGTGGTGCCTTCGCTCATCGACGCCGCGCGATCAGAGCTGTCGGGTCAGCTCGACGCACAGCGCCGAGGGGGCTCCGTCGGCTGATGTCGGTTGGATCGCCGACAGCTCGGCCGGAAGGAACACGACCTCATCGCCGACACGCGCCCGGTACTCACGCGTGACGTCGTCGAGGACGACCTCGTAGTCGGCCGGCATCGTGAGGTCGACCGACTGCTCGGATGTCACCGCGCCCGTCGAATCGAGCACGCGCACCACGGTCACGCCATCGGACTCGACCAGCTCGAGCGTCCATCCCGAACCGGCCGCCAGCTCCACGGCGACGTCCGACCGTTCGATCGTGCCCGTCGCCCGCCGAGCCCCGCCCCGCTCGATCGCCAACCAGTGACCCTGTTCGGCCATGTAGACCCCCTGACACTGCGGATCGAGGGCAACGATCCCGTCACGAGGAACCCCGACGCCCGCCACCAGCGGCACCAGAGACGGCGACGGCGCTCCGAACACCGCGTCATCGATGTCGTAGCGGAGCTGGGTGAACCCGACCGTCTTGTACTCGTTCGTCCAGGTTGCCAGCGATGCGTTCACCCACAGACCCCACACCACGAGCAGCACGCCGACGACCTTCACCACCCGCTGCCAGGGCACGGCGAGCACGATCCAGATCCCGATGGCACCCGCAACGATCAGCGGCGGCAGCATGTCGATCAGATAGCGGTTGGCGACGAAGCCGATCATGAACGTCGGAACCGCGCCGGCCAGCGACGCGGCGACGAGCAGCACCCAGGTCCGATTCCGGCGGCGGAGCAGCCAGATGACACCGATGAACGCGAGAACGAGCAGCAGGGTGGCGCTGGCGGGGAGCGATGATGCCGGGGTGATCGACTCGGCGGGATAACTCCCCCGGTCGACCGCCAGCGGCCCGAACCGGATGCCGGGCACCAGCCGCTCGAACCTGACGCCGTCCGGACGGAGGTACTGCACCAACGTCGTCGGAAGGAATCGGTACGAGAAGAAGCTCCCGTTGTTGCCGGCGAACCAGGCGGCCCGCGCCGGGTCGGTCAGCGAGAGCAGCTGCCGATCGCCCGGCACCGAGACGAGCGTGCCGAACTTGGCGACGTTGACGACGACATGCGCAACGATGGGCACGATGCCGCCGAGCAGCGCCAGACGGCCACGGTCGAATCCGGTCCGGCGGCTGCGCCACGACAACACGACCCCGAGCGCGATCAGCGCGAGTGCGACGCCGAGCCCGATCGGCGCGCGCGTCAGCGTTGCCGCACATGCAGCTGCGCTCGCCCCCAGCAACAGCCGGCGATCGCCGAACCCGGACGCCGCCCATTCCGCGATCAGGGTGAGGCCGATGACGGCGAGGGTCAGCGCCCACAGCTCCGTCTCGTTGTAGACCGAGATCCAACCTGCCGCGAACAGTGCGGGCGAGAACGCGACCGCCGCCGTGAAGAGCCCCAGCGCCCAACGATCGTCGACCCGAATCGTGGGCGTCACCGATCGGATCACCGCACGCCCGGCACGGGCGAGCCGCGCCGACCAGCGACAGAGCACCACCATGGCGAGCAGCATCGACACGCGCACCAAGCGCCCGACGAACAGGTCGCCGAAGATCATGAACGGCATGCGCACCAACGCCAGGAAGGGCCCGTAGTACAGGTACGTCCTACCTCCCACCACGAAACCTTCGGGGCCCGGGATCGACGGATCGACTGCGAGGCGACCGTGCCAGAACGCCCGCGCCTGTTCGTCGTAGAAGTCGGCGCTGAATCCCGCTCGGTCGAACAACTCCCACGGTCGCCACGACGTGGCCACCAGCCAGAAGACGACGACGGCCACCACGGTGATGGTCCACACGACGGCGTTGGCGGACGGAGCGCCGTCACTCGACACGCGCGTCGCGCCGCCGTGCGCGACATCGGTCTCGACGGCGGGCACGAGGTC
>Ga0316188_10001733_pt1 | contig 10382 bp, 4 predicted proteins | sample Phiworburrow1_MG_FD_204933 | JGI IMG/M metagenome (GOLD analysis project Ga0316188, IMG submission 204933) | Coastal sediment microbial communities from Maine, United States - Phippsburg worm burrow 1 | ecosystem: Environmental > Aquatic > Marine > Coastal > Sediment | place: USA: Maine... | reverse complement strand
CATTCTCCTCGGATTCGATATTTTCATGGTCTTTAGCAGGAGGCACCTTCAGGGAATCTATGGTGCGGTCGGTTACGGTTTCATTGTTTTCCTGCACAACCGCCGCTAAATCTTTAATTTTAAGGTCTTCAGGCACCTCATAGTAAAGTCCCACGAGCTTTTTTATGGGATCGGCAAAATCCGTATACGTCGGGTTGTAGGATTCAACGCCGACAACGCTGCCCCCATGAGCGATTACCTGGTCCCAGAAAAGATTCATAAACGTTGTACCGTACTTTTCATCCGGATAAAGAATCGCAAACCTTTTGACCCCAAGGGTGTCCACAACAAAAGAGACCAGCGTCTCAACCTGCTTGCCGGGTGTAAAAAAATTTCTAAAAACATAGTCACCGATTCGGGTAATATTGTCTTTCTGCGTTAACGTAATTATGGGGATTCCTTTATTCTGTGCCGCTGTGGCTGCAGATTCGGCGGTAATAAACGGTCCGATAATCGCAGCAACATTTTCATCATACAGTTCGTTTACGGCCATCTCGGCTTTGGCCGGATCAGATGCTGTGTCCTTAATGATGACTTTGATAGAAGGCCCGCTGCTATTGGCACTAAATTGATTCAAAGCGAGTTCAACGGCCGTTAACGCCCGGTTTCCGTAAATTTTATACGGACCGCTTAAGGGCAGCAAACATCCGATGGTGTAGCGACTATAAACTGATTTTTTATGAATTGAAGCCAAGAGACTTTTTGCCTGCTGAACATTTTCATGAACGGGAAATTTTTCTATGAAAGCCGACAAAACCGTTAACGCTTCATTATATTTTTCTTCCTCGGTATAGTTCAGCCCAAGCTGAAACATCAGGTAGCCTTTTGGGACATCATCTTTTAAGGGGCTTATCAGAGAAACGAGATCTGCAGAGCCAAGATGTCGGAGGGCATCTTTCAATGTTATGAGAATGGTTTCCTTTTCAGACTCTCCTGCTTGACCGATGGCCAATATATAATAGTAAACGGCATCCTTTGGAGCGCCAAGGGCCATATAGGTGTCGCCCAGCAAAACATAGACTCTAAGAAAGTGACCCCTTGAAACGAGAACTTCAATGAGGTCCGCTGCTTGTGCGATGACCTCTTCATAGTATCCCTGATTGTAATGCGTGGTCAGTATTTCTATCCTGGCATCGGAAACAGAGATACTTTCCGGATACTCGGCGATGAGACGTTCATAGGCATTGCGTGCTTTTTCATTGTCCCCCAAAATGACATATATAGACCCTATTTTCATCAAAGCTGCAGCGGCCAGAGGTCGGTCCGGATATTTTTTGAGAAACTCGCTGTAAGCATCAATGGCTTCCGGGTAGGATTCTGCCTGAAGCATTTTTTCAGCCCTCGAAAATAGTGCATCCCCAGGATCAAGCCTAACCGGGGCCATTTTCGGCACGCAGGCCCATAAAAAGAGAACGCCTGTCACAAAAAAAATTATTCGAATCGGTTTCATAAACATATCTAAAACAATGTTGCGGTTAAATATTTTTCGCTTGATATTTACTCCGATTCAATAACAAAGGCAAGCATAACCTGAAATTTTACTTGGCGCCCGCTCAAAGATAAGTTCACATTTTGATGCATCGATTCACCTACATAGCTGGGTTGCGCATCGATCGAACAGGCGGGCCAATGGTCCTTCTCTCCGGTTGCCGTAGGAGCGCCTCGACGCCGGACATTATAACCTTGCCCTTGCCAAATACCTTGTAAAAATGATATAAACTATGACCTTTTGAAATTAACGCGTTTTTTTTGAATCTAATCCATAAGGACTGAACACTATTTTAAAAAAATGGCTCCGAAAAGAACCATTTCACAAAATCATCGAAAATCAAGCAAATCCAAAAAAATTATGAAAAATCAAGACCCAAAACGTCCCCTATCCCCCAGTGAAAAACCTTCCGGCCACAACATTGAGCAAAAACTCGCGAACTTAAGGCAGGGACTCGATGCCATTGACCAGAAAATCGTTTCTCTGCTTGCGGAACGCCAGACGGAAGTCGAACGCGTGGTAGCACTAAAGAAAACCTATAACATCCCTGTCTATCATCCAGCCCGGGAAGAAAACTTGATCTCTCACCGACGCAACCAGGGGATTGAAGCAGGACTCGATCCGGATTACATTGAAGAGATCTACCGGCGTATTCTCCGCCAGTCACGGGTTGAGCAGTCCGCCCAAATGGCTCGAAAAGGGATACGCGCCGGAGCAGCCGTACTTCTTATCGGCGGTCAGGGGAGTATGGGACAATATTTCCATCAATGGTTTTCCGAAGCCGGTTACCAGGTTCGCATCCTGGACCGCCAGGACTGGCCGAACGTTAGCAAACTCTGCCAGGATGTTGAACTTGCCATGATCAGTGTGCCCATTGAAATAACCGCTTCGGTTGCCAAAAAAATCGGCCCTCACCTTCCCCCGAACTGTGTTCTCACAGATATCACCAGTATAAAAAAAGCGCCTTTAAATGCCATGCTCGAAGCGCATAAAGGCCCCGTGATCGGCTTGCATCCCCTTTTCGGACCCACCACCTCAACCATGGACAAACAGATTGTCGTCGTAACGCCCGGAAGGGATCTATCCGGCTGTCAATGGTTGGTCGACCAGTTCAATGCCTGGGGAAGCATTATATTGCAAGTCGATGCCGGTGAGCACGACAAAATTATGTCCATCGTTCAAACGGTGAGACATTTTGCCACCTTTGCTTTTGGTCAATTTCTATGCAACAAACAAATCGACTTGTCACGGACACTGGAATTCTCCAGCCCCATATACCGCCTTGAACTGGGGATGGTGGGCCGGCTTTTCGCCCAGGACCCATCCCTTTACTCTGAAATTATATTCGCGTCAGCCGAACGGTGCGCCCTATTGAGAGAATATCTCGATTCTCTTTCGAGCAACCTTGACATGGTGGAGAAGGGGGACAAGGAAATGTTCCTTGCCCAATTTAAAAAAATCTCGGACTGGTTCGGGCCGTTCAGCGAACAGGCCATGAGAGAGAGTACGTATCTGATTGACAAGCTCATCGAACGTTTTTAGTATGTTTTATATTTTAAAACCGTTACGGAAGATCACCCCATATCGCGCGATGTGTAAAAATTATCACAGATTATTGACACTGTAATAATATAACTCAAAAGGGATTTGGCAGTGACCGATAAATTACCTCTATATAGTAGTAGAATTACCAATTCATATATTGAATACATAAAGAATAGGTATCCCCACCTAGATATCGATAATGTTTTAGAATATGCAGGAATGAACAAATATGAGGTTGAAGATCCGTCACTCTGGTTCAGCCAGGATCAAGCAGATCGCTTTCAAGAAGCCTTGGTCGAAAAGACAGGTAATCCAAGTATTGCTAGAGAGGCAGGACGTTATACAACGTTATATAAGGGAATGGGGCCTGCAAAACAACGTTTATTGGGGTTTATGAAACCAACATCAGTTTACCTTTTAATGACAAAACTTTATCCTTTCATGAGTCGTGGTGCTACTGTCAAAGTGAAAAGGTTGGGATCTAACAAGGTTGAAATTGAGTCGACACCGAATCCGGAGGTAAAAGAGAAAATATATCAGTGTGAAAATCGTATCGGCACCTTTGAATCTGTTGGAAAACTGTTCACAGAAAGTTTTTCCGAAGTTGAACATCCTTTGTGTTTTCATAAAGGGAATGATTGCTGCCGTTATATCATTACATGGAAAAGTACCTCCTCTTTTATCTGGAAACGGATACGAAATTATTCTATATTAATTGGCATTTTTATCTCTTTGGGTCTCTTCTTCGTTCTACCACTCATGACTTGGGGTATTATTGTCCTGCTTTGCGCTTCCATCACCACGGCCTTTTCATTTCATTCCGAACTGCTTGAAAAAAAGGAATTAGCTAAAACCATTGAAACCCAGGGGAATGTGGCCCAAGATCTTTTAGATGAGATGAATATTCGCCATAGCCATGCGTTACTGATTCAGAAAATAGGTCAGGCGACCTCTTCAATTTTGGATATTGATAAATTACTCAAGGCTGTAGTGCGCATTATGGAAATGCACATCGATTTCGACCGGGGGATGATCATGCTTGCCGATAATGATAAAACCCGGCTCTTTTACACCGTAGGATATGGTTACGATAAGGATAACGAGGAACTTTTGCGTCAAACCAAATTTCATCTCGACAATCCTGAATCCAAAGGGGCGTTCGTGGTGGCTTTTAGAGAACAGAAACCCATTCTGGTAAATGATATTGCCGAAATTGAAAAAAAACTCTCAAAAAGAAGTTTGGAATTCGCCAAAAAGATCGGCGTTCATTCACTGATATGCGTACCCATTGTCTATGAGAATGAATCCCTGGGCATACTCGCCGTTGATAACGTCAGGTCGAAAAGGTCTCTGACCAATAGTGACATGAATTTTTTGATGGGTGTTGCCTCGCAAACAGCCGTCAGTATCATTAATGCCATGTCATTTCAAAAAGTTCAGGAAAGTGAAAAAAAATATCGTGAACTTGTCGAAAATGCCAACAGCATCATTATGCGAAGAGATATCGATGGAAACATAACTTTTTTCAACGAATTCGCACAGAAATTCTTTGGTTATTCTGAAAATGAGATACTGGGGAAAAGTTTGGAAGGCACTATTTTCCCGAATACCGAGACCACCAGAAATCATTTGGAAAGACTGTTACAGCGACTTAAGCAAAATCCTGAACATCCAATTGTTAATGAAAATGAAACTGTGCTCAGAAGTGGTGAAAAAATTATGATCGCATGGACTTACAGGCCCATATTCGATGGCGATGGAAACTTCAAAGAGATCCTTTGCATCGGTACGGATATCACAGGGCTCAAACGTGCGGAACAAGAAAAAAGGGATTTGGAAGCCCGGCTTCAGAGAGCACAGAAAATGGAGGCCATCGGGACTCTCGCAGGCGGTGTAGCCCACGATCTGAACAACATTTTGTCCGGAATTGTAAGCTATCCGGAACTGTTATTAATGGATATTCCGTCGGACAGTCCTCAACGGAAGCCGATCTTGACCATTCAAAAGGCCGGAGAAAGGGCCGCCGCCATCGTCCAGGATCTGTTGACCCTGGCAAGACGAGGCGTTATCACCACCAAAGTGACAAATTTAAACGCTATTATTGCTGAATATTTAAAAAGTCCGGAATTTGAGAATCTGAGAACACACCACCCTGACGTTCAGGTCAAATCCGACTTTAACACAAATCTGATGAATATGCTGGGATCCCCGGTTCATCTATCCAAAACCGTCATGAATCTGGTCACCAATGCTGCCGAAGCAATTCCAGATATCGGAGAAATATTGATATCCACAGAAAACCGGCATGTCGACAAATCCCTAAACGGTTACGACAAGATCAAACAGGGGGATTATGTTATTCTCAGAGTCAGTGATACGGGCATCGGCATCCCTTCTAAAGATTTGGAAAGAATATTCGAACCGTTTTACACCAAAAAGGTCATGGGAAAAAGCGGCACAGGTCTGGGCATGGCCGTGGTTTGGGGCACCGTAAAAGATCATAAAGGGTACATCGATGTCAGAAGTGTTGAAGGTGAAGGGACCACATTCACCCTTTATTTCCCGGTGATCCGACAGGAACTCCCCGGCGACGATTCCGTATTCTCCATCCAGGATATCATGGGCAAAGGAGAAGCCATTTTAGTGGTGGATGATGTGGAAACGCAGAGAGAAATCGCAACTCAAATGTTAACCAAATTGGGATATTCCGTTGCGTCTGTTTCAAGCGGCGAAGAAGCCGTCGATTACATGAAGGATCATACAGCTGACCTGTTGGTGTTGGATATGATTATGGAGCCCGGTATGGACGGACTCGAAACATTCAAAAAAATTCTTGAAATACATCCCCATCAGAAAGCCATTATTACTAGCGGTTATTCTGAGACAGAACGGGTAAAAGAGGCGCAGAGATTGGGTGCAACATCTTATGTAAAAAAACCATATTTATTAGATAAAATTGGCCAAGTTGTAAGAAATGAGCTCAAGAAATGAAAATTTTATTTTAATTTTGAACCCGCGAATAAAAGACAAAACTTTAATGTGCCTCTTAAATCGAACGGACGAAACAAATAAGGACAAAACATGCCTCGCCTCTTATTAATCAATCCGTCCAACACTAATAAAGTACTCGGAAATATCAGTGCAACTGCTGTCCCTCCCCTGAACCTGCCATATCTGGCAGCAGTGACTCCGCATCATTATCACATAGAAGTCCTCGATGAGAATATCGAACCCTTTGAATACCGGGAAGCTGATATTGTGGGCATTACGGCCTATACGGCTTCTGTTTATCGAGCATATCAAATTGCCCAAATTTATCGCAAGAGGGGTATTCCCACCGTTATGGGCGGCATACATGTTTCCATGATGCCTGAAGAAGCGCTGCAATATTGCGACACTGTAGTCAAGGGAGAAGCCGAGGAAATCTGGCCGAAGGTTCTTGAAGATTTCGAAGCTGGAAACCTGCAAACACAATACACAGGAACCTGGCCAAGTTTAGAAACCTTACCGCTTCCACGCCGGGATATCCTCCGAAACCCATACTATCAATGGGGCAGCATCCAGACCTCTCGTGGGTGCCCAATGAACTGCACTTTCTGTTCCGTTACTGTCTTCAACGGTCGGCGTTTTAGGAGACGATCTATAGACGCAGTCTTAGAGGAACTCGAACAAATCCAACAAAAAAAAATAATGATAGTTGATGACAACATTATCGGCCATGGAAAAAAAGATCTGGAATGGACCCGTGATTTTTTTTCTCGAATTATAGAGAAAAACATCAAAAAGATCTTTTTTGCACAGACGTCCATCCTTTTGGGCGAAGACCCTGAACTCGTTCGCCTTGCCGCAAGAGCCGGACTTAAAATTGTCTTTGTCGGCATGGAGTCCATAAACCCTAACACGCTTAAATCTTATGGAAAGAGTATCAACCTGAAACGACTTCAACAGAATCAATACAAAGAATTGATCGCAAGAATCCGTAATGAAGGAATCGCCTTTCTAGGTGCGTTTGTTCTGGGCGGCGACGAAGACAATCTTTCGACGTTTCATTCTACCCTTAAATTTATTAAATCTTCACACATAGATGTTATTCAGGTCACCAAGCCCACCCCCTTGCCCGGCACACAACTTTGGGAAAACCTGCAGAAAGAAAATAGAATTCTAAATCAAGATTTTCCCGAAGCGTGGAACAACTATCGTTTCTCAACGCTACTCTTCAACCCGGCACAGATGTCAATAAAAGATGTATACATGGGTTTTACCTATTTACGAAAAGCCTATTATAGCTTCTGGGAAACGATCAAAAGAACCCTGTCTACATTTTTTACCACAAAAAGCTTGACCGCAACCATCATTGCCTATAAATTCAATGGTTCCTATCGCAAAGCATTCAGAAAATCTGAACATTATAGGCGGTATAATAACATCAGTTTAAAGAAAAAATTTATGCCTGATAAATAAAACCATGTACAATGACATTTATACGTTTCACAAATTATAGCCTTTGATAATCAATGAAAGTTACAAACATGAATCATCATGAATATTTAATGGAAAACGATGAAGAAACCCTTCGCCTGGACGTGAAAACAGACGGCCAGAAGGTTGAAAATCAGGCCCTGTGGGCTGGCATAAAACCGGGCATGCGTGTGGCCGATTTAGGGTTCGGTTCCGGAAAAACCACCGTTTATCTGCACAAACTCGTTCAACCCAAGGGTGAAGTCGTCGGTGTCGATATTGTTGAAGACAGAATAAACTACGCCAAAAAGAACTACCATAGAGACGGAATCGAATACATATGCAGAGATATAAGCAAACCTTTAGAAGATCTGGGACTGTTCGATTTCATTTGGGTACGCTTTGTTCTTGAATACCACAAATCTAAAAGTTTCGACATCGTCAAAAACATATCCCGCATCCTGAAACCCGGAGGAATTCTCTGCCTCATCGATCTGGATTACAATTGCCTGAACCACTTCGGGCTCTCTAAAAGGCTTGAAAGAACACTTTACGGATTAACCAAGGCCTTGGAAAAAAATGCAGACTTCGACCCTTATGTGGGGATAAAACTTTATTCTTTTCTTTATGACCTCGGATACCAGGATATCGATGTGACCATGGCCCCTCATCACCTGATTTTTGGAGAATTGAATGAAATAGACGGCTTTAACTGGACAAAAAAGGTTGAAGTTGCCGTGAAAAAGTTGGGATATGAGTTCAAAGAATACAAAAGAGGGTATGAAGAGTTTTTTGAAGAATTTAAAAAATTTTTTTCCGATCCCAGGCGGTTCACGTATACCCCGATAATCTGCTGCAGGGGGAATAAGCCCACAACCTGACTCAGGATGGCCCATCTGCATGGGAATCAAAATAGAGCCAAATGTCTTTAAACCGCCCCACATTCCCTGATACAACGGGCTCTACCCTTGACAAACTCGTAAAAAAGTCAAAATCTCACGCCAACTTCAGTTAACAGAACACAGACGGGTTTCACGGGATAAATTTTCTCCCACAGACCACAGGCTGTGCTTTCGCCGTTGAAGTTCAGGAGCTGATATTTCTAAACAGGCTTTTTAGACACCTGAAATAATGATCTCCGTACTGCGTATTTAACACCCACATCTGATACAATTTTTCATACGGTATGAATTGGGTTTCTGCAAAGCTTACCGGATAAATAAGTACAGGGATCTCACTCTGGTCGAATTTTGCTGAAAGATGAGAAAGCGTTAAGTAAAGAATGTCCTTGGACAGGTCGGTGGCGTCCACAACAAAGACCTTGATACAGTTGGTAAGATCAGACAGGTTCAATCCCACATCTGAGATATTTACCATAAAAACCGCCTTTAGATTGACATTGTTTTTCAATGAAAATAGATACTTTTCCCTTTTAAAGCCAAATTTTTGAAACTCTTTGGGCAGATCTCCATGGTCGATGGTGCCGGGCTTTATGTCCAGGGCATCCAGCATGAGGCCTCCGGACTCATGCTCGTAAAATTTCTTGAACTCGATCAAATCTTCGGGTTCGGTTTTAACGAGTCTCCACGATTCAGGAAAAGGCAATTCACTATTGGATACTTTCTGATAATGAGAATAGGTAAACGTATCCAGAGAGGAAACTTTTGGATCCTTTATTTCTCTTGCCACACCGCCAAAGACATGGTTGGGAAATTTGTTTTCGGGCCGGAAATAGCAGAAAAGATAATCCATATGTAGAGAATAGAGGCCATGGGATGCGTTTGAAAAACGGCCGATCTGGTCCAGCACAGCAATGCCGCTCCTTTTTATGCCCGGGCTGCGTGCAGCATGATGGTGAATCAACCATGCATTTTCATAAAAACGAACCATGGCCACATGGCCCTGGATCCGTCCCTTGTCCTGACAAATGAAATGTCGGGCAATCTTCGGATTCCGGCTATACAGTTTTTCGTAGGTCTCTTTGATTTTTTCCTTGTTGGCCTCGATAAAAGCATATTTTTTCGGATAGATAAAACCGGATTCAAAAAAGAAATCCCAGAGGTCGTCCATATTGACCCTGTTGCAGATATAAGAATGACCGTCTTTGGCTTGATGAAGTAATGCCAAGAGTCTGCCGTGGTCTTGGATATCCATATCCAGGATGGCCAGTCCGCATTTCACCCAATCACCGTTTTCTTCTTCCATAATTTTTCGATAAACAGCCTGGGCTTTACATTTAATATTAAAAATGTCTGCAAAACTCAATTTCATCTCGGGTATGATCATGCCGGGTAACAGCACGGAATTGTGTATGTCTTCTTCCACCGAAAAACCGGAGCCGGACAAATCGATGACCTTCAGGTTATTCATTTTTTCGGTAAATCGATGTCTGAAGATGATGTTTGGAGACGGAACCAGCTTAAGGCGATGGCTTCTGAATTCTTTGGGTTTAAACCTCCGGATCTGATAGTTCACCGGTTCGAGGACATAGCTCCTCGTTTTATTGTCATCGGACTGCTTGATCACTCTGCATTCCCCAGAATAAAGCATCTCGTTTTCATCGGAAAAATTCAGGTTTACCGGAGATTTAGGATCGATCCATTGAAATGTCTGGGGGGGTTTTGCAGTAACTTCTATACGGAAGGCGGCCGTGCTGAAATCCATGAGAACCCCATCGAAAAGAGCGCTGTTCTGAATCAGCTGGACCTTGACGCCTTTGCAGGCATGCCGTTTAATTTTCCGGGGTTTGACCTCCCGACACGTCTCGGGAAGAATAAGGCGGATTCCCTCATGGTCGATGCTCATCTCGTTAGATTTTAATAACAATGTGTTTTGGCCGTCCGGAATGAGA
>Ga0316188_10001731_pt1 | contig 10387 bp, 3 predicted proteins | sample Phiworburrow1_MG_FD_204933 | JGI IMG/M metagenome (GOLD analysis project Ga0316188, IMG submission 204933) | Coastal sediment microbial communities from Maine, United States - Phippsburg worm burrow 1 | ecosystem: Environmental > Aquatic > Marine > Coastal > Sediment | place: USA: Maine... | reverse complement strand
GAAACATCAGTTTGATTGGCTAAATCGGCAAACTCACTTTTACTTGTTATCTCGCCACTATGTTGCCACACCAAAGTTGTAGCTCCGGTGGCAGTAGCTTCCAGACTGACATCTACCCCGGCACACACTTTCAAATCTCGGCTTATATTTGCTACATGCGGTGCTTGGTTTAAGATTAATCTAGCCTTAGATTCAGCTTGATACGTATTTGTAGCATAGCAACCATCTCTTACTAAAACCCTAACATTCAGCCCATTATCTGAAACCAGACTATTGTCTAAATTGAAGGTTGCTGCATTAAAATTATTGCCTCCGCCACCGGCAACAATATCTTGCCACGCATCATTTTCAGTAGGCCTGCTTTGCCACAGATAACTTAGAGTCCCAAAACCGGACTTTGCCTTTACTTCTAAATCGGTGCTCACCTCGGAGCATACATTACCATCTTTCAAACCGGTGGTAATTTCAACATCTTGATACAGAGCCAGAGTAACGTTGTCTGAATAATTAGACTTTGGGGTTGGGCAGTTATTGCTCACTTTAGCTCTATAAACTCTCTCAGTCGATTTGCTTTTAACAATTCGCAAAGTTTCGGTTTTTGTGTTAGCATAATCCTGATCCTGAGTAGCTATTGCCACAAAATTTCCATTTTCAGATACCTGCCACTCATATTGAAGTCCAAAATCGGAGGTTGCAGCAACTTTAAATTGTGCCACCCCACCCCTACATATCAATAAATCAAGTGGTTGCTCGGTAATCGCCGGAGCCAATGCTACCGTCAACTGAATAGGGGATGATATGGCGAAAAGTTTGGATATAGCAGAACAATCATCCGAAATCTTAACTCTAAAATACTTTTTATTCTCAGTATAAGGTACTGAATTCAACAACAGGTTATAAGTTTTGGCGTCAGCATATACACCGTTTGAAGCCAATGGCTTCCAATCTAAAGTACCATCCGCAGAATATTCCCATTCATATTTTATTGCCCCATGACCGATACCCCCTGCTGAAAAAGAGGTATTCTCGCCCTCACAAACAGTCTGTGATTTCGGTAGTTTTGTTATCCTGACAGGGTCAAACAATGTAATCTCTCCGGCATTGCTGGTCGCTGTTCCGCAGTTATTGGTTATGGTACAAAAATAACTGCCAACACTCTCAGTATTTATATTTTCAAGGCTTAACACATTAGAAACACCAAATATTTTTTCGCCACCATTTGTTTTCTTCCAAACATAGGTATTGCCATAGCCTCCGGCACTAACATAAATCAAGGGAGAAGTGCCTATGCACCCCGCAAAAGGCAATGGTTGAATCTCAATGACCGGAGCCGAGTTGACAGTCAACGCTACAACATTGGAACGAACTGCAACTGCGCAACCATCTGATATCGAAACCCTAAATTTTCTGCTGTCTTCACTTTTCGGGGCTTTTTTCACCAATAGTTCTTTGCTTACGGTGCCACCATACAATGCATTGGTAGGAACAGGGCTAAAAGTACCCGAACCATCGTCATAGTCCCACCGATAAGACAAAGACCCGTAGCTGGGTTTAGCCTCAACCGAAAAAAATGTATTGCCACCTTCACAAATACTCTGAGGTAAAGGTTGTTGAGTTATCTTTACATCATCGTATAATTTTATAGTTGCCTTATTGGAGATTGCACTTCCACAATTGTTGCTTACAACACAATAATATTCCCCTACATCGGCTGGTTGTAAATTTAGAAACAAGGCCACATTAGAGCTCTGCCCGATGGTGCCCCTGCCGGATTTCTTCCAGTCAAAACTAAGGTCATAGCCCGAAGTTGTGAGCTGAAACTCTCCTGTGCCTTGCTTACAAGCCTCAAAACTCTTTGGTTGGACTAAAACAACAGGTGCATATTTAAGGAGTATTTGAGCACTATTCGATTTAACGGCATTTGAACAACCATCTTGCACCGAAACTCGGTATTTTCTGTTATCTTCACTTTTGGGTATTCCCTTTAAATAAAGGTTTTTGCCGGTGGTCCCGCTATAAATACCTCCTGCAAGTGCCACGTAATTACCAGGAGTCTGTTCATACTCCCAATTATAAGATAAAAATCCATGACCGGCTTTAGCCTCAACTGAAAAAGAGGCATCGCCACCCTCACAAGCAGACTGGTTTGCAGGTTGTTGGGTTATCTCTACTTCCTTGTAAATAAACACTATTATATTAGTGCTTCTAACCCACCCACAACTATTTCTTGCCGAACAATAGTAAATGCCATGATCTGAAATTTGAAAATTATCTATATGTAAGTCCTTGGTCGAGCTAACTGTAGTAAATCTAGGTGTTATCATCGTCCATTGATAAGTAATATCTTCTCCTGTAGTGTTAATTGAAACATTAACTGAACTATTTCTACAAACGTAAGCAGCAAAATCTTGCTTAACTATTACGGGTGGAGATTGAACGGTTATCCGAGCAATTGTTGAATATACCGGCGTTTGGCAATAATCCGAAATCGCAACTTTATAGCCTCTATTATTGGCACTTTTGGGAAGCCCGTTCAACGACAGTTGGGGACCTTGAGAGTTACCATTTATCTCACTCAAGGGCACCGGAACATAAGTACCAGGGCTACTTTCTTGATACCACTGATACGTAATAAGACCTGTACCACCCACATTTGTCACCGACAATACCGTAGCTTGACCTTCACAAACAGTTTTAGATTCGGGTTGTTGTGTTATCTTTACTTCCGGGTATAATGAAACATTTACAGTATCGCTGGAATGGGGACATCTGCCGGTTACTACACAAAAATATTTGCCTGCACTTTCCGGTTGAATTGAGGTCAGTGTCAGTGTCTTTGAACTACCCACCGGATTAGGATAACCAACTCGCCTCCACGTATAGGTAAAATAGTCTTGACCTTCACCCGTAGCGTCAACGCTTAACTGAGCAGTTCCATTTTTACATACAACCACATCTTGTGGTTGCTGAGTAATTACTGGTCGCAAAATTACTTTAACTTGAGTTCGGTTAGACTCAATAAAATTGCACTTTGAATACACCTCAACATACGTAAATGTATTGTCCATACTTCTCGTTGTATTAAAATACTTTAATTTATTGGAATCGTGGCTAACTTCAGCCCACATACCACCCGACCCAATAATATCAGGATATGTTTTGGAACCGATATCAACAATCCAATAGTACCAGTATTCCCCGCCACCATCAGCTACCTCTATAGAAAAAGTTGCCTCTCCTCCCTCACAAATAGTTAAATGATCCTCCAATGGCTTTATTACCCTCAATGGCTTGTAGAATTTTACGTCAAACCAACGGGTAACAGCGGTACCACACATCCCATCTATTCGACAATAGTATTTACCTGCAACCCTAGGCTCATTAATTGCAAAAACCAGTGAATCGGCAGTGGTGGATGTCCCATCTTTAACTAAAATATTTGAGTAATCTTCTTTATTCCACTTAAACGTATTAAAGTAAGAAGTAACCTTAACTTGGAGCTTATTATGACTCAACCTGTAATTCTCAGTACCCCACAGGCAAAAAATTTTGTCCTGATCCGGAGATAGAGAAGATATTATAGTTGGTACGTCAACTTTTATATTGCCCAAGTTGACTTTATTTAAGCCCGAGGAAAAAGTCTTTGACGCCTCAATCACATACTCACCATTTGGAAGCCCATTGATAGCAAGAACTCCATTTGAACCGATACTACTTGGGTAATAGACATGAGAATATACGTTCATAATTGAAAACGAAACCTCATTCCTGTGATTAACATAATCAAACAAATTAATATCAGGAGAACTTCCTTTACAATTACTCGTGGGCAAATTTTTAGTTTTGTACAATTGCCCCTTAACAGATTGGACTGCTACAAAAACTCCAATAAAAACAAAAACGGTAAAAATTTTTCTCATATATTAATTTTTAAATTTTACATACTAAAAATGATATCTCAAACCCAAGTTGCTCATCCACCTGACTTTGCCCCATTCGGGGTTGGTAAAAAGGTAGTTTTGATTGAAAGTTGCAAATAATGCCAATGCTCCGGTCACATAATATTGGGCTTCGACAGCCCCGTTGACCCCTACCTTTATGGCATCAGAAACAGGAACTTCGGAAGCCGTAGCCCTATCGGCAAAGAGGCTTAGCCCCGAACCCAAAGAAAAATAGAACTTCTCTTTGACCGACCACAGCGAAAAATATACAGTGCTAACCATCCCGATAGAACGATATTTAGTTGAGGTAGGCAAATACTGCCCCAGCTCTAAGGTCGGGCGGAGGCTTAAATAAAACCGATTAGAAAAATACTGAACGTATTCGACACCCATCACATAACCGTAGCGACTAATTCCCCCGTTTACACCTATTCCTTTTACTCCCTTAGCGGGCCCGAGTTGAGCCCGACAGGAAATGGTAAAACTGCATAAAAAAATTAACAGTACAATCTTTTTCACTATCGTAGTCCAATGATGTTTAGGTTATAATAGCAATAAAGCCCATTAAAGCCATCGAGTAAATGTAAAATATTGTGGCAACAAAGTCAAACTTACCGGCATTTTTTTTGATTATTCTTAAATTGATCTTTAAATTTAAGTCAGTAATAAGTCCGGTAAAATATCTATAGAGCTAGACGCCCTCTCCTTAAGACACAGCCATCGCAATAAGAAATCCAAAACTTGCGAGGCTGTAGCACCTCAAAAAATAGCCGACCACTGCACTTAAAATAAAAAAAGGGAGCGAAATTGTCTTCGCTCCCAATTTTAGCAATACTGCTATTTAATTCTACATTAATCTTTGAACTTATACGTATATTTAATGGTCACTTCAAGCTGCCCCCAGGTCGCTTTAAAGCTACATTCTCCAAAATTTTCCCTTCCTGTAACGCTTACCATTGCCACATTACCAGACCAACCTTGAAAGAAAATGCTACCAATTATTTTTGATTTATCAGTATCAGAATAAAGAACATATTCCGGTTTAGTACTACCTAAAAATATTTTGGTTGTCAATTCTTCACCCATTGAGTTTTTCCATACAATAGTCTTATTCATTGCATCCTCAGGTGATATCGTAAAAGTCATAGGTAAGTTTCCACCAAGCACAGGAGATAAGTCAGAGGCTATTTCTATCATTTGCTGTGATGCTACCAAAGCACCGACAACAATTTCTATTTGGTCTTCTGCCAGCCCCATTTTAGCAATCAACGAGCCTGATCCGGGAACCATGCCTTTAACATCTACCGTTACCAGTCCATTCGCATCTGCTGTAGCGGTGTAAGTGGCAATCTTAGTTTGCCCATTAGTACTATAAATGTCTCCGGTTCCGGGACCGACTACAGATTCGTCTTTTGAATTTATAAAAGTCACTTCCTTATTCGCTATCTCATCGGGTTTAACGGTAGCCGTAAAACTGAAGTGTTCAGTTTCGCTTGCAGAAATAATTAATTTTTTAGTGCTAAGCGCAACTGAAATTACATTAACTACAATATCAGAAAATAACTTACCGGAACTAACTTTCAGATTACCTTGCCCCACAGCTCTAGGGGTAACTATTATGGTAACTCTAAGGTTGCCATCAACAGAAGAGGTATAGGAAGCTACAAGTGTGGCACCGTCACTAGAATAAATATTTCCAGATCTGTTTAAATCCATTTTCTCATTTTTTGAGTTTGTCAGAGTTATGGATTTATCCTTAGCATCTACCGGCTCAACGGAGGCATAAAAATTATACGGACCGCTTTCCAACTTCAAATCAACGGTGGCCTTAGGCTCAATCTTAACACCGGTGGCTGAAATTACCCGTTCTTTAATTTCCACGGCACAGGTAAGACTTTTTTTGGTTGCCGGATAAGTAAGAGTAATAACAGCAGTCCCTACTCTTTCGCCAGTAATGGTAACAGTACCATCAAGGTTATCTTTAAGTGAAACTATTAGAGGGTTAGACGAAGCCCACTCTATCTTCTTGTTGGTGGTAGTGACCGGATCAAAATTTGCCAAAATGGTCTCAGTTTCGCCAACAAAAATAGACACTCCGGTCTTATCTAAACTAATGCTCTTAAGAGCAACCTCAGTGTTATTATCTTTGCAAGCTAATAAGGTAGCAAAAATTGCAATAAGTGAGGATTTGAAAAATAAACTAAATCGTGTTCTCATAAAAGGTGAATTTTTAATTGTTATTTGTTAATATTTTTAATTACAACTAAATACATAACGAACAATCGAACAAAATATTGTATGAAAATAGAAAAATATTTCATTTATTTTCACTAAAATCAGTAAAATGCCCTTTTTGAGCTAAAAACACATATTTTTTTTAAAAAAAATAATGACAAAAAAACTTGTCAGAGAGCAAATTCTGGCGTAAACATAAGGAAAATTCCTTTCTTTTAATAAAAAAATCTATCTTTTACTAGGCAATAGTTCCCCAAATTCATCCTCTGCGCGAATAATTATATGACATTTAGGAAGTCTTGTCGGGTCAATTATGAACAATTCTATTGAGTAAGAAGATGGAAACTGTCATAAAAAAGAAAAGAGACAACAAATAAAATGTTGTCCCTTTCCCAAAATTATTTTAAAGCAATATCAGGCTATTGCAAAGTTACCGTCAGTTGATAGTTACAGAAACAGTAACTGGGGCACCACCGCTTTTGCCTTTGATAATAATACTACCGCCGTCGCCAACTGCGGAACCAGTACTTCCCCTAACCACAAATGAGGCTGTATTGTTGACAAAAGTAGCACTATATGTAGCAATAACGGCGGTGGTGGAACCGGTCTTATAAATATTTCCTACGGCAGGAGTGGATGCCTGACCAACGTCTTTGACCTCATCTGCCTTGCTCTGCACAGTTAAAGTTTTATCTGTTGCAGTAGCAATATTTGTAACGTATGCAATAAAAGTAGCGGTTTTTGTACCATCACTTTTAACTGTCAAAGTAGCGGGAGTCAAATCAGTAGTTCCGTCTGCTTGCTTAATGACTAAGCCTGTGGCAGGAATAACTACATTAAAATTTAAGGTTTTTTCCACAGCACCACTTTTAACATTTAGTACTCCAACTCCCACAGCGACACCAGTAACCTCAAAAGTAACCGAAGCGGTGGTCGCATCAAGGGCAGTAACTTTGTAGGAAGCAACTTTAACATTCCCTTTTGCGTCATAAATATCACCTGTTGCGTCTAACACTGATTCAACCGATTCAACAGTAGGTTTTTTTGTATTTACCAAAGTGACAGTCTTAATAGTTAAGTTCATAGGGGTTAGAGTTGCAACCACGACACCGGGTATCTGGGTTCCGCCGGCTAAGGGATTATAGTTTACGGTCAAAGGTGCAACTATATCCTTATTGTCTGATTTCAGTCCAATACCAGTAGCAGGAATTACGATCCTGACTTTTAAAGTAGTAGCTACTACCGATGCAGCTGCACTCTTCGCTTTGAAGGAAAGAGTACCATCCCCTACTTTAGTACCTGTAATACTAATACTCACGACCTTACCGGTAGCATCGTAAGTGGCTGAGTAAGTTGCCACCTCTGTTGTCCCATCAGTTGCGTAAATCTTTCCGGTCACAGCAGTCTTCTTTGCAGGTCCAACTTCTACAGCTACATCATCGGTTTTAGTGTTTTTCAATATTACAGTTTTATCGGTTGCATCGTCAGGAGCAACAGCGACAGTCAAAATCTTGGCGTTATCGGCACCATTTGGTACAATAAAACCGGCATCGGTTAAATTATTGTTTCCATCCTTTAAAGTCACCCCTGTTGCTACTACTAGCGGACCTGTTAGAGTTAGCACAACAGCAGTGCTACTTACACTACCAACAGAAGCGGTAATTTCTGTTTCCCCGACAGCTTTAAGTTTTACCACACCTGTTTTTGCATCTATTTCTGCAACATCAGTATCTGAAGATTCCCATGCTAAGGTTGCGGTTGCATCTTCCGGGGTTATTTTAGCAGTAAATTTAATAGCCTCGGTTGAAGTGGCCAATACTGTTTTGGCTTTCTCATTAATTAACACCTCAGTGGCTAAAATGACAACATTGACTACACACTCATTGGTTATTTTACTGTCGGAATTAGAAGTTAACACTATTTTGGCCTCACCGACACTTACCCCGGTAACAACACCTGTTGAGGCATTAACAGTTGCAACGCTTGGATTAGTCGAACTCCACGTCGCGCCTCCCTTCGTTGCGTTCGTTGGGTCAATAGTATAAGTAAGGGTAGCGCTTTTGCCTTTCTCTAAAGTTCTCTTGCAATTGGAAATTGACACTGATTGCAGAACGATATCTTTCTGACAACTAACAAGGTAAGTAGCTAGTAGAAGGCACAAGGCCATTCCGGATAAAATTGAAATTAGTTTAGTTTTCATAATGGTCATAAATTCGGTTTTAGGTTATGACTGCAAACATATTGATATTTTTGTGAACCTCAAAATAAATTAAAAAAAATTATTCTTTTAAATTTTCACATTCGTCCATAAAGCCCCAAAATAGTAAATAAACAATCATTCTCCCTCGAAAAATAAGAAAAAACAAATCGTTCTCTCTGTTTTTAAATATTTAACAAATATTCAGGTTGTCTAAAAGTTATAGAAAGGAAAAATCACCACAAAAAAATAAAAAATAATTAACGAACGCAACTGTAATCACCTAACAAAAAGGGACAACAATTGGCTGTTGTCCCTTTCAAAAAAGATATTTATCTATATCGGAATGTCAAGGGTTTTCAACCTGAAAAAGAAACCAAAATTGAGTACCATTTTCACTAGATTTTATTCCGAAATGGATATTATTACTGTAATCCTCTATCAATCCTGTAATTGAAACTACGGTGGCAATACTTCCAGACTCCTGCGAAAAGGTGAAAGTAGCAATTTCAGCACCATTAGCTTCAGAAATTCTTATTTTGTCGTCCGTAATTTCAACATCCTTTGAACGGTCATTACCCCAAAACTGAACAGTCTTATTATTGAAACTCTCAGGAACTAATACAACAAAGTCTGTAGTTTTTCCTACTGTCAGAAAATAACCCAAGCCTATCCCACCATCATCCAACATAGTAATTCCATCATATACTACCATGCTAGTACTTGGCGCAGGCAACACTCTTACTTCAACCTCAGCACTAAAGCCACCCACGGTTGCCGTAATTTTGGCGTTTCCTAAACCTTGGGCGGTTACCTGACCGGTGTTAGCATCTACCGTGGCAATATTATCATCACTTGAAGACCACGTAACAGTACCGGTGGCATCGGCGGGTTGTATCTCTGCATTGAAAGTGAAAGTGTTTTTTTGTGAGGTGCTACCAGATATCAAGAAAGAAGGCGGTGTTTCTTTAATTGTAACACTGGTAACAGGTGGTGCTGAGACATTAACAGTCAGCGTCTTTGTTGCCAACCCATTTGTTCCAATAGTAAGAGTACCACCGTTTCCTACATGATCCTGATGAGGAGTAATGGTGATGTAGGCCACATTTTCATCGGAAGTGACGGTATAAGTAGCGATAGCGATATCTAGGTCTCCATCATAAATATTACCTGTAGCGTCACTTTTTGAGTTTGTCACAATCACATCAGCAAATTTAGCTGTGGTAGGATTAAGTTCCAAATCCACTTGAGTAGAAGTCGCTCCAGCTCCGCCGGTTAAAGCAAGTGCCGAGGTAATCTCTGCACCACCATCATGATTTACTAATTTAAAACCGGTAGCTACTACTATTGCCGCTTGAACGTTGACAGTTAGGGTAGATTCAGTCCCTGCACTAGCCTTGATGGTGAGGTCTCCCATTCCTGTGTTTGTCGCATGGGGAGTTATTACTATAGTTGCAACACCGGTGGTACTAGTAGCACTGTAAGTTGCAATTATAGTCGTCCCACTATATATATTTCCTGTCATTTCCGTTGTTGGTGATAGAGTCACTGTCACAGGTGGGCTAGCTGTGTTTGTAATTGTAACAGTCTTATCAGTTGCATCTGGGGGGACTACAGTCGCAGTTACAGTTTGAGTAGCACCACCAGAAGTGAATGACAGCGGTCCGGTAGGAGCTAGGGTTATACCTGTAGCAGCAACTGTTGCCGCTTGAACGTTGACAGTTAGAGTAGCTGCAGTCCCCGCACTAGCCTTGATGGTGAGGGTTCCACCCATTCCTACGTTTGTCGCATGGGGAGTTATTACTATAGTTGCAACACCGGCGGTAATAGTAGCTTTGTAAGTTGCAATTATAGTCGTCCCACTATATATATTTCCTGTCATTTCCGTTGTTGGTGATAGAGTCACTGTCACAGGTGGGCTAGCTGTGTTTGTAATTGTAACAGTCTTATCTGTTGCACCTGAAGGGGCTACAGTCGCAGTTACAGTTTGAGTAGCACCACCAGAAGTGAATGA
>Ga0316188_10001730_pt1 | contig 10388 bp, 23 predicted proteins | sample Phiworburrow1_MG_FD_204933 | JGI IMG/M metagenome (GOLD analysis project Ga0316188, IMG submission 204933) | Coastal sediment microbial communities from Maine, United States - Phippsburg worm burrow 1 | ecosystem: Environmental > Aquatic > Marine > Coastal > Sediment | place: USA: Maine... | reverse complement strand
TGTATATGAAAAAACTACCCTATATGGGGCCCGTAGGGACCCACCTACAGACACATTTGTGTATGGGGAACCACCCGCAGAGATAATCGCTCTAGAGGGCTGAAACATATCTTAAAAAGGATATCTAATACATCCGATAGGGATTTCTAACGACACGTTGTGCCTAAATTGACATTACCACCTTTTCCCACATTTTACCACAAAAAACCACTTTGAGGTGTACATACACTTTCGGGAAATAGCGGAAAGTTAAAAACAGACCGACCTCTCTCTAAAATTTCTGAAAATTTACAGCGATTTTTAAAAAGCCACGCCCCGAAGGCACCGCTTTTAAACGGCTGTTAATTTATTTAATTTAAAAGCGTGGACAGTTAGGCCCAGAGATATTTACGTATGGGATATAAGCGAGTATAAGCAATCGCTATGGTATCGGCATCAGAAAAAACTTACAAAGACTCCGTAGAGTTTGGGCAGTTTTCATCTAAGCCGTCATGTAAGCGATTTCTTACAAGCGGGGTATAGGCGTAACACGTTAGCCCGAAAACCATTTGATTTTCGGGTGTAAAGGTGTGTTCGGGTATATTGCTATAACCGATTGGAAGTACAAAGATAGGAAAAAATATTCGAAAAAAAAAATAAAAAACATTAGGATATTAAAAAAGAATTTCGTATCTTTACGGGGCCATAGGTAGTGGTCGCATTGGGGAAATTTAAATATAAGGTAGGTTGGAGTCTACTCTTTCGAAACTCTCGTTCCAGACCCTTACCCTTCGGTACATAACAAAGGTACGAAATATAAATGATACTACCAAATATTTTAACATTTATTTTTAATTATTTTTTCTAGATTGTAGACAGTAGTCGGTTGTGTATATGGAATAAATGTTGTATATTTGCATATGTTTAACTTAAACCATATACTATGAAAAAATTAATAATTGATGATTTGGTAAAAATCAAGAGGTCCAATTATTTCAGCGGCTTATTCAGTTTTATCTTTGATGCGAATGATAATATTGTGTTGACTACAGATAGATATCATGATTATGTTGTACAGCATAATATTGATTCCGTCATTGGATTAAACTATAAATATAAAGTAGTTGAGATGCTTGAGGATTTTGATGGTGAGGCCGAAGATAGGGATAAAGAATTATGGGACCAAGATACACGGTCATATAGAGAATGGAAAATAAAAGTTATAAATAATTTGGATATATGAAATAATAATAGTAAACGGCTCAGCGAACAATGAGGAATATTCAAAGTAGTCTCCCTGAAAGAGATGAAACGTGACTGAAACGCTTGTGGCCGTTTTTTGTTTATATACATATAGGAAAATATAAGGTAGGTTGGAGTCTACTCTTCCAGTGTTGGTGTTCCACTACGCCCTGTTCTTTTTGACATTATAAAGGTACGAAATATATTCGACACTACCAAATATAATCTAGATAAAATAAAAATATTTTTTATGGGTGTTACTTATAGTCTGCACGATATATGGATTATATGTTGTATCTTTGTAGTATAACAATTTAAAATTTATATTATGATAACAGTAAAAGAATTTTTAAAAGAGCGATGTACTAAAGTACGAAACAAGGAATCTGAATCGTATGTTGAATTAATGATGGATAACCATAAATGTATTCAATATGGTAACAAGCAATACTATGTACCTGAAGAAAATTTATTTGGTGACGATGAAGTATTATTTGATTTTTTAGTAGATAATTATGGTCTTTAGCTAGACAAGCAAAACACTGGAATCCTGCTAGGGGTGCGGAGTTCCAGTGTTTTTTTATTTGGTAGATTCATTTTTTATTTGTATCTTTGTCCTATGTTTAACTAAATAAAAATAAAAGTATGAGTAATTCTTATTCGAGTACAATAATGCTTCACAGGGTTGTGGACATTAAAAACAAAAAAGAAGTTGAATCCTTATTTGAAGATACATTATCATATGATTGTGATTTATCTGAGAATGAAGATTATTTCAGACCTGATACAATTAAATTAGGGTTTGAGAATGAAGTTGAAAGACACGTTCATAAGGTAACCAATAGGATTAAGGAATTCAATAATAAGAATTTCGATAAGGCGTTGGGTAAGATAGTGGATATTTTAGGTGAACAGGATTATTGGAAAGATTGTTATCATGATATTATAGAGTTAGGTGACAATAAGGTATCAGTATGTATAATCATCGGAGGCGACTCTGGACAATATTAATATGATAGATAATTTTTAAATTAGATAAAATGAATATAGAAAATAATTACACGTTGGTTATGTGGCCTGAGTCACAGGCGTACATGGAAGAGGCTTGGTTTGAAGACGAGGCTGTATTAGAGAATGATGGTAAATTTGGTAGTGCGGCATATTTCATACCTACTAAATATATTGAACCAGTATTTGATAAAACTGATATGTATGATATTGTACATAGTTTTGAGAACTGGGATGGAGCTGGTAAAACCAGTGATGAAGATATACAAATCTGGGTAGATAAGTATATAGATTAAAAATGCTAACTATAGTATGTTGTGGGTATAAAAATAATGTTTTATCTTTGTACCCATAACATTTAAACTATATAAAGATGAGAAAATTATTAGACAAGATTGAAGAAGAATTAGTAGAAACTAAAAGATTACTTCAAACAGAAGTAGCTGAATTCATTACTGAATCTGAATATGATAATGGTGATGACGTACTTTATGATTTACCTAGAGTATATCAAGTTTCAAAACATGGGTTTCATGAAGAGTATGCTGTATTAAGGATTGATAATGGTACTGTTTATTTAGGTGGTATAGGTGAAGATTTTGGTACAGAGATGCAAACTACTTTAGATAATTTAAATTGGGAAGAAATATTAACAATTGCAAATAACATATATTAATTATGGATACAGATGAAATGAGAGATGCATTAGAAGCTCAAATTATACAGGATGGTATAAGTGGTGACACAACAGTATTAGGTGAATTATTAACGCTGTTAACCGACAGGCAAATATTCAATGCTTTAAGTGATGAGCTACAGGAAAAGTATGGTGGTAATTATATGTGCCAGAATTGTGGCGGTGGTTTCTTCAGGGATGAGATGGTATTTGGTGATGATGTAGATTTATGTGTAGATTGTTCAATTTAAATTTGGATAAATCAAAAATATGTTGTACCTTTGTCAGACAAAACATAAAGTCATGGATAAATTTAAACAGTACGGTTCGTTATACAGCAGAGATTTCACTGTTGAAAAGGGCATAGATGTTCAATCAGCTGATTTAGCTAGATGGAAAAAGTTATTAAATGAAAAAGCGTATAAGTTATTGGTGGAAAAGTGTAGAGTCGAGAATAACGACTTTCGTCATCAAAAAACAGGTTATGACGTTTTCAGGGGTAACCAAATAGATACATTCGTTCACAATTTACACTACAAAATGGTCAGCGGAAGTTGGCAGAAAACCTAAACAAAAGGAATTATGATAGTATTAAGACGACAAGAAATAATAAGTGGTTTAACTATGAAGATAAACCAAATGTCCAATGATGATTTAATTGAGTTATATGAGCAATTATATGAAGTTACACCAATTATGAATGAAATGGTTGACGAGGCTCACATTGAAGATGCTATATGGGATGAGATGCACGTAACAGTATCAGCATACATCAATGATGATGAAGTTGAGATAATTCCTGATAGTTATCAGGAGTTGGCAGATTACTGGGAAGTTGAAGTTATGGGTAATGACTTCAATGATAAACTGGAAGAATTAGAAAAGAAATGGTCAGCGGAAGTTGGCAGAAAACCTAAACAAAAGGAATTATGATAAAAGCAAATAAGATTGAATATTGTTATTGGAACTGGATAGTTTTATTTTATGATAATCTAATTATCTTTAAATGTTCTCTATCCTTGGATAACGAGCATAAGACATTGGTAAGGGAATATGATTTACCAGTTGATATTAGAGATATTTCATTGGAAGGTGAATATATCAGGGTTACCCATGGTAAGCGTTTAACTGAATTCAAACTGGAAGGTGACAGCTGCGTAATTGGTGATGTCTGGGAAGCTGGTGATGTGGTGGATAGTATTGCCATGCATGATTTCTGGGATGACTGGGAATAATTTTTAAATTAATTAAAATAAAACTTGCACAGTAAATTTATTTGTTGTATCTTTGTATCAAACAAAATAAGATATCATGAAACACTTACAAACAACAGCAGCCAGACAAGCATTTGAAGACAAGATTACGGATAAGATGGAATCCCTTAAGAGAGCATGGGAAGCCAGTACGGATGAGGCTGACAGGGCTAACTTCAACGATATGTATAATGCTTTAAACGAGCAATGGTTATACTCCAGACAGTCTAAGGAGTGGTTGTACAACTTCAAATCTGGTGGCTGGAACTCGGCATATGCCGCTGACAAGGAACAGGCTATCAAAAAAGCCAAAGAGGAATGGAAAAATTCTCCTAATCTGGAAGTTGATGAGAAGACATTCAGGGTAAGCACACCAGCGGATTTACAAGCTAACTTAAGCTCATTTTATTAATTATGGAAGTAACATTCAAAGTACCATATTTTGAATCACATCTCACCTATCATGGCAAAGTGGTAGGTGTGGATGGAGATTATTCGATAGTCCAGTATAAGAACGGCAATGGGCTTAATCTTACGACCCATGTATTAACCAGTGAATTAACACAAATAAAATTTGCACAGTAAATAAATTTGTTGTATCTTTGCTTTAAATAAAACATAAATCATGGCACGTAGAAAAATTTACATCGTAAAATCAGGAAGTCTTCACCCAACTACTAGAACTTATTGGTTAAGTCCAAGTTATTATTCCAGTAAGGAAGGGGCATTATATTGTGCAAACCAAATACTGGATATCAATAGAGCTACGGATATCGTAGAGTATAGAGATATTTCACTTGGTGAGCATGAATTAAGATGGGTTGATTACAATGGTGAAGAAGGCAAGTATAAAGGGCGTGTCATTGTAGAATGGGCATACATTAATAGCTACTATTAATTATGAATAAAGAAGAATTATCTGGCAAGACGTTTATAATGGTTGGAGCTGGAAAAGTTGGAAAGTCTGACCTGATAGACAGGATAAAGGAGAAGAACCCAGGGATGATTATCATCTCTGGGGAAGAAGCTGAACAATTAGGATTACATACCAGTTGTCCAGAAACAACAATACCAGAATTAAAAATACCAGAATTAAAAAGCACCTATTTCACACCGCCAGAAACTAGAGCTGACAGACGTAAGAAAAAAAGAAGGAAATAATTTGTTTTAATTAAATTATATTCTTATATTTGTTTAACTAAAATAAGAACCACATGAGTAAAGAAGTATTTGTAAGATTAGGAATATCTGATATCACAGTTTCACAGGAAACCAATGAGAATATGTCAGGGTATGCAAAAATTTATGATAATGAGGGAAACCTTGTTACAGAAACAGAAATCTATTGGATAGGTTATGAATTTGAAGATGGAACAGAGTGTAACGAAGATGGTGAAGAGTTATGAAAACCACAGACAATTCCACAATAATAAAATTATACCTGAAAATGCAATATCTCGATTCAGAGGTAACATCAGGTGAGTTTATTCATACTGTACAATTACCTGAACGATATGGTAAAAACCTATTTAATAAGGCTGATATTATTCAGGGCATTCAAGAATTTTTAGATTGGGATGAAAGTGATGAAGAATTTGATGTTATCAAATTTGGTAATCATTGGTACACTACTAATCATTATGGAACGTATGAAGACTATTTCGTATATAAAGGTATCTATTACCCAACGAAGATATTAAATGTCACCATTGATGAGCATAACGATGATTGGGTACATAGTTATTTGGTTGCACCTGAAAGTCTTTGGGATGCTATTCAAGATGATGAAGATAGTGAAATTGATTATGAAGTTTATCATTATATTGAAGATGAGTATTGGGATTTACCTAATGAGGTATTAGCCAAAGAGCATTTAGATTTGCCAATGACATTGGTAGAAATAGATGAAGATTAATTTGGATAAATCAAAATAATGTTGTACCTTTGAAAAAACAAAATATATTATGAGCAAAACATTTAACTTTTATCAAAAGAATTCAAGCGCAACTTTTAGCATATCTGCTGATAGTTTTGAAGAAGCTGAAGAAGAATTGTTTAATACTGTCAAAGATAGCTATGGTTGGAAAGTTGAAGACGAAGATGGTGAAGACGAAGATGAAGATTGTGAAGACGAAGATGAAGATTAATTTGGATAAATCAAAATAATGTTGTACCTTTGAAAAAACAAAATATATTATGAGACAAACAAATTATAAAGTAGATAGAATAAAAGTATTTATTCAAACTGAAAGACCGACACGAACTGAATTGATAAAGCACATTGTTGTAGATATCAACAAACAGGTATCTCGTGAGTTTTACGAGAAGTACAAAAGAACGTTTAGAGGTTATTATGCAACGAACATTCAAACGATGAGAAATGCGGGTAACATTGCTTCTGATAAGAATGGTAAGTATTATGTTACTAAACAGGGATTAAAGAATGAGAATTCTTTATATGTTAAACCTGATAAGCAAAGAGTAAAAGATTTACAACGTTATATAGAGCGTAAAGATAATTGGATTAGAGAAGTCCAAATGCAGAAGCGTGAATTAGAACGTGAAAACCATAAACTAAAACAAACTTTAGAAAACATACATTATTTAAGCCAATAAACTTTTTTGCTCCTTTTTTATATATTTCATTTTTTTCCTGAAATAACCTGTGTATTATTTGCACAGGTTATTTTTTTGTTGTATCTTTGTTATAACAAAGGGCGGGCCAGAGGTCGGAAGAGTAGACTCCAACCTACCTTATATTTTCCTCATATAAAAATAATTTCATTTTATTTAAATTAAATTTGGTAGTTACATTTATTATTTGTATCTTTGTAGAGTAATAATTAAACAAGACATATTATGAAATTTTTAAAAGACTTAGGAATCGACACACAGGCTGAAAGAATTGAAACAATCAAAGCTGGTTGTCCAACAGTATTCGAAAGCAAATCAATGATTTTCTGTCCATTGACAGAGAAATTGATTGAAGACGGATTTTTCACCATTAGTAACAGCAATGGAAACATTCATGGGAAGGTTGCCAATAAGAACAGCGTTGTTCAGATGGCAGATTTAATTGACATTGCATATAATGTTAATTTGAAATATGATTTGAATTTGCAATTTGAGAAATCTAATGTTGAGTATTACAAAGAGGAAAGTGTAGCGGAAATTACAATTCCTTTAGGTCAATCAGAGTTTAGAACCAGAAATGGTTTTGAAGATAAGACAAACATCTTCTTATTCATCAAAACAGGTTTTGGTGGTGTAAACAGTTCAGAAGTTGGTATCTTCACCAAAAGATTAGTATGTACCAATGGTCTAGAAATTAGACAGGGGTTATCTTACTTCAAATGTAAGCATACTGAGAAAATGAACGAGAAACTTAAAGTTTTCTTAGGTGAAGTATTACCTAAATTCACTACAAGTGTACAGGATTTCACAGCAATGTCTGTAAAATTGGATTCAAAGGATATCACAGATATGGATATCGAAAATTTCAAAAGAGATTTCTTTGACATCAAAAAAGATGAGAAAATCAGCACCAAAAAAGAGAACATGATGGAAGCCTTCAATAGAGGCATGGAAATCGAAATGGGTAGAGTTGGTCAAACAGCATGGGGATTATTACAGGCTGCGACTCATTACACCAATCATGGTCATCCAAGAGCATCGGCTGAATTCGTTGCCACAGGTACAGGAGCAACTTTAAATGCTAAAGCAGAGAAATTTATCTTAGCACTTTAAAAGAGATTAAAAAGAAAGCCACTAGAAATAGTGGCTTTTTTCTTACTTTATATCCAAGGAAATATTCACGTAGGGTGGAGTCTACTCTTCCGACTTGTCAGGTCAGGCCCTTTTGATATTGTAAAGGTACGAAAAATAAATGATACTACCAAATAAATTACCAGGTTTTTTATTTGGATATTAAATAAAAATGTTGTATCTTTGAATTATATAAAACAAAAACATTATGAAAACTTTAAATGAGAATTGCTTAACACCAGATATGGCTTTAAAAGCATTAGAGGTTCACAAAGAAGGTAAAGTAAAAAGAGTTCACACCTTCACCAGTTGTGCAATAGCTTTAATGGGTTGTGATATGGATTTAAGCGAAGTTGAAGAGCTGTTTAGAAATGCCAAAGAAGATGAAATTCAAATTGCTGGTAAAAATATGTGCAATCTTAGACACGCTGTTGCAGTATGGACTAACAACCAAGGCTGGATGTTTATTTCAACTAAACCAGCATTTACTAAAGTAGTTCAAAAATTATATATATGAAACTAGTAGACAAATTATCTAACAGGGACAGGTTAAAAGTATTAATATTAAGTATATTAATAATTTTATGTTTAATATTTGCATAAGTCAAATATAAGTTGTATCTTTGATTTAAATAAAACAAAACATGGATGATATAGAAGTTTATAACAATGCACCACAGGAAGTTAAAGATATTCTTGCTTCCTTTGATGAGTTATCCAATAACTATTTTACTGAATGTAAACGAGTTATTGCTGAATTAGAAAAGCATGGTTATACAGCTGATTATGATATGTCAGGAGAATTATTTGATTTAACTAAAATAGAACCATAATGAATTTAATTTACACTATTCAAGTACAGGACGGTAGTAATAAACGTAATGTATTTCAAACAGCTATGTTGCCAGATGATGCAACAAAAGAACAAATCAATAACAAAGGAGAGGAGATAGCACAAGAACTATTTACAGGTGAACAGGATGGTGAATGGTATTGGGATAGCTATGGTGAAACAGCTGGTAGATATTATTCCTATAATGTTATACCATGTGCTGAAAGTTTCAAGATTTTTGAAAATATATTAATTTAATTAAAAATTATGTTTTTAACAATATATAAACCTGAAGGTATTCATACCAAAGACAATCCCTGTAATTGCAAATATTGCGGTGTTTGGCCAGAGTTTTTTCATGCGGCAGCATATTATACCTGTATTGTATCATATGACTTTCAAACAGCTCTTCAATTAGCTAGAGAAATAAGAAATGAAAAATATCCTGATGGTGTTATCTTATTTACCAATCCTGATGCTCGTGGTGGTAGTATAGCTATTAGAGAAGATGGAAGTAAACTTACCTATAATAAAGCAAAACATAGATGGTTTAATGAAGATGGTACCATGCATTCTACAAAAGAAATTTAATTTTATTTAAATTATATTTGGTAGTTACCAGAAAATTACTTATCTTTGCATAGAACATTTAAAACAAAACATAAATCATGAATTACACAATTCCAACTACATTATTATCTACTAAAAACAGCAAGACTGTTAAAGGCGAAAAGTTTGGGTATACTACATACATTATGTATTTAGCTCCACACACGCAAAATAGCCAAGGTAAAAACCTATGTGCTAAAGCTAGTAAAGGTTGTGCCGAAGCTTGTTTATTCAAGTCAGGAGCTGCGAGATTTGATAGAGTACAAGAGGGTAAAACAAATAAAACTGAATACTTTTTGGCAAACAGAAAAGCATTCTTAAATCAATTATACAATGAAATTGTATCAATTGTAAAAAAGCATAACGATGTTGAGGGAGATGTTAAATTATCCTTTAATGGGTCAACTTTGAGACATAAGAAATTTGCTATTAGATTAAATGGTACAAGTGATATTCCATTTGAAAATCTAAAGGTTAAAGATAATAAAAATATCTTTGAATTATTTCCTGATATCATTTTCTATGATTATACAAAATTAGACCAAAGATTTGATAATAAGATATTGCCTAAAAACTATCATCTTACATTCTCTAGAAGTGAAGATAACCACAATGAAGTTGTAGATATCTTAAATAGAGGTTACAATGTAGCTGTAGTATTTGGTGTTAAGGATGAAGCGGACTTGCCTAAAACATATTTAGGTTATCCAGTTATCAATGGAGATGAAAGTGATTTAAGATTTCTAGACGACCAAAACGTGGTTGTAGGTTTAAAGTATAAACTTATGACAGGTAAAGGTACTAAAGGGATGAATAAGAAAATGGTTGACAATAACGATTTCATTGTTGACGTTGCAAATTTAAAAGCACAAATTGCCGAAGAATTTATTGAAAAACGTTTGGTAGTTTAAAATAAAAGTTGTATCTTTACAGTGTATTAAGGTGGGAACGAGGTGCGAAAAGCATTAAGATATTAAGAACTATCGCACCTCACTTTAATACATTAACTAAAATTTAAAACCAA
>Ga0316188_10001728_pt1 | contig 10396 bp, 7 predicted proteins | sample Phiworburrow1_MG_FD_204933 | JGI IMG/M metagenome (GOLD analysis project Ga0316188, IMG submission 204933) | Coastal sediment microbial communities from Maine, United States - Phippsburg worm burrow 1 | ecosystem: Environmental > Aquatic > Marine > Coastal > Sediment | place: USA: Maine... | reverse complement strand
CATGAAACGCTCGCGCAAGGATGGCCGCATCATAAGCCCGGAAGAGGACCTCCGGCAGCTGAAACGACTCTATGTGCGCGGCGTCACCTGGGCGCTGAACCATCGGTTTCTGCTGATCGTGATTATTCTCGCCTGCATGGGCGGAGCGCTGAGTCTGGTAGCCGGGGGGCTGGTCAAGGTGGAAATGTTTCCCGATGCTGATTTCGATTATATCTATATCACCGTGGAAACGCCGCGGGGAACCGATGTGGTGCTCACCGATGCGGTTGCCAAACAGGTGGAAGGGATTGTCGACCAACACGTGCCGGAGCGGGTCCAGGTGGTTTCCACGATCGGCCAGAAAGGACAGAGCGCTTATGAATTTTCTTTCGGCGCTGGCACCATGAGCAATTTCGCCGAAATCACCGTGGAACTCAAGGACGGCAAGGAGTTCGCCCGCGCGCCCCATCGGGAAATTCAGGAACGCCTGCGGCCCTTTCTCGAGGAAATTCCGGGAGCGGATATCCGCTTTCGCGCCATACAGTGGGGGCCCCCGACCGCGGCGCCCATTCTGCTTAAAATCGTCGGGCCCGAAATCGCTGTATTGCGTCGAATGACCGCCCGGGTAAAAGAAACCATGGAAGCCATCGACGGGATAGTGGATATCAAGGACGATTTCAGCGATGCGGCCCCGGAACTGAGGGTGGAAATTGACCGCCAGCGGGCGGCCGCCATGGGTATCCCCCTGGAGTCGGTGGCCACGACCCTGCGGGGCGCTACCGCTGGTCTGGATATCCGTGAATTCCGGGACGAACTGGATGTTTCCAAAAAATACGACCTCAAGCTGCGTTTTGCCCCGGAATCACGCACCAGCCCCAGAATGCTGGAAAAGGTCAAGGTTCGTTCCGATACGGGCAGTCTGGTTCCCCTGACCACCATCGCCACCTATCAACAGGGCGAGGGATTGAACAGTATCCGGCATTCGGATCGGCGCCGGATCGTCAGAGTTTCGGCCAATAACCGGGGACGCTCCGCCGTGGAGATCACCCAGGAACTGATGAAGGCCCTGAACGATCTGGAACTCCCCCCAGGCTATACTTTCGACTATTCCGGTGAGTACGAGGAAACGGCGGAATCATTTGAATCGCTGCGATTGGCCTATATTGTGGCGGCCCTTCTCATTTTTACCCTGCTGGTCTCCCAGTTCAATTCCATCGCCCAGCCGTTTGCCATCCTCACGGCCCTGCCGCTTTCGATCGTCGGCGCCATGGCCGGCCTGTACATCACCGGCAATAACTTTTCGATCATGAGTTTCATCGGCCTGGTGGGATTGAGCGGCATCGTGGTCAATGATTCCATCGTCCTGGTGGATTGCATCAACCGCATGCGGATGAACGGTCTCAACATGTTCGATGCCATCGTGGCCGGCGGCCAGCAGCGCCTGCGGCCGATCATATCCACAACGGTTTCCACGGTGGGCGGCATTCTGACCCTGACCATTACCGATGAGCTGTGGGAGGGACTGGGGGTGGTCATTATCTTCGGTATTTGTTTCGCCACGGTACTCACACTGGTGGTCGTTCCGGTCATGTACGCACTTTTCGAAGGGGTGCGCTATTACATCATTTCGGCTTTCCGAGGCCCGCGGTGGGAAGAAAAACCTGCCGGGCAGACTTTCTTCTTCTCCCGACGCCGATACGCGCGTATTGGCGTTTTCCTAATTTCCATTGTTCAACTGATCCTACTTGCCAAAGGCCTGCAAGTGCTGGCGCCCGGATTTATCGAGCGCATTGCGGGGGCGACCCTGCAGGCGCCTACCCTTCTCAAGCTCGCCATCGAATCCGGTGTTTTCTTCATTGCGCTCACCCTTGAAGTCCTTGGCGTTTTAGCCCTGCTTCTGACACCGACCTGGATCGGTTTTATTTTTTTGATGGCCAAACGGAGCCGTGAAGGCTATTGCGTCGACGTCACGCCGGAAGGCGTTTCAGTAGGAACTCCAGTGGACCGGTTTTTTCTTGAGAAAGAGGCTATTACCAGAATTAAAACGGCCCCCCTGTTTCCTTTAATACCGTCTCTGTGTATTTACGCCGGACGCCGTAAAATCGTGTTGCGAAAATTGATCACATCCGAGAAGGTCCCCGAACAGAAACGGCTTTGGTCCTGGATCCGGGGAAAGGCGCCGGCGCGTTCCGAAATTGGGAGCGGCATGCTGGCGTTGAAACAATCACTGGAAAAACTATTGGAGTAAACAGATGCACGAGGCGGTTTTTTCAGACCAGATGTTCCGCGAAGACTTCCCTCTCGTATTGGTCTACGGCATGAAGAAGGGTTTAGAAAAAGAAAGACAATAATTTTTTTTCCTAACCGGGCCGAATTGATCGTGGCGGTATGAAATGTCAGGCATCTTTCTAAAATAGACGCATTGCCACTAATCGCGTCGATGTTCATGGGGGGGTGGTCATGTCAATCAGGCGTTTAACCATGCCCGTCGTATTTATTCTCTTGGTTTGTCCAACGATCGTCTGGTCGGAAACCGTCACCCTCGTGGCTGACGAATGGCCACCTTTCAATGCAACGCCAAACGCCGCCGAAGAAGGTTTCCTTGTCGATGTGGCCAGGGCCGTATTTGAAAAAAAGGGGATTCAGGTGTCCTATAAGCTGATTCCCTGGCGTCGGGCGGTCGAACTGACAAGGGCAGGCACCTACAATGGCCTCCTTGGAGCATCCAAGACCGATGCGCCTGATTTCATTTTCCCATCGGAAGAACTGGCTCGTAATGTTATGTCTTTCTATGTCCGGAGGGATTCGCCGTGGGTGTTCAACCATAGGAGCGATATCGAGGACGTCTCTCTTGGTGTTATCGCCGGTTATGATTATCGCACATGGCTTCTCGACTATATTGAAGCGCATAGAAACGAACCACGGAAGATACAGGTCATGACCGGCCGTCAACCGCTCCAGAGGAATATCCTGAAGCTTCTCAATAATCGCATCGATGCGATCGTGGATAATGAAGCCGTTATTCTTAACGTTGCCCGCCGAATGGGCTTGAACGACCGGATCAAACCGGCAGGTTATGGCTCCGAGATCGCCTATATCTACATCGCCTTTTCCCCGAAGCATGCCGATTCGCAGCGATACGCCCAGCTGTTGAGCGAGGGGTTGGTGCAGTTGCGGCTAAACGGCCAGCTCGCTTCAATATTATCCAAATATGGTTTGAAGGACTGGAAATAAAGACCCGCTGACGTTCGGCGGCCGCTGGTCAAATCGCTATAAGTGGTTTCAAAACCGCATCTAACGCCCAATGGTGGCGTTGGCCGCCTTCGCGGCATTCCTCGTCGTGTTTTATCAACAAAGATGAGTCATCCCATCTTCAAAATACTCACATATCACTGAATATGCACCGCTTTTTCATCAAGCTGCGTCTTGCTCTTGAGCGCGATCTGAGGTTTTGAAACCACCTCTAAATAAACAGACGCTGTGATTCTTTTCGGACAGCGCGCCCTGGCATTGAATTTCGTGTCTTGCGGCATGCTGAGAGGCTATGCGTTGTGTGGCCTTATCGCAAAGCCTCATTTCATAGACGGTGTATCATACCGCAGAAGAAATACAGTCTTCGGAGAGGTCAAAAAAATCTGCAGAAAATATATTTCTGTAAAGGGTGTCTATCGCTTTCTTTTTTTCAAAACGATCATCATGCTGAGGCGAAGTCGTTCCAAAACTTCTTCCAGGCGTCCGATTTCATCGTTACGGGTGACAGGGATCTCTCTTTCCAGATTTTTCGCATTGGCCAGGTCCAGCGCCACGCCGGTCAGTTTATTCAGGGGCGCCAGCGCAAAGTTTACCGCTATATGCGTAACCAGGGCGGATACGACCAGGATGATCCCCATCAAGATGACCAGGCTCTTCATCAAGCTGTTTTTTTCCTGTTCGATGACGTCGAGGGAAATACCGACCCGGAACCCCCCCCAGTGTTTGCCTTTGACATAAATGGGAGAAGACACATCCCACATCACTTTGCCCGTATCCCTGTGGTAGATCTGCAGATATCCCGGTTCCTGGTTCTGGGCGGCATTTAAACCAACCGGGTCATTGAATACCCGTTTGGTTCGGTTGCCGACCCTGTCTATATCTACGTCGCCGGTGATTGGTTTCTGATAGCGGGTATTGTGGGTCGGCAGGTAACCGTTGGTGTCCACCGGAACCGCAAAAACCACACTTTTATCCAGCAGGAACTCGTCGATGATCCCCAATACGGCTTTATCGGTATAAAAGTCGTATTTGGTGTGAAATTTCGGAGGGTCGAAATTGCCGATTTGTTGATAATCGGTATCAAAAGCATCCGTGATCGAAAAAACACCGTTGTCAACAGCTTCCTCTATAATTTTCCCTAACATCTTGGCACCGATGATGGATTTCATTTTCCCCTGGTTAAGCAGGTCTTCCTCCAGTTTTTGGCTCTGTTGCATCACCAGATAGTAAGTACCGACACCGATAACGATGAGGATAAAAAAATTAACGACAAGTGCTACCTTAGCACTGATGCGTCCGGTAATTATGCTCATTTGAATGTCCTTTAGTCAAAGATGATCGTTCGAATAGCCCGAACTACCGCTGGTAGCCGATGCGAATCGCTCCCCAGTGCTTGTCTTCGATATAAATCGGTACGGAAAGATCCATCATTATTTCTCCGGTATCGCGACTGTAGCTCTGCAGCAGAAACGGATTTTCGTTGCGTGCGGCGGCAAGACCCGTGCGGTCGTTGAACATCCGTTTGGAACGATTGTTTTTGGTGTCGAAATCCCCGTTTCCGGTGAGTGGTTTTGAATATTTGGTGTTGTGGGTGGGGAGATATCCGTTGCGATCGACGGCGACCACAAATTTAATCCTGTCGTCCTGTTCCAGGTAGTTGTCCAGGATTATCCTTATGGTCTCATCGGTAAATTTGTCATATTGGGTGTGATATTTTTGGGGGTCGGTGTTTGGGATGGGGATGTAGAACGTGTCGAATAGTTGCGCCAGGGTGAGCTTGTTGCCCGCAATCAATTTGTTCATTTCGGCGGCCACTTTGTCACGGCAGGATAGGGCCATTTCGCGGACCTGCAGGTCGAAACCTGCAGGTTTTTCCTGTGACACGGCTGTCAAAGCGCCGCTGACAAGAAATACAACAATAAGAAGAAATATACCGAACGGTCGGGACAATTTGATGGAGCAATCCAATTTTGCATCTCCCAATGATGGAAAAGTTGATCCACAGGATCGCGCTACATGCCCTGGTTTCGCATCTCTTTGAGCATCAGTTTTTTGAATTCATTACTTTGCTTATCGCCCGGAATTTCTTTGGAAACCGCCGCCACAAAGTCGGCCAGGCCGGATACGGGGATCCGGTTCACTTTCCATCCCATATCTTCGGCCGTATCATCCACCAGAACCTCACCGAGCGGACCAATGAGTTGGATAAGTGTTTTCCGCATTTTGTCGATAAGCGTTTTTTCTACACACGTTTCAAGGTCTATTGCCTGTTCGATCAATCCCAGTTTCACAAGCTTGATGAAAGTGTCTTTGAAGGTCGAAGGGTTCATATGTACCCCCCGGGACACTTCCCGGACGGTTTTTTGTCCATCAATGGCCAGGAGCAATTTCAGCATATAGGTATCTAAAGTAAACTCTTGGTTGGAGGCACGATCTGTTTTTTTGTAACGCAAGTTGGAAATATTGGCCATTATCGTTTCCTCGAAGATTGGAAGTAACGCCTGGAATACGCGTGCCGCTGGCGGAGAACACAGAAGAATCGACAGATCACGGGATGAGCAAGAGCACAGTTGAATACCGAATACTTTCCGCGAAAATTACACAATTACCTATAATTACTATATTTATAGCCAAAATTGGCCATAGTTGTCAAGGATCATGTTGTAATCGCATTCATTTATTAGAGTCAGTTGAAAAAAGAAAATACATTTCAAAAATTCTATATGGAGACATCCCGGATATGGATAAAATTATTTTCCTATAGAGATCCGGAAAGCGTGCCACGGCTAAATACAATACGAATTCTTCCCAGGACAGATTTGATTTTTGTTGCCGGTGCTGGGGCCGGGGACATGCTAACCAGGCTTGAAAAAAATTGATAGCTGGACTAAGAATCACCTGTCCCTGTGCGTTGCCGTTATTGTGAAAGCGATCTGTACCTCGAAGACAACATTAGGAGGAATGATGAAGAACACCTATTGGTCGTTGCTTGCGCTGTTGTGCCTTCTTTTTACCGGTCAGACCGGTATTTGCCAGGAAACCTTTGACATTCAGAAACCGGAACAGGCCGCTGAATTTACGTATCAAATTATCGCCCCGGGGAAGCTTCTGATCTCTGCTTCGGATAGCGAAGGGAAACCACTGCGCGGATTGACCGCCCGTGACTTTATCTTTTTGCGCAAAGGCAAACCAGCCAGGATTCTGGGGGTTGAAACCCTGGAGACCAGCCAGGATGTGGGGCTTAGTATCGTGCTGGTCGTCGACAACTCCGCTTCCATGAAACAACGGCGGGCAGTGGAATCGATCCTGGGCGCTATGGAGAATGTCTATAAGATCATGCGTCCCATCGACAACATCACGCTGATTGTCTTCAACGACGATCAGACCCAGACTTACGGTGACAAACAGCTGCATGTCACCGTCAAACAGTCCAGTCAGCCCGAGGAACTGCGCACATTCCTCAAAGAAAGTTTCGACCGCGGCATGACGGCTAAAACCGTATTGTATGAAGGGATGCTGGCCGGGTTGGAGCTGATTCGGCAGTTGCCCGCAGACAGTCACAAATTCATGGTTGTCTTTACCGACGGGGAGGACATCAACAGCGCATACTCGGAAGCTGAGGTACAGAAGGCCGCTGAAGGAATATCCAAACTGGAGGTATATGGGATCGACTATATGCCCGGAGACCAGAAGGACCCCTTTCTGGCCTCTTTTACGCAGGCGCATGACGGACGGACCTGGAAAGCGACCACTGCGGCCGAACTGGGGCCGATTTTCGAAGCGGTGTCTTCGAAACTGTTGTACCGCTATATTGTTGACTACCAGTTTTTGTTTCCTCCCACCGGCAGCTTTGCGATGGGAACGGACACCATGCGCATCGAAGAGATCACGACCATCGACAGTTCTCCGCTGCTGAACTATGTGTATTTCTCTGAAGGGGACAGCGCTCTCGGGGAACGTTATGTGCGGTTCCAGGAACAGGGACAAACGCAAACATTTTCCGAAGAACCGTTGCGGGGCACGAAAGAAAAATATGACAATTTACTCAATATTGTCGGTTTACGAATGCGTGCCAACCCTGAAGCCACGATCAGACTGATCGGATGCAACAGTGATTATGGCGATGAAAAGGGGCGCAAGGAACTCTCCCGCGCCCGGGCCGAGGGGGTCAAGGCGTATCTGCAGTATATCTGGGGAATCGATCCCTCCCGTATGGCTGTAGAAGCGCGCAATTTGCCGGAAGTCCCCACTTCAGGGCGCAGCGCGGAAGGACATGAGGAAAATCAGCGGGTTGAAATCCATTCCGACAACGATGTGATACTGGATGTTGTCAGGAGCACCTATGTGGAAGCGCATAGCAATGTCGAAGACTTGGTGGTCAAACCGATGGTTTCCTCGGAGCATGGCATTGACCGATGGCGTGTTACCGTAAATGGAGACGACCAGTCCATTTTTACCCAGGAGGGAACCGGTGCGCCCGGTGAAAAAATCGTCCTGCAAGACAAAGCCTTGACGCCGATGGCCTTGTCTCGCTATTCGCAGTTGACTGCGGAACTTGAGGTCGAGGACATCGAAGGGCAGGTGCTCACGCTGGAGAGCGCGCCGATGTCCATCGAATTCATCCAGCGGGAAGCGCAGCGGGCGCGCAATCTTGAGTTCCGTGTGCAGGAGAAGTATGCGCTGATCCTGTTTGATTTCAACAGCGATAAAATTAAAGAACGCAACGCCGCCGTGGTCGAAACGATCGTCGCGCGCATTCGCCAGTTCCCGGCGGCCACGGTGGCTATCGTCGGGCATACCGACAATATCGGCAAAGAGGAATACAACCTTCAGTTGTCGGAGCGGCGCGCCAAGGCGGTATACGAACAGATCACGCAAGCGCTTGGGGAAACACCCCGGGATACGATCACGCACATGGGGATGGGACCCTTTGATCCGCTGTACGGCAACGGGTTACCGGAAAACCGTGCTTTGAACCGCACGGTGACTGTCATGCTGGAGTATGAACAGAAAGAATAGATGCTCCGAAAATAAAAAGGCCCAATGTAAAAGCCCGTTCCGAATTTGTCCGGAGCGGGCTTTTATTTTGTGCGTGCCAGACAGGTGCGGTGAATTATTGCTCGGATGCGGTCGGTTTGGGGAGAAATACGATCAACAGGATGACGCCTACCACGGCACTCAGGGCCGACCCGGCCATGACACCCACCTTGGCGGCATCCAGGATGGCGCCGCTGAGGGCCAGGCTGGAGATAAACAGCGCCATGGTAAACCCGATGCCGGCCAGAAACCCGCCCCCGAGGAGGGCGCCCCAGTTGACACCTTCCGGCAGCCGGGCAATCCCCGATTGCACCGCCAGCCAGCTGAACAGCAGGATGCCTATTGGTTTGCCGACGAACAGGCCGAGCCCCGTGGCTAGGGCCACCGGATTGATAATGTCGGCCGCCGCGACCGGGACACCGGCATTGGCCAGGGCAAAGACGGGCATGATTAAAAACCCCACCCATGGATGCAGTACGGTCTCATGGAATTCCAGTGGGGAGATACTCTTGCGCGTAGCCCGCTCCATCTGGCGCAGCATGGCATAGCGTTCTCCCGAACTGATCCAACCATCCCCCATTAAAAAATGGCGGGTCTTGCACACGATGTCGTCCAGTCGGCTTTCAGTTATCCAGGACCGGGTGGGCATCATCAGGCCAAAGATCACACCGGCGATTGTGGCGTGCAGGCCGGATTCGTGCACCGCCAGCCAGGTCAACCCCATCAGCGCATAAAAGATCGCCGGAGTGCGAACACCAATGCGAATCAGTACCGGGAAAGCGGCAAAACCCATTGCCGCCAAGATCAGTGCGGTCATATTGATGCTCTCGGTATACCCGATGGCGATCACCAGAATGGCGCCGATATCGTCGGCAATGGCAAGGGACAGCAACAGGACACGCAGACTTCCGGGGATTCTTTTGCCCAGCACCGCCAGGCAGCCCACCACAAAGGCAATGTCCGTTGCCATGGGAATGCCCCATCCCCTTGCAGCGGGCTCCCCCCACTGCAGCGCCAGGTAAACCCCGGCCGGGAGCACCATGCCGCCGATGGCGGCCGCGATGGGGAGGACGGCCTGGCGCAAATCCTGAAGTTCGCCCATGACCAGTTCACGCTTGACTTCCAGGCCGATAACGAAAAAGAAAATGGCCATCAGACCATCATTGATCCAGTGCTGCAGGGAATAATGCATCTGAAAACCGCCCAGACCGATGGTCAGCTTGGTTTTCCAGAGGCCCAGGAAGCCCTCGGCCGTCGGCGAGTTCGCCAGGACCAGCGCCACCACTGTGGCCACCAGCAGGATCACACCGCTGGCCGCCTCGATGTGCAGGAAGCGTTTCAGGGGGTCGACCAGGCTGTCAATCGGCTCTTTGGGCAGAAGGTTTTCGGTTGAATGATGTGCCTGTGCCATAATTCATCGTTCCTTTTGTTCAATAAACTTTGCGACGTGAAAATCCCCGTCCCAAAACGTTGAAGGTTCTTTCAATGATGACGAAAGCGTCCGGGTCAATGTCAAACACGATTTCTTCCAGACGTTTCAGTTCGAAATTGTTCAAGACGGTCATCACGATCTTGCGGTGTTTGCGGGTATAGGTACCGCGTCCGTATAAATACGTCCCCCCCCGTTTGAGGCGTTCGTTAATGGTTTCGGCAATCTGCTCGGATGCCTCCGAGATGATGAAAACGATTTTGCGCTGATTGAAAAAGGTCAGCACGTAGTCGAGCATCTGGGCTGTCACGAAGCTCATGACCAGCGAGTAGAGAACCCGGTCGACATCGATAATGCCCAGGCTGAAGCCGAACAGCACCAGGTTGAAGCCGAAAAAAAAGGTGCCCATGCGGATGTTGAATTTCTGGTTCAACAAAACCGCGATGACATCGTTGCCGCCGGATGACCCCAATGAATGCAGGGTGATGCCGGCCCCCGCACCGAGGATGGCGCCTCCGGCGATGGCCGCCAGCATGCGATCCTGGACCGGAATGGTAAATTGCACCAGCTCGATCGCCAAAGTGAGGGTCAGCATGCCGAAGATGCTGTAGAGAAAGAAGCGTCGGCTGACAAAAAGCCATCCGACAATGAAGATCGGGACATTGATAATGAAATACCAGACGCCGGGCGATAACCAAT
>Ga0316188_10001727_pt1 | contig 10396 bp, 7 predicted proteins | sample Phiworburrow1_MG_FD_204933 | JGI IMG/M metagenome (GOLD analysis project Ga0316188, IMG submission 204933) | Coastal sediment microbial communities from Maine, United States - Phippsburg worm burrow 1 | ecosystem: Environmental > Aquatic > Marine > Coastal > Sediment | place: USA: Maine... | reverse complement strand
CGTGAAAATCCACAATAACCCTTCTGTTAAAGTAAGGGCGTTTGTCCTTAAACCGGAAGTCTTTGGTTCTGTACCAATTTATCTGCTTACTACAGATGTCCCTGGTAATGATCATTTATCTAAAACCATCACCGATCACCTGTATGATAACAACACCTTAACAAGAATTTCCCAGAATATCGTCCTTGGAATTGGAGGCGCTAAAATAGTTCAGGAATTGGGAGGTTCAGACATATATCACTTAAATGAAGGGCATGCATTGCCGGCTTTTTATTACCTGCGGGACATAGGGATTAAAAAAAATCAAATGTTTTTTACGACACACACCCCTGAAAAAGCGGGCAACATGGAAAGAAACGGGCATCTGTTAAATAGTTGTGGCTTTTTTGGAAGAACACTTACAGATGAGGAGTTGGAAAAAGAAATAGTAAGTGATGATATGCTAAGCTATACGGTAAGTGCACTTAGAATGGCTAAAAGGGCGAATGCAGTTTCGAAGCTCCACTCAGTTGTAGCCAACAATATGTGGAACGGTTTTGAAGGAACCAGTGAAATTATCCCGATAACAAATTCGCAAAACCAGCGTTTTTGGCAAGACAGTGTTCTGGAAAAGGCATGGAAATCCCGAAATGAAAAAGCGTTTAAAAAGCGCAAAATAGAATTAAAAACCCACCTTTTTGATGTTGTACTGGATCAGACCGGGAAGCTTTTTGATCCCAACGTACTTACCATTGTCTGGGCAAGAAGATTTGCGCAATACAAGCGGGCAGACCTTTTGCTATATGATCTGGAGCGTTTTGAAAAACTGGTGTCATCAGTAAGCCATCCGGTTCAAATTATATGGGCAGGAAAGCCATACCCCACTGATTATTACGCCATAGACCTTTTTAATCACCTCGTAAATTATACGAAATATAAAACAAATATGGCTGTCCTTATTGGGTATGAAATGGAACTTTCGCGAAAACTGAAAACAGGTTCGGATGTTTGGTTGAATACTCCAAGAATTACGCGGGAAGCTTCCGGTACAAGCGGAATGACTGCGGCTATGAATGGGTCTATAAATGTAACCATTAACGATGGCTGGATTCCGGAATTTGCTAAAAATGGCGAAAATTCATTTGTTCTTCCAGAGGCAGATTTCAAGGCTCCGGCATGGGATCAGGATAAATTTGACAGTGACAATCTCTATAATGTATTGGAACAACAGGTAATCCCCTCATTTTATGAAAATCCTAAGAAATGGCAGGATATGGTATTTAAAGGAATTGATGGGGTTGTGCCGGCATTTACAAGCCGTAGAATGGCTGATGAATATTACCGTGAGCTATACAAATAAAAGTAAATGCCAGCACGTTTTTTTAAAGGTGACTAATGAATGAAAGCAGGGGTTAAAGATTCTATAAGTGAACTCCTTGGAACCAAAATAAATATTTGCGCGCCCGTTTCCGGTGGCGATATTTCCAGTGCCTATGTACTTGATACCGCTTCTGATCGAATTTTTTGCAAATTAAATAGTTCGCCGGTTGCCAAGGCCATGTTCATGGCAGAAATGGAGGGGCTTCAGGCTATTGCGAAAACAAAAACAATAAAAACCCCGGCAGTTTTTGGCGTTCATGAATTAGAAAAAGGAGCTTGTTTGTTAATGGAATACATTCCTTCAAAAAGCCCCCGGACAAGAGATTGGGAATTGCTGGGCGTGCAACTGGCAGCAATGCATCAAACAGGTTCCAACTACTATGGATGGGAAAATTCAAATTTTATTGGCAATTTGCCGCAAGCCAACCAAAAAGATGATAATTGGGCTACATTTTATGCCAAAAGGCGATTAATCCCTCAGTTTGAAGCTGCCGTCGCTCAGGCATATTTGGGTGTAGATGAAGTTCCGGGCCCTGAAAAAATTATATCTGTTATCGCCTCCTGTTGCCCGGATGTTAAACCGTCCCTTGTCCACGGTGATCTGTGGAGCGGAAATTACCTGATCTCCGAATATGGGGTGCCTTATCTTATAGATCCGGCCGTATATTTTGGCCACCACGAAATAGATTTGTCCATGTCCCGCCTTTTTGGGGGTTTTGACTCTCCTTTTTATGCTGCTTATTTTGAAATTAACCCTGCTCAGCCGGGAGAAACTAACCGAATGGAGATATATCAACTATACCACTTACTGGTACATCTCAACTTATTCGGAAAAGCCTATTACAGCTCCGTAAAGGAAATTTTGCACAGACATTTTTAATAGAGTTTGGTTTGGTTAACGCCAAAAAGTCTAGTTATTATTAGATTCTTTTGATACTTTTAAAAACCATAAATTTTAGAAAAATGTCTTTTAGGAAGCCCCTGTACTTTTATGTTCTTTTTGTAATTGCCGTCCTTGTATCTGGTTGTAAATATTCAGAAGAGCCAGAAAATGAGAAAACAAAATATACTACATGGTCCTCTTATTTAGGTGGCCCCGATAGAAATCATTATTCCGTCCTTTCCCAAATAACAAAAGAAAATGTAGGCCGTCTTAAAGTTGCCTGGCAATACGAGGCGCAAGACTATGGGCAAATGCAGATGAACCCCATAGTTGTAGACACAATTTTATACGGGGTTACGGCGGCTCTAAGGGTAGTCGCTCTCCATGCAGGGACCGGTAAAGAAATATGGCGCTACGGTGATTCTCTGCAGGTATGGCATTCAACCAGCCGGGGTGTTTCTTACTGGCAAGAAGGTGACGATAAACGAATTCTATTTACCAAAGGGGCAGAATTATTTGCCCTGAACGCCATAACCGGAGAGCCTGTCACAGATTTTGGGGTCCAGGGCAAAGTTGACCTGCATATTGGAATGCCTGAATCAGCGAAAGACAAGTTTGTGATCTCTAATACACCCGGGGCTATTTTTGAGGACCTTATTATTATGCCTCTAAGGGTTTCAGAAGATGTAGGGGCAGCTCCCGGGAATATTATGGCTTTTAATGTCAGGACAGGAAAACTTGAATGGGTGTTTCATACCATTCCTCTCGCCGGAGAGGAAGGCGCCGAAACCTGGGAAGAAAAAAACGAGTTGGTCGGGGCGGGAAATAATTGGGCAGGGATGGCGGTTGATGAGGAAAGCGGCGTTATTTACGTTCCAACCGGTTCCGCGGCTCCTGATTTTTATGGCGGGATACGAAAAGGAAGTAATTTGTTTGCTGATTGCTTGTTGGCGCTGGATGCAAAAACAGGCCGGCGATTATGGCATTATCAATTCACTCATCACGATATTTGGGATAGGGACCCTCCGGCGCCTCCAAATTTAATTACCATTACCAGGAATGGAAAAAAAATTCCGGCTGTGGCACAGGTAACAAAACAAGGGTATATATATGTTTTTCACAGAGAAACCGGAGAACCTTTGTTTGATATCAATGAAGTTCCTGTCCCCGCTTCAGGTCTCAAAGGGGAAAAAGCCTGGGAAACACAGCCTTTTCCGGTAAGTCCGAAGCCTTTTGCCCGCCAGTCCTCAGAATTGACAGAAAATGATATCAGTCCTTATGCACAAAACAAAGAAGAGCTAAAGGCTATATTAACTGCTGCGGATAAACGTATTTACGCTCCACCGGGGCTCGATCCGGTACTGCTTTTCCCGGGATATGACGGAGCGGCTGAATGGGGTGGTGCATCTGCTGATCCCGAAGATGGTATTCTCTATGTCAATTCCAATGAAATGGCCTGGATACTTCAGATGGAAGAAAATAATTCTGATCTATCAGGCCTCTCTTTTGGAGAAAGTGTCTATCAAAAATACTGCATGGTTTGTCATCAAAAAGACAGGGGCGGAATAGCCGCAAGCGGATTTCCCTCTTTGATAAACATAAGTGAAAGATTGAGCAAGGAAGAAGTGCTCAATCAAATTAAACTTGGAAAAGGAATGATGATCGGCTTTCCGCAGTTAACGACTGCTGAGAAAGAAGGTCTTATCAGCTTCCTGATGGACGGGGATGATAAAAAAGAGGTGGTTTCGGACCTTCCCGGATTGGAAGACATTCCTTATAAGCATTTGGGCTATAATAAATTTCTGGCAAGCGACGGCCTTCCTGCTATTTCACCGCCGTGGGGAACCCTCCATGCTATTGATCTCAATTCAGGAGAATTTATCTGGTCTGTTCCATTCGGGGAGACTCCGCATTTAAAGGAACAGGGCTACCCAACAACCGGAACAGAAAATTATGGCGGAGCTGTGGTAACAGAAAATGGCCTGCTGTTTATAGGCGCCACGAAGGATGGCTACTTCAGGGTATTTGACAAACATAATGGAAAGATGCTTTGGGAATATAAATTACCTGCGGCGGCTTTTGCCACGCCCGCTATGTATGAGGTAAACGGGAAACAGTATATTGCCATTGCCTGCGGAGGCGAAAAGTTAGGAACAGAGAAAGGAAATCAGATTGTGGCGTTTTCTTTAGATTAGAACGGCCTATTATTGATTAGCGCCGGCTTATGTCTCATTAAATTTAAGTGCCTTGTGGTCTATTATTTAAAATGTGTGCTATTTTTAAACTTCAGGAACATTGGCTGTCTTTAAACCTTTGCAATAAAAAGAACTGAAAATGGAAAAAATTAAAATTCTGGTTGTGGGTTGTGGAAATATGGGAACCAGCCACGCTCGTGCATACCACAAAATACCAGGCTTTGAAATAGTGGGGCTGGTGAGCAGAAAACCGCAAAGCAGGGAGCGGCTTTCCAAAGAATTGGGTGGCTTGCCCAAATTTGGTGATTTTAAAGAGGCGCTTGAAACCACAAAGCCTGATGCGGTATCTATAAGTACCTATCCTGAAACACATGCAGAATATGTGAGAGAAAGCCTACTTGCCGGGGCTCATGTGTTTGTGGAAAAACCTATTGCTTTAACTGTTGAAGAGGCAGAAGAGCTTGTTGATTTGGCCCATAAAAAAAAGAAAAAACTTGTTGTTGGCTATATACTAAGGGTTCATCCGGCCTGGGCCAAATTTGTGGAAATAGCGAAAACCCTTGGTAAACCCCTGGTAATGCGCATGAATCTGAATCAACAAAGCTCCGGGGAACAGTGGTATACCCATAAACAACTCATGCAGTCTATGTCGCCAATTGTTGATTGCGGCGTTCATTACGTTGATATTATGTGCTTAATGACCGCAGCAAAACCGATAAGTGTGAGTGCTATCGGAGCCAGGTTAACGGAAGAAATAAATGCTGAAATGTATAATTACGGACAGCTACAGGTACGTTTTGATGACGGTTCTGTTGGCTGGTACGAAGCGGCCTGGGGGCCTATGATAAGCGAAACGTCTTTTTTTATTAAGGATGTCATTGGCCCTAAAGGATGTGTTTCTATTGCAGATGAAAAAAAGGGAGATTCAGATGATATTGAGGGCCATACTAAAACAGGCGGCCTGATTTTGCATTATAGTGAGTTGGATGCCAATGGAAAATTCATGAAAAAGGACCTGTTGGTCAGTACTGAAGATGAGCCCGATCATGACGGGCTTTGCCTGTTGGAGCAGGAGTATTTCTTAAATGCCATTCAAAAGAATCTTGACCTGACCCACCATTTATCCGATGCCGTTAACAGCTTAAAAATTGTTCTTGCGGCCGATAAATCTTTTAGAACAGGTGAAACAGTTCATCTGTAAATGTTTTAAATTGTTCGTTTAACTGATTTTTTGACATTTAGTAACCTATGATAGGTATTTTTCAAAAAGCGAAAATATATAAAGACAGAAACGCCATTGTTTCTAATGGTGTGGCCTATACTTACGAGCAATTGTTGATCAGGTCCTCTGTTGTGGCTTCCAATCTTTTAAGTGATTCGCCGGATTTAAACGAAGCGAGGATAGCTTATTTAATACCTCCTTCTTTTGAGTATACTGCAGTACAATGGGGTATATGGGCTGCGGGCGGAATTGCAGTGCCTTTATGTGTACAGCATCCGTTGCCGGCCCTGGAGCATGTCATACAGGATTCGGGAGCTGAAGTTATCATTGTACATAAGGATTATCAGGATGTTCTGCAGCCTCTTAAAGCTAACTCAGGCCTGTTCATCATTCATTTAACAGATGTCTTCAAAGAAAATTCATCAAGCCTTCCGGATATTTTGCCTGCTAGAAGGGCGATGATGTTGTATACAAGTGGTACCACAAATAAACCCAAAGGGGTGGTCACTACTCATGGCATGATTCAATCGCAGATTACGGCCCTGGTGGAGGCCTGGGAATGGCAAAAAGAAGATTATATCCTGAATATTCTTCCATTGCACCATGTTCACGGGATTATCAATGTATTGAGTTGTGCTCTTTGGAGTGGTGCGTGCTGTGAATTTCACGCCAAATTCGACGCAGAAGAAGTTTGGCGGGCTATTTTATCAGGAAGATTGACACTTTTTATGGCTGTTCCTACTATCTACTATAAACTAATTAACTTTTGGGAAAGCGAAAATAAAGAGCGTCAATTACAGATGTCTGAAGCTGCTTCCAAACTTCGGCTTATGGTTTCCGGATCTGCGGCTTTACCTGTTCCTGTATTAAAAAAGTGGGAGTCCATTACAGGCCAAACGCTTCTGGAGCGCTATGGGATGACAGAAATTGGGATGGGGCTCTCAAATTCATATCGGGGGGAAAGGCGTCCCGGTTATGTGGGGCTTCCTTTACCCGGGGTAGAACTGCGCCTGATGGAAAAAGGTAAAAGTGTTGTTGAAGAAGACCTGCCGGGGGAAATTCAAATTAAAGGCCCTGGCGTATTTAAGGAATACTGGCAAAAGGAAGAAGCAACCCAAAAAGCTTTTACTGATGATGGATGGTTTAAGACCGGGGATATTGCAATGATGCATAATGGGATGTATAAAATATTAGGGCGGGACAGTGTTGATATCATTAAATCTGGAGGGTATAAAATTTCTGCTCTGGAAATTGAAGACATCTTAAGAGAGCATCATGATGTAGATGATTGCGCCGTAATTGGAGTGGAAGATGAGGAATGGGGGGAAATTGTGGCAGCCTGCCTGGTTTCGGATAAAAAGTTATTGGACTTTAATGAAATTTCTACCTGGCTTAGAACAAGGTTACCGGGTTATAAAATACCGCGGAAATATATCCTTCAAAATAAACTCCCAAGAAATGTTTTGGGTAAAGTGACTAAAAACGAACTAAAAACCCTCTTTTAATTTGGACTTTTTAACTCTGTTTCCCTATATAGGTATTGTCTTATTGGTTGTTGTTAATGCCGTTCTGGTAATGAAAAGGGATATTAAAGTGGATCGGGAAAAGGACAATAAGCAGCAAAATTAATGGACTATCTACAAGAGCATTACGTAACGCTATTCCTGACTACAATTTATGTTGCGGGTTGTCTTTATATAGGCTGGCATTTTAAAAAGAAAGCGAAGCGTGGCGTAGAAGGGTATTACGTTGCCAAAAGAGAGATTCCCGGCTGGGTTATTTCACTGGCATTTTTTTCTACCTCAGCCAGTACAAACACCTATATTGGGCAGGCAGGGATTTCATTTGAATATGGACTCTCATGGGCGTGGATGGGGTTAATTTGGACTTTTTTTTGTGTGATTTCCTGGCAACTGTTAGGGCCCAGAATGCGGTATCAGACAGCGCGCCTGAAGTCTTTTACAATTCCAGATTATTTCCATTTGCGCTATAAAAGCAGTTTAGCCAAAAGCATTCGTGTTTTGTCTGCTTTTATAATCCTTTTTGCAACAATATGGTATATGGTGGGGATAGCTAAAGGTTGTGCCCATGTGCTTACATCTGTTTTGGACATTCCTTATGAATACGGTGCTTTTGCAATTATTTTTATTACCTGCCTATATACAATTTGGGGTGGGATGTACAGCGTTTTATGGACAGATGCAATCCAGGGAATTATAATGTTTGGCGTAGCTATTTTAATGCTAATGATTCCTTTTATCTATTTAGGGGGAGTTGATAATGTTTTGGATAGCATTGCGGTTACCGAACACCTTACCAGGTCTGGAGAACCAATAGGCAATGGCCTGGTTGTTTTTGGCAAATTGGTATCCTTCCTCTATATCCTGGGAATTGGACTATCCATTGGTATGAAACAAATTTCAGAACCAAAAAACCTAATTCGGTTTTATTCCATCAATAATGCGAAAAGTATGCGGTTTGCAATGATCTGGACTCCATTTTTTTTAGGTGTTTCTCTTGTTTGTGTAATGGGGCTTGGGGCTTTGGTTCATGGAATGACCACTCCTGAGGAGGCCAACTACCTTATTAACAACACCGATGAAGTTATTGGTTTTATGTTGAATAAGTTTGATAATGAACTTGTAAGCGGTATCTGTGTTGCCGGCCTGTTCGCGGCCGGGATGTCTTCTTTGGCGTCGGTAATTATCATCATAGGATCTGCATTTGTAAATGATATTTGGCATGTGATCAAACCAATGCCGGTTGATAAAATTATACCCAGAACCAAGTGGTTTATGGGTATTTATTGCCTGATTATTTATGTCCTCACTTTATATCCGATGGCCGGTATTGTGGAGCTCACAGCCTTTGCCGGAGCTGTTTTTGCGGCAAGCTTTTTTCCGGCTATTTTTGGTGGTCTGTACTTCAAATGGGGTACGGACCTCGGGGCTCTCGCGTCTATGGTCGTGGGTATGTTGGTAAACATAGTCTGGCGATTCGGGTTTAGATTCAGCTATCAGGGTTTGGAGGATATTCATGAGGTTATCCCCGCATTTACATTTGCCTTAATAACCTATGTAATTGTTAGTTTATTGAGTAAAAAAAGAAGGCCGGACCAAAAGCATTTGGCTAATGTCTTTGATTGAAATAAAGGAATAGGTGTATGCTTGGATCAGACTACTCTTTTATCATAAGAATATGTGGTATATCATCTTCTAAATAGGTTTCCCCAACAGCTATGAAACCTAATTCCCTATAGAATTTCTGCAAATAAGTCTGCGCCGAAATATGAATGGTGGTCTCCTTAAATTTATCCTTAACAGCCTTGATTGAGGCAAGCATTATTTCTTTTCCAAATCCGCCCTGCCGCTCTGATTTTTTGACTACCACACGTCCAATACAGGCCTGGTTCATATAATCCCCTGGCCTGAAAATTCTGGTGTAAGCTATAATCTCATCTCTATTTTTTCCTATTATATGCAAAGCTTTGGAGTCTTTGCCATCCATATCCTGATAGACGCAATCCTGTTCCACTACAAAAACTTCAGTCCGCAGCTGGAGAATTGCATAGAGTTCCTCTGTGGTCAGGTCCTGGAATGATTTGATGTTAATTTCCATATATTAATCCTGCACAATTACTTTTTTAATATCGCATTTACCAAATTCGGGCTGTATATTCAAATGGTTTATCCCAAATTTATGAAAGACTTCTTCTTCTATAGTTTCTAATATTTGATCAAACTCTGAAAGTTTTATGTCTTTTTCAAAATCTATATGAGCTTCCAGATGCACCTCATTTTCATTGAGTTGCCAGATATGTACGTGATGTACGTTTTTTACAGGCGGTATTTTTGATATAGTCGATACTATTTGTTGAACCTCTATCGTGTTAGGTGTAAAAAGCATTAAAACCCTGGTAGAGTTTTTTAATAAGTCATACCCCATATAAATCAGGTAGAGTGCGATTATTATAGTCAGGATCGGATCCACCCAATAAATGGCATAAAACTTCATTAATAAGCCACCTATTAAAACCGCGACAGATGCCATCATATCTGTAAATAAATGCAGGTACGCAGATTTCATATTCATATTTGATTTAGCATCTTTCTTAAGCAGAAGAACACTAAAACCATTTGCTATAATTCCTAATAGTGATAACCATATAACCAAATCTGATTTAACCTCCACTGGGTTTGCGAATCGTTCAATGGCCTCTTTTACTAATATTATTGCAACTATAATTAAGGTGGAAGAATTAATAAAAGCTGCTATTATTTCGGCTCTTTTATATCCAAAAGTCTTGTGTACGGAGGCTTTTTTTTTTGATAACAAGGTAGCTACATAGCTTATAACCAGCGAAATTACATCGCTAAAATTATGCAAGGCATCCGATAATAGGGAGAGGCTTCCGGATACAATTCCACCAACTACCTGGGCCAGGGTTATTAAGATATTGAGGAATATTGTAATAAAGAGGTTCCTCCCTTTTAGGTCTCTATGATTATGGGAGTGATTGTGAGAATGGGAATGGCTCATGTAACTGTTTTAAGAACAGGGTATTTTTTCAACCCTTCTTTCGTGTCTCCCCCCTTCAAAATTGGTATTAAGAAAAGTTTTAACCATATCCAGGGCCTGATTTAGGGAAATAAACCTGGCGGGAAGACTAAGTATGTTTGCGTCGTTATGCTCTCTTGCTAATTCCACTATTTCCTTGTTCCAGCAAAGTGCTGCTCT
>Ga0316188_10001726_pt1 | contig 10398 bp, 12 predicted proteins | sample Phiworburrow1_MG_FD_204933 | JGI IMG/M metagenome (GOLD analysis project Ga0316188, IMG submission 204933) | Coastal sediment microbial communities from Maine, United States - Phippsburg worm burrow 1 | ecosystem: Environmental > Aquatic > Marine > Coastal > Sediment | place: USA: Maine... | reverse complement strand
CTTTGGATTTACCTCATTTGTAAAAAACATACCTCATTTTGAAAATTCTAAAGCGATTTCATCTACACAATTATATAAAATCAGTAGGGATGAAATTACGTCCATTTTAAATAATAATAATCACATAATATATTCTTTTATAGATTTGCTTGCTACCAATATAATTGATTATAAAAAAGATTTTTCACTATTAGCGTATGGTTCAGTTAGAAAAAAAACGGCCGTTACACTCCTGAAATTGTTAGAAAAGTACCCTTTAAAATCTGAAAATGAAATTTATATTACCCGTTTAAATCTAGCAAATTCAATTGGTATTGCAAAAGAAACATTAATACGAACATTGCGTGATTTTAAAGAAGAAAAATTAATTGAGGTTTCTAACAAAGGGGTTAAAATTATTGATAAAGAAAAACTACTAAAAATAAATTAGCATATAACTATTATTGATAACAATCAATAATTCTATTGATTAAGGTCATTGCAATTCATTATAAATTGATATAATTTAGTACTTCAAAAATTAATAAAATTGTTTATTTAAGATAATAGAAGATTGAGGAAAAGTATGAAATGTTGTTCTACTGAGTTCGTTTTGATAAATTAGATATTAAAAAATGAGGAACACCAAAAAAGTATTATGATTACCTAATCTTCTGTTGAATCCGAGAAATTCATAAATATAAATTTCTCGGATTCTTGAAAAATCATTAAAACAAATACCTATGAAACGAATTATCCCAAAGCAAAGAGCACCTATTTTCAACAACAGTATCGACCATTTACTTAATAAATCAAAAAAATGGACGTCAGAACTCAAATTCATCAAAGTTGAGCAACAATTTTTGAAAGAATTACTGGCAGAGCATATAATAGGTTTGTGTGAAACGCACAATTTTCAAAAAGCGAAACTTTTATTGAATGGTTTAGAACACGAAAGCAAATTAGGCGATCAATTAATAGCTGATATTAAAGAGCATACCGTTAATTTAGCCTTGTTAATTGAAAATATTTATTTAAAAAGAGAAGATAATTTTAGGAAAAATCAGGAATATTTAAAAGGTGAAGTATTTAATTATATAGAAAATTTTAAATATTTAAAAGAGCAGGTATTTGAACTTGTTTTATTTATAATGAAAACACAAAAGCAAAAAAAATTGTTAGTTAATTAATTTTGATATTTAACCGTTTTTGAGTTTTAATTCTTTGAGATTTTGTAATTATAAATTAGAGCTTTATAAAATTAAACGTAAACGTACCGTCTAATTTTACATTGTTAATAATTGAAAAACATTATGAAAAAATTAATTTTTTTGGGGTGAAATTAATTTTCATAGTAAGACGCTTAATTACAGAGTTATATATTAATTTATTTGAATTGAGAATTTAAATTTAAAAACGGTTTTTCTTTTTCAAAAATCCAATTAAAAATATTAAATATTTTAGTCCAATCTTCAGGAAAAATTGCTGTAATAGCAATTTTTGTTGTTGTAATTGGATGAATAAAATTCAATTTTTGAGCATGTAAAAATAAATTATTACAATTAAATTCCTGCTCAAACATACGGTTATGAAAACGATCCCCATATTTATAATCACCAACAATTGGATGACTAATTTTGTTCATATGAATCCTTAGTTGATGCATTCTTCCTGTTGATGGCGTTAATTTCACCAAACTATAACGAGAATTTTTATATGGGTGAACAGGAATATCTAATATTTTAGTATTTAACGGTTCACAATTTGTTTCAGCGTTTTTATAAACCTGAGTATCAGGATTTTTTACTGGAGATGTGATTAAAACTTGGTTTTCTACAAATCCACGAACAATTCCAAAATATGTTTTTTGTATTTCATTAGCCGTAAATAATTCTTGAAATATAGCTACTTCATTTTTATGTTTAGCCAAAACTAGAACTCCTGAGGTTTTTCTATCCAATCTATGAACAGGGTAAAAATCCATATTTAACTGGACTTTTAATATTTCCAAAAGTGTAGGCTCCTTGATGTTTCTCGCATAATAAGAATTGTGAATTAACAGATTGTTGGGTTTATTTACAATAATAAGATGGCTGTCTTCAAAAAGAATTTCAATTTTCATGGTGCTAATATACGAGTAAAAGGAGTAGTTCTAATCATCTTGCTTTTTCCTTTAACAGTAGATCATAATCTTCAATGATTTTAAAGGTGTCCTTAACAAATCTTTCAATTTAAAATGTGTGAATTTTGTAAGTTTTAACAAAAAATATGTAATTTATAATAGGTATAATATCATAAATTTGCATCATATAATTTCAACAATTAAAACAATCATAAAAATGAAAAAAATAATAGTATTTGTACTTTTAGCTTCCATGGTTATTTCTTGTGGATCTCCAAAAACAGTTATCCAGTCTAAAAAAGTAATCAAAGGATACTGGTCATTAGACCAAATTACTTATAGCGAATCTGGAACATTTGACGTAACCTTATTGAATGATGCTTCTAAAGATTGTTTTACAGGAAGCAAATGGCGTTTTATTCCAAACAATAATACTGGAGTATATACCATTACTGATGCGCATTGCATACCCACCGGCGATCGTAATTTCAATTTCACCATTCAGCAAACGAATGCTGAGACAGGACTTTATGATTTCTTATTGAAACCAACAGATGCAAAACAAAATTCTGAAGACAATACAGGTTTTAGACTTCAGATGACACAATTAACAGAAACAACAATGAGATGGGAACAATCCGTTTCACTTGAAGGAAAACCATTTATAATTTACATGAACTTTAATAAAATAAACGAATAATGAAAACATTCTTAAAAAAAATATCTTTAGCGGCTTTAACATTAGTCTTTGTAGCTGGAATATGTAGTTGTGAAGCGACAAAAAATGCAAATAACGCACAAAAAGGCGCCGTAATTGGAACTGCGGGAGGTGCTATATTGGGTGCTATTATTGGAAATAATACAGGAAAAAAGGGTAATGGAGGAGAGTTAGGAGCTGTCATAGGTGGTGTTGCTGGAGGAACTGCGGGTGTACTTATTGGAAATAAAATGGATAAACAAGCTCAAAAAATTGAGGAAGAAATTCCTGGAGCCAAAGTAGAGCGTATTGAAGATGGTATTTTGGTTACATTTGACGAAAATAGCGGTGTTAACTTCGCAACTAACTTATACAATATCACTGCTTCTTCTGAAATACTACTTACCAAATTGGCAAATATTTTAAAAGATTATCCGGATACAAATGTTTTAGTAGTTGGGCATACAGATAGCGTTGGAGCGGAAGAGTACAATATGACGCTTTCAAAAAACAGAGCAAATGCTGTTACCAATTACTTTGTTAAAAGTAAGGGTTTGAGTGCATTGCGTTTTACAACTACTTACTTTGGTGAAGACCAGCCAATAGCTGATAATGGAAGTGTTGAAGGTCGTGCTAAAAACCGTAGGGTAAATGTGGCGATTGTTCCAAATGATAAAATGATTGAAGACGCTAAAAAAGAAAGCGGAGGAAACTAATTAATAAAATTAGTTTAAAAAAATGCTGTTCGATTTATTTCGAACAGCATTTTTTTATATGTACTTTTACCGATTAAAAATATTGAATTGAGTTATTTTTTAAATTTATTAGAACCTTATCATTTAACACTTTTTAGCTTTTCAATTGCATTTTTAGCAGCCTTTTTGTTGGGAATGGGTAAGGCTGGTATAAAAGGCTTAGGGGTTGTAATTGTACTTATAATGGCTATTGTTTTTGGAGGTAAACCATCAACAGGCGTTTTAATTCCACTTATGATTGTTGCAGATATTTTTGCGGTTTTTTATTATCATAGGCATACCCAATGGAAATACTTAATTAAATTACTGCCTACCATGTTTTTGGGCGTATTGATAGGAGTGTGGATAGGTAATGATATTTCCGAAGTGCTTTTCAAACAAATTATGGCAGTATTGATACTGATAACATTGGCTATTATGGTGATAATGGAAAAGAAAAAATCAAATGACATTCCAAGTCATTGGACATTTTCAAGCGGTATGGGTTTGTTGTCAGGCATAACATCTATGATTGGAAATTTAGCAGGATCTTTTGCTGATATTTATTTTTTAGCAATGCGTTTGCCTAAAAATGAATTTATTGGAACAGCAGCCTGGTTATTTTTTATCATAAATGTGTTTAAATTACCATTTCATATTTTTGTATGGAAAACAGTTACAGTTGAAACAATTGGTATAAATTTAATTTTAATTCCTGGAATTGTTATAGGTTTTTTTATGGGTGTTAAAATTGTAAAGTTGATTAACAATAGTTTGTATCGAAAATTTATTTTTATAGCAACTGCATTAGGAGCATTTTTAATTCTTTTTAAATAATTAATGAAATGATTGAACATTTTTTTCAATGCCCGTATTGTTGGGATGAAATATCAATGTTATTAGATTCCTCTGTAAATAATCAAACTTACATTGAAGATTGCGAGGTTTGTTGCAATCCAATTGAAATAAATCCCATATTTGAAAGTGGAGAATTAATTTCATTAAATATTACAAATATAGAACAGTAGAGCCTATAAAATAATTTGCTAAAATTACTGAAGAGCCTGTTTTAATTGTGAAACAGATTGCATACCGGATTGTCGCCAAGTTTGTTTCCCTTTTTTAAAAATTATAAAAGTAGGAACACCTTGAACTTGATATTTAGCCGCTAAATTCTGATTGGTATCGACATTTATTTTTATAATACTAACAGCATCTTTTAATTCTGATTTTAATTGTTTCAAGATAGGTGCCATACTTTTGCAAGGGCCGCACCAATCAGCATAAAAGTCTATCAATACCGGAACTTCTTGGTTTATAATTTCATTGAATGATTTTTTCATTTTAGTATTTTTTTAATCACACTTAAAGTTACAAAATCAACAATAAATATAGTAGTGCTATATGGAGTTTTTAAATGAAAGTTGTTCTCTGTTTTTAGTCACTTTTAAATATATAAGTATAAGTAAAGATAAGGTGCCGCAAAATAAAAACCCAATAAATAGAGGTAGAGCGGTATTTGATACAAATCTACCAATAAAAATACTTAAAGGAACAGCCATAATTGTTGAAATAAATCCTGTAATTGCAGCTCCAATACCGGCTATATGACCAATAGGTTCCATTGCTAGGGCTCTTAAATTCCCAATTAAAAATCCAATTGCAAAAAACTGTAATCCTAAAAAAGTTAATAGCACACCAATACTTGGGTTTGCAGCGCCATTAAATAAAACAATATAAATTAAGGAAACACCAAAAAAGACAATAAGAGAACTGGTAACCATTTTTTCCATCCCAAATTTTATGACTAGAGTTCCATTTAAAAAAGTAGCAGATCCTATGGCTATTGCAATTCCAGCAAATATGATGGGAAATTGTTCTTTTAAATCATATTGAATCTGAAATATTTGTTGGGCAGTACTTAAATAAACCATAAAAGAACTTGTAACAAAACCTGAAATAATAGTAAATCCAATGGTTCTTTTAGCTTTTAAAATTTCTTTTACACCATCTATAAATATGTGGCTTGTAAATTTTAAACGTTTTCCTTTTGGCAGCGTTTCAGGTTGTCTTTTCCAAAACCAAAATGAAACCATTACACTAAATATCAATTGAATATAAAAAATAGCTTGCCAGTTGTAATGATCCAATACAAATTTACCCATAGCAGGAGCAATGATAGGTATTAATAAAAACACCACTGTTATAAACGACATAATACGTGCCATATAATCTCCCTTAAAAGTATCACGAACCATTGCAATACTTATTGTTCTTGGAGCTGAAAGACCAATACCTTGTAATATTCTACCTGCAACCATCATTTCTAAACTTTCAGAATACACACAAATAAAACTAGCTACTATAAAAATAGCAAATCCCATATAAACAATAGGTTTTCTTCCTAAGCTATCGGAAATAGGTCCAAAAAGTAAAGGGCCAAGTCCAAGACCCAAAAAAATCATTGTAATTAACAACTGATTATCAAGAGTATTCACGGTGCCAATTGAAATCCCAATTAAATCTAATGCCGGTAATAAAGCATCTATAGCCAAGGCTGCAACAGACATTAACGAAGCCATTAGTGCTATAAATTCAAATTGAGAAGGTTTCTTTTTTAACATTTTGCAAATGTATAGAAAATGTAATGTAGGCAATGTGTTTTACTATTGTAATATGTGATGACTGAATAAGAATTTGTAATTTGCATTATTAAATAACTATTTATGGATATTTTAAGCTTAAAGGAAAATATTAAAGATGTTGATATTTATATTTTAGATCAAATTTTAAAAGATCGTTATCAAATAGGGGCAAAAATATTAGATGCCGGTTGTGGCAATGGTAGAAACCTAAAATGGTTTTATAAAAAGGGCTATGAAATATACGGTACTGAGATTGATCAAAAAAGATTGCAGCAATGTAAGGATGCTTATGCACAACAAAAAAATAATTTTATCGATGCTTTTGTTGAAGATATGCCATTTCAATCAAACAGTTTTGATCATATAATTTGTATTGCAGTATTGCATTTTGCAAAAGATTTAGAGCATTATTTGAAAATGTTTAATGAATTACTTAGAATATTGAAACCTCAAGGAACTTTATTAATAAGAACGGCAACTAATTTTGGAATTGAAAATGAGGTTGAACATTTAGGAAATGATATTTTTAAATTACCCGATGGATCTACGAGGTTCTTATTAACAGCCAAGGTGCTCGAAAAATTAGAAAACGACAATCGTTTCAAATGGATCGAAAACGTAAAAACAACAATTGTACACAATAAAAGAGCTATGACAACATTGGTACTACAAAAGGTAATATAGGAGTGGGTCTCCATTGAATAAAATTCTCTATTTAACATAATATAAATTATAGTACATTTTGTAGTGTTGGTTTAGCCAGTGGATGAAGCAATAATCAAGAAAGTTGGCGCGCTGGCGATTATACAGTATTTAGCACTATTATTAAAATGATAGTTATAATTCTATATTATGTAAAATATCCCAGTAAGTTCAGTTTTCATAAGAAACTTTACTACTTGGGTCATTAAACATATGTGTTTTAATTAATCGCTTAATTTTCCTCTTTCAGAAGCTTTTATTACTTCCATAATAATATTCAATGCCTTATAATTCCCGGTAAAATAATCTCTCGATGATAAACCGTGTTTATAATTATTGCTTTAACGGTCACATGCTATTCGCTATAAATCATTCTCTTGGTTAACAACGCTCTTTACTTGCTCGTTTCATTTGCTGAAATAATTCTTTAAACAAACCACGAGCAATCAATAATTTCATAATTTCATTGGTTCCTGCATAAATTCGGGCTACCCTATTATCCGCATACATGCGAGCAATTGGATAATCCCAAATATAGCCATAACCACCAAATAACTGTAGACATTCATCAACTACTTTACTGTGCATGTCTGTTGCTGAATACTTTGCCATTGATGCACTTTCTGCAGTTAGTTTATGATCTGATACTAATTGTGTACAGCGATCTACAAAAGCTTGATGAACTTGTAATAGTGTAGCACATTCGGCAAGTTTAAATTGTGTATTTTGAAATCCGGCAATTGGTTGTTTAAATGCGGTCCTTGTAGACGTATATGCTATGGTTTTTTCTATGGCCCCTTCTGCCCCACCAATAGCATTTAAGGCCACTGTTAAGCGTTCTCTGGCCAATTCTGTCATCATAATTTTGAAACCCAATCCTTCTTCTCCTAATAAATTTTCTTTTGGAACTTTTACATTGTCAAAAAATAATTCACAAGTATCCTGGGCTTTCATACCTATTTTTTTGAAAGGAATTCCTTTTTCAAAACCTTCAAAAGCACTTTCCATAATCAATAAAGACACACCTTCTTTTTCTGTTCCATTATTGGTTTTTACAGCTACAATGGTCATATCACTCATATAACCATTTGTAATAAAGGTTTTCTGTCCGTTTACCAAATAATAGTCGCCTTTATCTACAGCAGTTGTTTTAATGGCTTTAAGATCACTTCCGCAATTTGGTTCTGTCATACCAATGGATGTAATCATTTTTCCGGATGCCATGATAGGTAAATATTTTTCCTTTTGAGTTTCGGTGCCATACTTTAATAGATATGGAGCTACAATATCTGAATGCAATGAAAAACCTGGGCCACTAATTCCTTCTTTCGCCAATTCTTCAATAAATAAAGCGCTGTAGCTAAAATCTAATCCACCACCACCATAGTTTTCAGGCATATCAATACAAAGCAAGCCCAATTCTCCAGCACGTTCCCAAATTTCTCGACTAACCATCCCGTTTTTTTCCCACGCTGCCAAATTATCTATTATTTCATTTTTAATGAAATCATGAATCATTTCTTGCATCATTTTATGTTCTTCTGATGCGTATATTTTGCGTTCTAATAAAACATTTTGTAACATATGGCCTTGATTTAAAATAAATAATTAAGATTTTTCCCTTTGCATTAAACTTTAATTGCTTAGTAAAAATATACTAATTTAATTTAGAATTATAATATGAGTATAAATAAGAACCAACTTTTAAAACAAGTATGATCATTCCCCTTTTGTTTTAATCAAAGTTTTTTAAGGTTATTGTAAAATCTAGTTAATTTTTATAACGAAAAGTTAGCCTTTGATTTTAGCCAATTGGAGTTTACGGAATTCGCAAACTCCAATTTATAAAATAACATGCATGATCAAAGCAAATTAAATCTTCATCAAAAGCTCAGTGCAAGCTAGACGTTAACATTATTTTACTCACACTTTATTATTTTTATTTTGGAGTTCGTGAATGCAAATGAATAATTTGCATTTGCCCATTAGGTTAAATTACTCACTACTTTTATGTTTTTTATAGCTGTGTTCGTAATTACTTCGCAGTTGCCGCTGTCAAACGCTTTATTCCTTTTTATATAATAGAAAAAGTAACTTCCCTCATTTATTTCAATTACAGGTAGTATATTTGCCCTAATTATTAATACCATACCAAATACTTATTTCTTTAATTTCTATGCCTTTTAAAAAATTACATTCTGATATACAAGAGAAGCTAGCGTATCTCGAAATAGTGACACCTACTCCTTTTCAGAGCAAGAGTATCCCTGTAATAAAAAGTGGATCCAATGTTTATTGCATCGCACCAAAAAATAGTGGAAAAACAACCACACTTATACTTACTACCTTGCAAAAATTAAAATATGAGGCGGTTGGAAATCTTCCAAGAGCTATAGTTCTTGTAGAGAATAAGGAAAAAGCCTTAGAATTATATGATGTATTTTTAACATATACTCGAAATAGTTCGTTACGAGTCTATGTAGGGTATGAACAGCTTCATATTGATGTGCAAAAATCAGAAATTTTTGAGGGTATAGATATTCTTATTTCCACACCCGCAACAATGAATAAGTTGTTCTTATCAAATGGAGTAAGTACCTCTCAATTAACAATATTTAGTGTAGATGATGCTGAGTTTTTAGTTCAAAACAATGCATATAATGCGCTAATGTCCATTACTCAAAGTATTGACAAGTGCCAGTTTGTGCTATACTCAGAAAAAATGCATCCAATTCTAAAACGCTTTGAATCCTATTTTATGGAATACTCTAAAAAAGTCATTATTTAGATTTAGGATGCCAATAATTTATGCGCTATAACAAATAATATCTTTAAAATTAGGGTGCAATAAATAGGATTTATACTTTCTTATATATAATGGCCTAACAAAACACTTAGACATGATCATACCTAAGCTACATTATATCTCCCAGGGAAACTCTCCAAAAGAGCATCTGGAAAACATCCAAAAAGCTTGTACATCTGGTGCAGAATTAGTGCAATTACGTTTAAAAAATGTTTCAGAAAAGAAACTTTTAAAGCTAGCTGCAGAAGCTAGAGAAATCACAGCTCATTTTCAAACCAGATTAATTATTAACGATTATTATAAAATAGCAAAATCAATTAAAGCCGATGGTGTACATTTAGGAAAAACAGATTCGTGCCCTGCTATAGCGAGAAAGCATTTATACACTTGGCAAATTATTGGTGGAACAGCAAACACCTTGCAAGATTGTGAAACATTAATTATTAAAGATATCGATTATATTAGTTTAAGTCCTTTTAGATTAACAATAACCAAAGCCAATTTAGGTCCGGCTTTAGGCTTAAACGGTTATGCTTTAATTATAGAAGCCTTAAATACAGAAACACCAATTATTGGTTTTGGGGGCATAACTACAAAAGATGTTAAAGAGATACTAAAAACAGGAATTTCTGGAATTGCTGTATCTGGAGAAATTACTCACAATTTTAATACTATAAGTACATTTAACCAATTACTAAATGCATCTTCAACAG
>Ga0316188_10001725_pt1 | contig 10400 bp, 17 predicted proteins | sample Phiworburrow1_MG_FD_204933 | JGI IMG/M metagenome (GOLD analysis project Ga0316188, IMG submission 204933) | Coastal sediment microbial communities from Maine, United States - Phippsburg worm burrow 1 | ecosystem: Environmental > Aquatic > Marine > Coastal > Sediment | place: USA: Maine... | reverse complement strand
ATCTTGCAGATGTTCGAGCAAAACCCTGATAAGACTTACGTCGAAGTCAACCCTGTCGAAACACAGAAGCGTATCAACGTAGAGGCATTCAACTTTGATAACAAAGTAATGAAGGCTCTGGGTACTGATAAGGCTACGGTGCAAGCAGGTAGAAACTTCTTGGTTGGTCTCAAGCAACAGATGGAACGTGGCGAGATTGACTCTGATGATGCTATCGCAGCGGTTGTCGAGCGCATCAGGCTGGCAGAAGAGCGTCGTGATTTGTACGCTGATGAAGCAGCAAAAGCCATACGCATGATTAACGAACAAGTTGTCATGAGTGCAAGACTATCACCAGACGGATACGTTACAAGCGTTGAGTCTACAACCAGAAATCCACAAGAGGTAACGGTTAAGGTGAATGGTCGCAGTGTGAGCATGGTATTCAACGCAAGATCTGCGGAGTTTTTCCAAGCAATCACAGGCATGAATGTACAAAAGTCCAGCGCATTCTTTGAGGCTTTGGGTGCATGGGGTAGATTCTTCAGCCAGATGGTAACTACTTGGAACCCAGCGTGGATACCAATCAATATGGTTCGAGATGTGCAAACAGCTATCTCTAACATGGCTGCTGACCCAGAGGTTGGTGCCCAGCTTGCTGCGAAGATGGCTAAAGAGTACAAGACCAGTACATTTACAGCTATGCGCTACATGCTGAAAGATTATGCTGGTGCAAAAGACGGTCGCTTCCGTGAGTGGATTGACGGAATAACAACCAAGCATCCTTTGTCTCCTGAAGATGCCAAGCTGATCGATGAGTTCTACGAGGACGGTGGCGCAACCTTCTTCCTCGATCGTGATAGCTTGGAGTTATCGCTTGAGAAACTAAACAAGGCGATGAAGAAAGCTGACGATGGCGCTTGGGGTTGGACGAAAGAAAAGTTCGGAGCATTCACTGAGCTAATGGATGTTGTCTCAATGCCAACTGAAATTGCTCCGCGCCTTGCTGTGTACAAAGTCTTGCGTGAGGCTGGCAAGTCAAGAGAGTTTGCTGCTCGTTACGCCAAAGAACTGACGGTCAACTTTAACTTGAAGGGTTCAAGCCGTGAGCTGCGTTCTGCTTATGTGTTCTTCAACCCTGCTATCCAAGGTACGGTTCGTCTGTTTAAAGATCTGAAGGAAGGCAACTACGGTAGGTTTGCTACTGTCGCTGGCTTCTGGATGGGTCTTGGATTCTTGTCACGGATGATGGCTCGTGCCTTGAGCGATGACGATGATGAGCGTCCGGGCGTTGACACTATCGATATGGTGGCACCATACAAGCAGAACACTTCGCTTACTTGGTTCCCCGGTGTTATCGGTGGCAGCATCCCAGTTGCCTATGGTTGGAACGTGTTCTCCGCCGCAGGCCAGTATGCATACGACACACTCTATGGCTACATGCCAGCGACTACTGCTGCTATGCGTACCCTGTCTGCTGCGTTTGATGCATTCTCGCCAATTGGTTCTGGCGCTGAGTCAAAGAGCTTGGCTGGATCTCTGGTCAAAACCATAACCCCAAGTGCTGGTCTGCCAATTGCTGAGTGGGTCATGAATGAGAACAGGTTTGGTGCCCCAATGTATCGGGAACAGAACCCATTCTCAAACGTGCAAGAGTCGAATGCTTACATGCACTTCAACTCTGTCAATCCTGTATCTAAGATGGCAATGCAAGGTTTGGCTGCGGCGACTAACGGTGGGAAGAATCCTCGTTATACCCCCGGCCTAATCGATGTCAACCCAGCAATGGTCGATCACATGATCAATAGCTACTTGCCGGGTGTTTTCTCTGAGGTTTACAAGGCTGTTGGTCTTGGTATCAATAAGGTCAAAGGCGTTGAGTCAACCAAAGAGATGCCTATACCGCTTGCAGATAGATTCAAAGCTGTGGCAGAGGGTGAGAAGTTTGATCAAGGTGCTGATCGTAGGATTCGCGCTAAGGTCAACACTCTTTGGAAGGCTTGGTCTGCGCCAGAAACAACTGATGCTGAACGACGCGAGATGGAGAAGATGTATCCTGACTTCCCGAAACTGCAAGGACTTCTGCAGTCTCAGGAAAATACCATTAAGCAAATGCGTCAGGCGCTTACGGCTATTGAACGAGATCCGAAGGCTTCCGATGAATGGAAGGTTGAACTTCGTAATCGTACAAACAAGATGGAAGCTTTCTACCGTAAGCAAGTGGTAGAGCAAGCTCTGAAATCAGGACTCCGTGATGTTGTCGTAGGGGTCGAATGATTCGTTGAGCATCAACTTGTTGTAAGACAGTAAGCTGAGAAGGGGTGCAGTAGGGACAGAAACATTTTTGTTCAGACTGTACCCCTGATCAATTGCTAGATCAGCGTCATGCAATAACTTATCAGCATTCATTTGTCCAAGAGCTGCTTTAATTTTATCGAACAGTTGTCTAGGAACAGCGCTAAGTTTATTCTCCAGTTTTCCATAGTACGCATTAAGCGAGACCGCGTCTGCGTAGGCAGTGGCAAGTTCGAGGTGTGACATATTCTTCGCTTCCTCCATAGCGTCCTGCCATACTCCCGCCCCGTGCAATCTTGCTGTTTCATAAAACTCCTCCACGACTTGTGACATTACCTCTCCTTTACTTATCAATCTCTTGTATCTTCAGGTGGTGATACATACCATCAGTTCTTTCGTATGCATCGAACGGATCATCTCTCATAATACTGCGAGGGATATGAACCTCTGAATTCTTCAAGACACTAGCTACTGTTTGGTATTGCTTTGTTACCTGTGCAATATTATGATCAGTAGTAAATTTAATCAAGCGCTTTTGATACCACTCTGCTTTGCGTAGCGATTCAACGCCAGACTTCTTACGCTCGCGCCAGATGTACTTCATGACGTTGCCTTTAAGGAATCCACGAAATTCTTCTGGTGTTAAAGCAGACTCGATTGCATCGATACATTCAATTTTCCCTGAGGCGTAATGCTCTGGGTTGTTGACGTTATCGTATTGAGATTCACGAACCATTTTGGCCTCTCTCTAGTCTTAGGGTTGTCGCCCTTTAAAAAAGATTCAACAAACATTGCAGTCTCACGAGCAGCAATATCTCCTATCTCCTGCCGCCATTCTTTGTATAGCAGCTTACGATCCTTTGCCTTCAGCTTCACAGCTTTTTCGAACCTGCGTTGGAACGCTATTCGTGTTTCCGCTTGCTGCTGGTTGATCGCATCGTAGTTCAGTTGGCTCACCTTTGATTTTCTCCACTGTCCAATTGGCACCCATCCACCCTAAGGCAGAGAAGAAACCCCATACGATCATCTCCAGAATCATACCGTCTCTTCCAGTGCTGCTACTTTCTTTTCCAGATCCTCAAGTTTGATGCGTAGTTTAGCAATCAATTGATCTCGTTGCTCAAGCTTCTCAATAAGATCTGATGCCAAGCCAATAACTTGTGCTATCTGTTTCTCTTGCCTGTCAAACGACATGAACTGCATGGTAGATTTATCCATCATCTCTACCATCTTGTCAAGACGTTCATTCATAATTTGTTCCTCCGATTCCTAGGTCTCTCATTACATCTATGTCTGAGAATCCATAATCTTCCTCTTCGTCATCGTACATTAGACGAGCGGGTTTCTTACTTCCTCCCGATTCTTTGGGTTGTGGCTTCCCAACTTTCACCTTAGCCTTGGGCGGCTCAGGATTCGGAGTCCTTACAGGTACATCAACATCATCCAACATCTCGATGGTTGTGTATCTGTAGTTACAAGCAGGACACTTACGCTTGCGACGCAGGTCTCCGGTATCCGTCAAGCGCGTGTCATAGACTGCGGTCTTAGTCCCACACTTGAGGCAGTTCTGCATTAGTGAACAGCCCCCACACTAATAGTATCTTCTGAGTTCTTGTAGATCTCACGAATCAACTTAGACATCTGCGCTACTGCATCTTCAACTTCCGACTCTTCCAAACCACATATACGCATAGACAAGCCAGCCGATACGCCGAATGCACGAAGCTGGGTGCCAAGCATTAGCTCTGGTGTTTTCACGCTGTAATCAATCCATGCTTGCACTAGGGCTGCGCAATGATCCATCTGTTCTTTTGTGTCTAACTCTTTTTCCTCAGCCATTTTGTTTCTCCATAAGGGTTTTGTACTGCTCTTTCAGGTACGCATCAATGTCTTCACGCCTGAATCTATAAGCCCTGCCAATCTTCGCAGCGGGGATCTGTCCTGTACGCGCTAACTTGCGCACAGTGAACGGTGTTAGACCGACGTACTGAGCTGCGTCGTTAATGTCCATTAGCTTTTGTTCCATACTATCTCCTCTCCGTACTTCATCAGGAACTCTGTTGTAAGTTCTATCTGACGAGAGTCATACATTTGCGCCTTAGTTGATTGAAGCATTTCATTGTTGGTCATAGGAGGTGCATCATAAAGACAGATCCATGTCCCGCGACCTGTGGCTTCAATCACCGCCACTGTCCTCCCCGATGGGAGCAGCAGAACTTTCCCTGATAGATTGCCACTGCTTGCAGAAGTTTGCAACTTCGCAATACTCTTCGCAGCGTCGATGTCTACCCCGCCTTTCTTCAACAAAATACCCGTCAGCGAGTCCTTGTTCAGCATCTTCTTTCCTTTCATATATCTTGACTGCTCGTTTACCACCGTTCTTCATTAAGGCAAATGTCGTTCCTGTGTACCAAGTTTCCGCAGTTGTGCATTCAGGTACGTCACCCTCCTCTGCTACCTGATGCCGCCATACACGGTTCCTAATGTACTCATGCGTGTCACCTATATTCCAAACCGGAATCTCGATTACATGCACTGGCATCTGTGGGTAGGATGGATTACGCAGAGCCTCAGCCTTGCGCCAATCACGAAGGATGGCAACAATACGCAGCTTCTCAACCTTGTACCCATTGGTAACGGCAAGCCAACGCAAGCAGTTAAGCTGACGCTCCCACTCCACATGGCTATCCATCTGCACCTTGTAGGTACTAGTTACTTTGTAATCGTCAAGGATTCCGTTGCGCAGATCACACCGATCAAACTGGCCTGATACTTTCCATCCATCAACAGTAGCGAACAGTCGATCTTCAGCGATGACGTTATCGCCCTGATCAGCACGTTCAAGGATGGTGTGTACTGCTTGACCTAACAGAGACCAGATACGTTCTGTTACATCTTCAACAACAGCACTCGAATACTTCTTACGAAGCACACGAATCTGAGGCGAGTCTATTAGTTTAGTGACGCTGATATCACTGTCACCCGCTGAGTAAGGATCGTTCTTTACTGCGTTGACAATTGCTTCAGGTAGATTGTGTAGGTTAGTTATGTTCACAGGAGTGTCTTTGCGTTATAGAGTTCTTCGGCAAGCAAGTATCCCTCAAGAGGCCATAGCTTGTCAACAGCATCTTTATAAGCAATCTGTTCACCCATAGCTTGATTGAAGTTCTTTGTATCTACGCATGCGCTTTGACCCCATACCTTGTAACCGCTCTTCATGTGAAGACAGCAGAAGGTTGTGTGTCCATCACCCATGTCGTGATATGTAGTCTTTTCCACTTTGGCAAGCATGTCAGTCAAGTTGACCTTGTTTCTTTGCCGCACTATATTTCGATCGATGAGCATAAAATCTCCAATGTTAGGGCGGTCTCTCCCGCTGTCACGTCGAGGCACATTGTCATGACGTTACTGACTATGACCAATGCAAGCACTGGTAGGAAGTATTACCCCCTCCACTTATTACTCTCTGCCGAGTCGGAGGGGCAACATGTGCCATATCGATGAGTCCCTCGGCAGCCCACAAAGCTAAAACAATATCTTCATAGCAGCATTGCGTTGTCGGGTAGTTGGCCCTTTAGCAAGTTGCTTTCTTTTCTTATATCTTTGGTGGATCTCAGACCTTGTAAGAGGTACTCGAACCACATCTTCCCCCATACCCCACGCATAAGCAGGAGTGTTTATTCTGCCCTTCGCATCAAGCGCCCACTTAGAAATGTGGACTAGCTTTCTTGCACGAAACATACGCATCAAGCGTTGGGCTGTGTAGTGGCTGCACTTTGCTACTTCACCGAGCTGAAGACAAGTTAAACCCTCGTCCCCAGCTCTCATCAGTTCATAGACCACATCCACAAATTTCGCGTGGTTGATCTTCTCTACCATTACCAATCCACTAGATCATCGTCAGCAGCTTGGGCAGAGTTACGAGCGCCACCACCACCACCAGTGTCAGCTTCAAGATTGCCAGATAGATACTGGAGTCCTGCTTTAGAAGTACGAGGCCACAGACCACCGCGCCATTTGGTGCCATCTGCAAACTCGATGGTCACGTTATGTGATGGTGCCTTAGGATTGTCACCCGCTTTGAGGTTTTTAAAGATAGCAATGTTGTTGTACTGAGGCATTACTTAGCTCCTTCGTTTGTAGAAATTTTCTTTTGCAACTTACTTACGATACCAGCAAACTTATCACGCGGAATTTCTTGCCATGTAATAACTTTGAAGGCATTGAGGATAGTATCCTCGTCTTCTCCAGCTTTGTCAACTAGTTCTTTGATGATTGATACATCATCATCGTTAAGTGTCTCTACCTTAGCCTTAGCTTTTGGCATCAACTCATGGGTAGTTTTGTCTGGATCTTCATCAATAGGTATCGCGAACAACTGGAAAGCCATATACTTGTATGCGATTGACAGTGCCTTATTGGTAGCCTTGTCACCTGAGTCCATAGCTTCACCGGGCACAACGCATACTACTTCGCTACCATCAATGGCGGAACGAATGGTGTATGACATAGTTACGGTAACGTAGAACAAAGGATTGCCGCGGCTATTCTGTCGCTCACTTACATCACGGCTTAACATCTGTGGGATGATGACGAGGCCAGCTTCGGTCAGGTGCTGCGACATACGATTCAAAACTTCATCGATGCCACGGAACTTGAAACCTTGTGACTCGTTCTTGCTGTTCTTGCCGATGCCCTTCTCTGAGAAGGATTGCATGACATGTTGGATACCCTTTAATACTTCTGGTGCGGTTGATATTGTATTGCTCACATAGCCTCCGTTGAAAAGGAAACGTATTGTTGCATAGGTTCTAGGTGTAGTAAAGAAATTTCTACATAATATTTTTTAATCAAGTCTGTAGTTTCTATAACTAAAAGCTATTATGTCAGAAACTTCCTAGATCTAGTTATGGAAATGTCGTATGTTTGCAATAAGTACCGACAAGTCCGTAATGTGTATACAAACTTCGGACAAGGTTGCCATAAAAACAAGGGTTGCATGATATTTTTTTTGGTGTTATATTTCGTGCCCGGCATTGATCGACCCGATGCTCGCTAGTCAGGCAGAACGAAGCGGATAAAACCCTAACACATGGGAATAAACGAGTTGCCATCCTTCTAACAAAAGGACTCACCCCCATAACTGGGGTTAGGTTCTTTGTTGACAAAAGAAAGTTAAAAGCATATAGTTGTTTATACCGTCTAACAAGAAAATTTTCTCAATGAGTATATGAATTTTTCAGATGTTGGTATCTATGTAAAAGCTGGGTCACATGGGCAAATAAAAACTACCTGTCCACAGTGTTCACCTACGCGAAAGAAAAAAAATTATCCATGCTTGAATGTGAATGTCGATGATGGTGTCTGGAATTGTTGGCACTGTGGTTGGTCAGGGGCACTCAAGAAAACATTATCCATAACCGGAAGGAAGATAGTGCAAGAAAAGCCTAAGGTTGTTCCAAACTTTAAAGCACAACTCCTCAATGAAGAGGCACTCAAATACCTAGAGGGTAGAGGTATTACTCCTGAAGTTGCTGCTCGTAATCAAATCTCTCTTGCCACGAAGTACATGCCTCAACGTGAAGCTGAGGTTAGTTGTCTGGCATTCCCATTTGTCAAGCATGGAAAGGTTGTCAATGTCAAATACAGAGACAAGCACAAGTACTTCACTCAAGAAGCAGGAGCAGAACGTAGCTGGTACAAGTACGACGACATTGATCCCAAGTGTACGATTATCACGGAAGGTGAGTTTGACGCTTTGGCTCTTGAGGTTGCGGGTTTTCGCCACGCAATATCTGTACCTGATGGGGCACCGACATCCACGTCGAAGAATCTCACTCAGAAGTTCGCGTTCCTCGATGTGGAAGATGAGAGGATCGATGCGGTGGAGAAGTTCATCCTTGCCATCGATGCCGATGCACCGGGTCGGAAACTCGAAGAGGAACTTGCACGTCGCTTGGGCAAAGAGCGGTGCTATACGGTACGGTGGCCGGAAGGATGCAAAGATGCTAATGACGTACTTGTAGAACATGGGGCTGAAGTACTAGCCAAGATCGTACAAGAGGCACAACCCTATCCGGTTGACGGTATCTTCGAGCTGAATGATATGTCTCCCGAACTTGATGAGATATACGAGAAGGGATTACCTGCCGGACTCACAACAGGGTGGGACAATGTCGATGAGTTCTATCGCCCAATGGAAGGGCAATGGACTTTGGTAACAGGGGTGCCGGGGATGGGTAAGTCTGAATGGCTTGATGCCCTGATGATGAACATGTCTCGCCAACACTTCTGGGTTACTGGAGTTTGCTCACCAGAGAATCAGCCCATTACATTCCATGCCTCAAAGCTGATGGAGAAGTACGCAGGTAAGCGGTTGCACAAGATGACGCGGGAAGAATACAACGAGGCAAAGGAATGGGTGAATACATTCTTCAAGTTCATCCTGCCAGAAGATCGTACCCTTGAGTCACTGTTAGCAAAAGCAAAACTATTAGTCAAGCGCTATGGCATGAAGGGTCTGATCATCGATCCCTATAACGAGATCACCCATACCCATAGGAAGGAAGGTATCTCAGAGACAGAGTACATCTCCGAGTTCTTGGCACAACTGCGTGGGTTTTGCCGGAGCATGGGGGTACACATCTTCCTAGTGGCACACCCTACCAAGTTACAGAAAGGTGTGGACGGTAAGTACCCTGTTCCTACTGGCTATGATGTTGCCGGATCTGCACACTTTTTCAATAAAGCTGATAATATTATTGCTGTGCATAGGGATAAAAGCAACCCCCATGCCCCAAGCGAAATACATATCCAGAAGATACGGTCTCGTTGGCTAGGTCAGCTAGGAACTACGAACCTTACTTGGGATAAACATAGCGGTCAGTATGCCACCCCGCTTAACTACGTCGGAGACTTCATGCGATGAAAACAGATGTCAAAGTTAATGTACCACAAGAGGATGGCACGACCAAGGAGATGACCATTGTATTCCACGAAGGTTGCTTCGATGGCTTGTTCGATGATAATGAGATAACGCAACAAGATATTGACGACTTAATCAATGAGCTAGTCAAAGCAGCCGAGTCAGGGGAACTGTTCCAGAAAGCGCAACCAGTAACGGAGGAAGAATGGGAGCAGATACAAGGCCAGATGAAAACACGACAGTAAGGAATTTTCCTTACACGAAGTCAGACCTGCATAAAGAAAGAACTCAAAATTGTTATGAGACTCTCGAAGATGCAAGGCAGTACATAGAAGAGATCGGCGGGGCAGATGAGGTGTTGATATGGATTAGATCAGGCACCGAGTTCCGTCGATTGAATACACCAGTTGATGATGTCATCGGATTGATTGGCAGAATAGAGATGCACAAAGATGATCTTATCAGTTGGATGAAGTCATGACATTTAGAAACAAAAAGCTTTTAGATATTGCAAGAGGTCAAGCCTGTGTAATGTGCGGCAATCAAGATGATACGGTTGTCGCAGCACACAGCAATTTATTGGAGCATGGAAAGGGCAGAGGATTAAAGGCACATGATGGTATGCATGCGTGGCTTTGTTATGTGTGCCACACAGAGTACGATCAAGGCAACAAGATGGACAAGGCTGAGAGGCGCGAGTACATATTGACAGCAATCTGCAAGACTTACATGGAGCTATGGGATAAAGAACTGATAGGAGTGAAGTGATGTTTTACCTGCCACCCGCAATCAAAAGAGAAGATGCAATACGCATGGCTAAGCATGTACTAAAAGAAATGGGTGGCACAGATGATCATGTTATTGATCAAGCGGTAACTACATTTGCTACTGTGATAGAGGGTATCGAGCGGTACGAATGCATCAAGATTGTAGGCAAGCATCAAACTATTAGAGCAGCACTTGACGAAATCAAACAGAGAGGATAATATGTTTAGCCAGAAAGTAAGACAATTGCTTGACGACGTGGCACTTGTATTGTGGATTGTTACCCTTGGTAGTTGGATGTTATGGGGATGGACGAGATGAGCGCAATCCCTTGGAATGATGAAGAGCATGGAGTCTCTTACGAAGATCTAGCCATCGCTTGCGAAGAGTATGCTGAGTTAATAACCAGAGCAGTTACTCTAGTCAAGAACTGGAA
>Ga0316188_10001724_pt1 | contig 10404 bp, 9 predicted proteins | sample Phiworburrow1_MG_FD_204933 | JGI IMG/M metagenome (GOLD analysis project Ga0316188, IMG submission 204933) | Coastal sediment microbial communities from Maine, United States - Phippsburg worm burrow 1 | ecosystem: Environmental > Aquatic > Marine > Coastal > Sediment | place: USA: Maine... | reverse complement strand
GAGGAAGTCGGCACACTCCTGGACGTCCAGCTCTGCCTCGCGGAACGCCTCGATGCGGTTGGCAGGGTCCATCTGGTAACTGCGGCGGTCGCCGAACTGGGGGGTCGATTCGGCGGCGTCGCGGAACGGCCCGTAGTAGGCGCTGGCATACTTGACGGCGTAGCTCATGATCGGGATGTGCGCGAAGCCGTTGGCATCGAGAATCTCGCGGATTGTCGCGACACGGCCGTCCATCATGTCGGAGGGGGCGACGATGTCGGCGCCGGCGCGGGCATGGGAGAGAGCCTCGGCGGCGAGCAGCTTGAGCGTCTCGTCGTTGTCGACGTCGCCATCCTTGATCACCCCGCAGTGACCGTGGTCGGTGTATTCGCACATGCAGACATCGGTGATCACCAGCAGTGTCGGCACCGCGGACTTGATGGCGCGGATTGTCTCCTGGATAATGCCGCTGTCGGAGTAGGCATCCTGGCCGAGGGCGTCCTTTGCTTCCGGAATGCCGAAGAGGATCACCGCCGGGATACCGAGTTCATGGACCTCTTTGGCCTCGGCGACGATGTGCTCAATCGACTGCTGGTAGATCCCGGGCATGGAGGCGATCTCTTTCTTGATGCCTTTGCCGAAGGCGGAAAACATCGGATAGATGAGATCGTCTGTGCGCAAGAAGGTCTCGCGGACCATGCGGCGCAGGGTAGCGTTGCGGCGCAGGCGGCGGGCACGGTATTCGGGGAAAAACATGGGAATCCTCCGGTTCGTCAGAGGCGCGAGGCGCGAGGCGCGAGGCGCGTAAGACAGAGTTGAAGCTACGGCTGAGTCTAGCTGTTAACTGATGTAAAATATGTGATGAGTGCTGTAACCAAATCATCCAGTGTCGAGCTCTCGGGTTCGACGACAACCTTGAAGCCGAGTTTCCTGGCAGTTTCGCTGGTCAGGGGCCCGATCGAGGCGACCGGAACCTGCCTGGCCAGCTGTAAGCTTTCGGCATCCAGCAGGTCAACGAAATTCTGGACCGTTGATGATGCCGTAAAGGTCAGCAGGTCGAGGCCTTCGACAAGGGCGCTTTGCAACCTGCTGGCGGCATTGACCGGCACTGCGCTGGCATAAGCGACCGGGGCGATCACCTCGGCGCCGGCCGCGGTCAATTCTGCCGGAATCAGGTCGCGGGCTAGGGCCGCCTTCGGGTAGAGCAGGCGTTTGCCGGAGACCCGGTCCTTAAGCAGCGCCACAACACCCTCGGCGCGAAAGTCGTCCGGCACGAGGTCGGCCGTAACGCCGAAATTTTCCAGGGTGGCGGCGCTCTTCGGGCCGACGGCCACAGTCTGCAGATGGCCCAAGGCACGATGATCATAGCCCAGTGTGGTCAGGCGGTCAAAAAAAGCCGTGACGGCGTTGACCGAGGTCAGCAGCAGATAATCGATCTGGTCGAGCCGGGCAATCGCTTGGTCGAGTTCCGCAAAGGATTTTGGCGGCACGAACGCAATTGTCGGCACGATAATCGGCTCGGCGCCGAGCCGGGCCAGGGCATCGCTGAGAGCGGCGGCCTGTTCAGCGGCACGGGTCACCAGGACACGCCGTCCCGCGAGAGGCTTCAGCTCAGACGTCCTCTTTGCCGACATTGAACGTCTCGTGCTGGTAGACTTCGTTGAGGATCTTGCCGGCGCCCTGGATGAGTAGGTCATCGCCAAGCGAGGTCCCGATCTGCTGCGCTTTTTCGACCGGTCCGGTGACGGTCTTCTTCAGGCACTTGACGCCATCGCAGTCGGAGACGAAGCCGGTCAGGGTCAGGAGCCCGCAGGCGACGGTGCCGTGGCAGGCGATCGGCACCTGGCAGCCACCCTCGAGACGCTTGAGGAAGGCCCGTTCGGCGCGCACCGCCCAATCGGTCTCCGGATGGTTGAAGAAGTCGATTAGGGCGTTGGTTTCGTCGTCATCGATGCGGCTTTCGATGCCCAGCGCCCCCTGGCCGATGGCCGGGATCGAGACATCGACCGGCAGGTATTCGCCGATCTGGCCGGTAAAGCCGAGGCGATGCATGCCAGCTGCGGCGAGGATGACGGCATCGAGGTGGTCCTCGGTAAGCTTGCGGATGCGTGTCTCGACATTGCCCCGGATGTCGACCATCTGCAGGTCGGGGCGCAGGTGCAGCAACTGGGCCTTGCGACGCAGGGCGCTGGTGCCGATGCGCGCCCCCTGGGGCAGATCGCGCCAGGTTGCGACACCGGGGCGCAGGATGACGATGTCGCGGCAGTCCTCGCGCTCGGTGATGCAGCGCAGCGCCAACCCAGGGGGAAAGATGGTCGGGACGTCTTTCATCGAGTGAACGGCAATATCGATTTCGCCGCGCAGCATGGCTTCCTCGATCTCCTTGACGAACAGCCCCTTGCCGCCGACCATCGCCAGGGGCACGTCGAGGATCTTGTCGCCCTGGGTCTTGATCTTGGTCAGGGTGACTTCCATGGAGGGGTAGCGCTGCTCCAGCTCGGACTTGACCCAGTTGGCCTGCCAGAGGGCCAGCTGGCTGGCGCGGGTGCCGATGCGCATTAACTTTCTGGACATCTATAAAACTCCTTTATTCCTGATCAGTATCGTCGAGAGGTTTGATTTCCTTGTCGTCGCCAGTCGGGCCGGGCAGATCGAACAGGGTGCGCACCGCATCGACGTAGTCCTCGCCACTGGTGTCGTTCTGGGTGCGCTTGAGGATGGCTGTCGGCTGGTGCAGGACCTTGTTGATGATGGCCCCGGCCATGGCCTCGATGCTTCTGCGCTGGCTGTCGGTGAGGTCCTTGAGGTTGCCGAAGGTCTTGTCGAGCTCCTGTTGGCGGATTTCCTCAAGCTTGCGGCGCAGGGCGATGATCGTCGGCTTGACTTCGAGGTTGCCCAGCCACTGGTAAAACTGGCCGATCTCCTGCTCAACGATCGCTTCGGCTTTGCCGGCCTCCTTCTGGCGTTCCTTGAGGTTGGCCTGAACCACGCCCTGCAGGTCATCGACGTCATAGAGGTAGGCGTTGTCGAGGCTGTTGACCTTCGGGTCGATATCCCGTGGCACGGCGATGTCGATCAGGAACATCGGCCGGTTCTTGCGGCGCTTGAGCACCTCTTCCATCTGGCGCTGGCCGAGGATGAAGTTGGGCGCTCCGGTGGAGGTCATGACGATGTCGACTTCGGCGAGATGTTCGACAAAATATTCGAAGGGAATCGCCTTGCCGTTGAATTCGGCGGCCAGCTTTTCAGCGCGCTCGAAGGTGCGGTTGGTGACCAGGACTTTGGAAACGCCGTTGGTCACGAAGTGCCGGGCAGCCAGCTCGCACATTTCCCCGGCGCCGATGATCATGACGGCCTTGTTGTCGAGCCGATCGAAGATCTTGCGCGCCAGCTCCACCGCGGCAAAGGACACCGAGACGGCATTGCTGGCGATGGCGGTTTCGGTGCGGACCCGCTTGGCCACTGAGAAAGCCTTGTGCAGGAAACGGTTGAGGATCAGGCCGGCGGTCTTGAACTCGGCTGCGTAGCCGTAAGCCGTCTTGATCTGGCCGAGGATCTGCGGTTCGCCCAGCACCATCGAATCAAGGCTTGAGGCGACCCGGAACAGGTGCCTGATGGCTTCTTCGCCTTGGTAGCTGTAAAGGTTGCTGTTGATTTCTTCGGTAGAGATCTCGTGATATTCAGCCAGGAAGCGGCGCAGTGCGGCCATGGCGGCCTCCGGTTCCTTGGTGGCGGCGCACAGCTCAACCCGGTTGCAGGTCGACACGATCAGCCCTTCGGCGACGGGAGCCAGTTCGAGCATCAGCCGCAGAGGTCGTTCCATGGCCGTCGGGGCGAAGGCCAGTTTTTCACGGACCTCCACCGGCGCTGTTTTATGGCTCAGGCCGACAATAACGATATGCATGACGCGCTCCTCTCCGCTCTCCGGTTACTGCCCCGTGAAGTTACGGAAGCTGTGTTCCCCGGAGAGGAACAGGTTGACGCCAAAGAAGGTGAAGAGCAGGAAAGCGAAACCGATGATCGCGAAGATCGCCGCCCGGCGGCCGCGCCAGCCAACCGTGAGCCGGCCATGCAGCAGGGCGGCGTAGAGGAACCAGCTGATCAGTGCCCAGGTCTCCTTGGGGTCCCAGCGCCAGTAGCCTCCCCATGCCGAGTTGGCCCAGATGGCCCCGGAGATGATACCCATGGTCATGAGCGGGAAGCCGAAGGTCAGGCACTTGTAATTCATGCTGTCGAGGGTGTCGAGGGACGGCAGGCGGTAAAAGAGCCCGGAGAACTTCTTGCTCTTGAGCATGCGTTCCTGAAGCAGGTACATGATGCCGGCCGCGGCGGCAATGGCAAAGACCGCATGGCCGAGAAAGGCCAGGGTCACATGGACAGGGAACCACCAGCTGTCGAGCATCGGGTTGAGTGCCGGGGCTTGTTTGGGCGCCGCGGAGCCGATGATCATCAACACCAGTGCCAGGGGCGTGATGAAGGCGCCGAGCATGATGGTGCGATAGCGCAGGTAGAAGATCAGGTAGATGCCGACCAGGGCCCAGGCGAAGAACGACAGGGATTCATAAAGGCTGGCCACCGGAGTGATGCCCGTGGCGAACCAGCGGGCCACCAAGGTACTGCAGTGCAGTACGAATCCGCCGCTCAGCAGCCAGACTGCGGCCAAGCGAACGCTCTCCTTGCGCGAGATGACGCCGATCAGGTAGAAGATGGTGGCGGCAAAATAGGTCAGCAGAGTGATTTTGAAAAGCAGGACATTTGCAGTCATGAAACGTCTCGCAGGACCAGAACTGAATGCCCGGTGACATCGTCACCGCGGCAATTTGGTCGGCAGCTTATGGTTTCCGATTAAGGCCCGGCGGCAACAATTTGCCCCAGGCCTGCTTCCATTATACGTTTCTGTTATTTAAAAATAGTAACAATACGATTTTTCGTGTCTGACTGTCAATTTTCTTGTCCACCCTTGTCGCGGGATTTCTACATATCAACCCCTGCAGAGGCCAGGGAACCCTGCTGGCCGGCAGCATTGTGTCTCTGGCGCCGGTGACCAGCAGGTCGAAGAGGCCGACTGCCGCAAGGGTATGTCAGATGCCGAAGAGCTCCCCCTCAACCAGGGCACAGAGCAGGTTGCCGATAAACAGGGTGCTTTCGAGAAGGCGCGGCAGGGAGTCGCTGGGTAGCGGCAGGCTGATATCCGGCAGGAAGTCGTCCAGATCAGCCTGCTCGCTGGCAATGAGAATCGTGCGGCAGCCCAGCTGCCGAGCCGTCCCGAGAGCTTCCCGGTCGGCAGGGCTGAGGTTGGTGCCGGCCAGCACCAGCGCGGTATCCTGGTCAGTGGCCAGAGCCCGCAACTGGCGGCTGAAGAGCTGGCTGCCCTGCTCGTCGCCGGCCAGGAAGGTCGCCAGTCCGGCGTCATTGGTCAGGGCAATGGCCGGCAGTGCCGGGCGTTCCATGGTCTGCCGATGCAGAAAGGTCTGGCCGATGAGCCCGGCGACCGCTCCAAACGGCCCGCTGCCGACCAGAAAGAGCCGGCCGCCATGGTGAAAGGTGTTGACCAGGTGCGCTGCCAGGCTGTCCAGCAGAGGTTTATGGGTGAGCAGGTAGGGATCGAGCAGAGCGATCTGCTGTGCGACCGCTACACTGATTTTATCCTCAGTCATGCTGGCCTCGTCTGATAATTTGGGCTCATCTTAGGTGGCAGGGTGTTAACTGTCAAGGGCTGGATATTTTCATGGATAATTCCTTGATTTTTTGTGCGGGTGGCTTATTATGAAACTCGAATGTCTGCAGGAGTTCCTATACAAAAGGAGATAGTCTTATGGCCAGTGATAAAGTCGTCCAGGTGACGGATGATTCTTTTGAGAGTGAAGTCAACCAGTCCTCGGTGCCGGTGCTCGTCGATTTCTGGGCGTCCTGGTGTGCGCCGTGCAAGGCGATCAGTCCCCTTGTCGACCAGTTGGCGGATGAATACGACGGCAAGGTCAAGATCTGCAAGCTGAATGTCGACGAGAACCCGGCGACCCCCGGGCAGTTCGGTGTGCGCGGCATCCCAACCCTGATCCTGTTCAAGGACGGCAAGGTTTTTGACCAGGTGGTCGGCGCGGTGCCGAAAAACCAGCTGGAAGGCTTGCTGAAGAAGGCGCTCTAAGCGTCGGATCGCTACTCGTCGGAGAACAAAGGCCCGGCAATTTGCCGGGCCTTTCGCTTTTTATGCAGCCGTTCAGACTGTGTAGACTTATCATGTATTCATTTATGGAAGTTGATAGGATTCTGACATTTATTGGAGTTAATGCAATGTCATTGAAAGTCGATGTTGAGTTGAAAGATGGGGCTACCTGCCAGATGGCTAATAAAGCTTTTAACATTTTCCTGGCACTCGGCAAAGTCGCCAAATTCAAGCGGTCTGATGGCTGGATTATTGTTGGCAAGGGCCCGCTGAGAGACTTAGACAAAACCAACGATTACCCTCTGTTTGCTGATCGCAGAACCGCTTTCTAAGGCTTTTTTCGATTAGGAATGCGCCAAACAATAATGACCACCCGGAGAGCGAACCAAGTGGCTATTTCTTATTAGTCACGACTGCGTGAGACGCAAACGGGTGTTTTGTTGATAGAGATATTCAAGCCTCCCTTTAAGCAACATTTAGAATCACCAGGGGTCATCAAGCCTTTTCTCGCTTTATAGAGGGTGCAAGACACACGTTGCATCTTCGAGGGCGATTCAGTTACTCTTCACTGGTCCGTACTGAAAACCTAGAAAATTTTTGCAGTACCTTGCTTTCCTGCATGCTGTTTTGCAGATGAGCAATAAAGGTTTTTTCTGTCAGCGTCGGGACCTTATCCAGAAGTTGGACCAGGGAAATCCAACTCGTCGCGTTCTTTTTGGTTGTTTCGACTGGAATGATTGCACCCTTTCTAAGTTCTTCAAACACCAGGTGGGCAGAAGTGACCCCCAAGCCCATGCCGAGCCGAATACCTGAAATCAAAGCTTCATGGCTATTGCTGGTCATGACGACATTCAGTTTTGGTGCGACTCTGGAGAAATGGTGTCTGAACCAGTGATTCAAGATGGCCAGGTCGTCTGCATCGCTGACAAATTCCTTTGCAGCCAAATTGGCAAAGGAATGGTCTCCGTTGATCTCTCTCTGATAGTACCCTTCAGAGCAGATTAAAATCAGTTCTTCGGCGAGCAGTGGCTCAATGCTGAACAGGTGAGGAGTTTCCAGAAACTGCCCTTTGGGCATGAAGACATCTACCAAAGCAAAATCGATATCTCCCTCTCTTAACATTTTCACTAGCGGAGCAGTTTCATCAAAACTGAAACTGAAGTTGACCTCTGGATACATCTTCCGAAATGAGTGGCTCTGCAGTGGTAGATATTCCTTGCCGAACTCTCGTGGAGCCCCAATCCGCAACAGGCCTGCTGGCCGGTCCAATGGTTGGCGGATATTATCCATGCTTTCTTTGAGGCTATCTATAAACGGCTGCATCAAGGAAAACAGCCTTTTAGCCGCATCGGTGGGAACCAGTTTTTTGTGCAATCGAATAAATAGCGTCGCCTGAATTTCAGATTCAAGCTTTTGTAACTGCTGGCTCACAGCGGGCTGGGAGATATGTAGGACTCTGGCGGCAGAGACGATGCTCTTCAGAGAATAGATATAATAGAACACTTTAAGGCGATTGAAGTCTGGTAGCATAAGCATATCTTTTGTTATAGAGAAGAATAATCGATTTTACTTATGCTTTGTATATACTCTATTCTACGTCCATAGCCAACAACAATTATCTCGTTTGGCGGGAGGTGGAGATGGTGTTTTTGTTACTTTTCGGCGTGTGTTCAATTTTATTTCTGGTCCTGATTCTGGTCGGATGCATCAAGGCCCAAAGTTGGGATAGTCCATCACGCTTGATCAATGCCGATTGGATGTCTCCCGCAGAGAAATTCAATCTTATTGCTCGCTGGGGCGCATAGCATCAGAACCAAAACGATCAGAGCATAGGACTATTTACCATTCCTGCGTTGCCCTACCTAAATCAGAGACATAAGCCCTCGATCTTCGGATCGAGGGCTTTTTTCAGGGCCCGTAAAATTTCCTGCCACGGCAAAGCTCCATTTGCCACGTTTGCTCATCCCGCCTTTTTCCGTATAATACCAGCAGGTTTTTATAAATGCCCATCTAAAGATATGTAAGAATGCCAGTAGCCTCCGGCCGGAGGTTTGTAACGCATCGCAGAATTTCTGGGAAATTATCTGACGGCTAAAACTGAGTGCCCCGGAACAATGTCAGGCGATAGGTGAAACGAAAATCTTTACCTGGTTTTTAATCAAGTGTAATGTAGCGTCTCGTTTGAGGCGTTCCACGGACAACGGAATGTGCGCAGGAAAAATGATAATGCTGGACAAATTACCAGCCGACGTTGTCGGTACAAGTAGCTTGCTTCAGATGTTGACCACATCAAATTCTCTGCTGGACATCCTCATCGCTGTCGCCTGAACAATTTAGGTAAAAACCCGCATGCCAGCGGATGTCCCATGCGTGATCGGCGTCCGCTCCCCAACGATCGAGGACCAACCATGACAAACCATATTGGCAAACCACCCGCCCAGGGCCTTTACGATCCGGCCAACGAACACGATAATTGCGGTGTCGGTTTTATCGCCAACATCAAAGGGCGAAAAAGTCATAGTATCGTCAAGCGTGGCATCGAAATCCTCTGCAACCTGACTCATCGTGGTGCCGTCGGCGCTGATCCTCTTGATGGCGACGGCGCGGGCCTGATGATCCAGATGCCAGATACCTACTACCGCGAAGTCTGTAACTTTGAACTGCCAATGGCTGGAGATTTCGGCGCCGGTATCGTGTTTTTACCCCAGGACAGCGTTTGTCGCGAAGCGTGCATTCAGAAGATGAATCAAGAGCTGGCCGGTGTTGGCTGCAGCGTACTCGGCTGGCGCGAAATCCAGACAGATAGCAGCACCATCGGCCGCAATGCCCGTTCCGCTGAGCCGCGGGTCGTGCAGATTTTCGTCGGGCGGGGCCAAGTCGAGCGCCAGCACTTCGACCTCATGCTCTACCTGGCTCGCAAACGTGCCGAAAATGCGATCCGCAACGGCAAGCTTGCCGGCAAGGAGATGTTCTATGTCTGCTCGCTCTCCAGCCGGACCATCCTTTACAAAGGCATGCTGCTCTCTGAGCAGCTGAACACCTTTTTCCCCGAGCTGGACGATGAACGTCTGGTCAGCGCGATTGCCTTCGTGCACCAGCGCTACAGCACCAACACCTTCCCGACCTGGGACCTGGCCCAGCCTTTCCGCTACGTGGCCCACAATGGTGAGATCAATACCTTGCGCGGCAATATCAACCGTATGCGCGCCCGCACCGCCCTCTTTGCACACCTTGAACTGGCCGATGGGGTGACTGACCTGGACCCGGTCATCATCGAAGGCAGTTCTGACACGGCCTGCCTCGATAATGCTCTTGAACTCTTGCTCCTCACCGGGCGGAACCTGGCCCACTCGCTGGCCATGTTGATCCCCGAGGCCTGGGCCTCTAAAGCTCACCTGCGCCCCGATGTGAAGGGCTTCTTCGAGTACCATGCAACCATGATGGAGCCCTGGGATGGCCCGGCCAACATCGTGGCCTGTGACGGCCGCCAGGTGGTCGCGATTCTCGATCGTAACGGCCTGCGCCCGGCCCGCTACTGGATCACCAGCGAAGACGAGATCATTTATGCCTCGGAAGCAGGTGTCCTGGATATCGCACCCGAGAAGATCCTGCGCAAGGAGCGCCTGGCTCCAGGCAAGATGATTCTGGTCGATGTTGAAACCGGCGAGTTCAAGGAAGACCACGAGATCAAAGGTGATCTTGCCGCGGCCCAGCCCTATGCTTCGTGGGTAAGCGAGTACTTGATCCGGCTTGATGACCTGCCTGCTCCGGCCACTAAAAAGGTGCACAGCCGCGGTGAGCTGCGGCATACCCAGGCGAGTTTTGGCTACACCCTGGAAGAGATGCGCGTGGTCATGGCGCCGATGGCTGTTAACGGCCAGGAGCCGGTTGGCTCAATGGGGAACGATACTCCGCTTGCGGTCCTGTCGAGGCACAGCAAACTCCTCTACTGGTACTTCACTCAGCTCTTCGCTCAGATCACCAATCCACCGATTGATCCCCTGCGTGAAGAGGTGGTCATGAGTTTGACCCAGTATTTGGGCCCGGCGCGCAACATCCTTATGCCTGGACCGGAACACTGCCAGATGCTGGAAGTCGACCACCCGGTCATCACCAACGATGTGCTTGAGCAACTGCGCCACAGCGACATCCAGGGTTTCCGCGGGACCACCCTGAGCACCCTTTTTGACGCGAATCAAGGGCCCGAGGCCCTGGAACTACGCCTGGAGGCCCTGTTTGCCGAGGCCGAGGCGGCCACCGAC